>JAABUK010010818.1_pt1 | contig 12066 bp, 14 predicted proteins | sample 5559141 | NCBI WGS metagenome assembly JAABUK01 (sample SAMN10711869, study PRJNA513367) | rock metagenome | isolation source: Antarctica rocks | place: Antarctica: Victoria Land, Pudding Butte nord | collected 2016-01-03 | reverse complement strand
TATTTAGGCTATTTAACGCTTGTTGAATAGATTGCTCTTGATTTGACGCCATTTGGAGGTATATTGGTGGAGATTTGAGGGTTTGAAGATAGAGGGTGGTTGGGTGGGTCGGAGAAAAAACTGTCCCTTTTTGTGGGGTGTCCCGCTTTGTGGTGTGGCCCGTTAGCTTGGAATACGTAGCACGTATGTAGACCCAAGTCAGGAGCAGTCAAAGAGCCTATCTCGAGTGTAAGTCATTCTATCGATGGCCACAAGATTGCCCGCCTTGTTCTATCCGTTCGCTATGCAAATGAAATACGCAATACAGGGTGTGCCTAACAGCAACTAACTTCATGTCCAGCGCAGTTTTCGCATACCGCTTATCAAAAAGGAAAGCCACCAGCACCAGCACCAGCACCAGCACCACCTCCACTTGAGAATCTGAATCCACCGCCCCTCCCCCCGCCGCCTCCCATCCCAGGCATACCACCCATCCCCCCACCCTGGCCAAACATCTGGAAGATCATCTCGGGGTCGATCTGCACGCCTCCGCCCATGCCACCCCCACCAAAGGGATGACCGCCCGCTCCACCAATCGTCTCCTCCAGGTCCGCGCCGGAATCATATCTCTCCCTCTTCTGCGGATCGCTGAGGCACTCGTAGGCCTCTCCAATATCTTTGAATCTCTCAGCCGCCTCCTCGTCTCCAGGATTTTTATCTGGGTGATGCACAATAGCGAGTTTCCGGTAAGCCTTCTTGATTTCATGTTCCGACGCATCCTTTTCAATACCGAGGATTTTGTAGTAATCCTTCCTCTTGCTCTTCTTCAGTTCCAGCTCGGCAGATCGAATCTCTTTTTGGATTCCAGGTTCTTCCGGATTTGATTCCGCAAGTTCCTTCAGATCTTTGAGCGCTTGTCCCCAATGTCCAGACTCGCCGAGGGCTTTTGCGCGGGTTTTCCGTGCCTTGGTATATGTGGGATCAAGTTTCAGCGCTTGATCGCAGTCCTCGGCGGCTTCTTTGTACTCTTTGATCTTCATACGTGCCATGGCTCTGTTTTGAAGGATCTTGGAATTCGTACCCTTATTGCTTGGGTCAACCAAGAGTGCTTCAGAATAGAGTTTGGCAGCTGCAGAGTATCGACCAGACTTGAAAGCAGCATTCCCATCTCCCTTCGCCTTGTCCAGCTTCTGCACCGTTTTGAGCAGTGTTCGTGCCCGGGTGAGGTCGGGATCGTATGACAGGGCTTGTCGGAAGTGTTTGAGAGCGTTATCATTTTCCCCAGCTTGATAAAAAGCACGGCCGCGAAGGACTAGGGCGTCGGCGTCAGTAGAATTAGTGCGTATGAGAGATGTGCTTATTGATTGCACTTCGCCGAGCGCATTGAGAGATCCAACCTTGAGATAAGCTTCGCCACGAAGGATTTGCCATCTTCTGGGTCGAGAGACTGAATAACCAAGGGATTTGTCAGCCTGATCAAGGGCGAAGATGGCCATGTTTCCGGAGCCCTTCTCATCCTTCAAAGTATTTTCCGCGTTCTGGATCGCTTGCAAGGTCTGTTGCGCAAGTGCCGTGTCTTTTGCGGAAACGCCGCCTTCTAAGCTGGAATATGTATCTAATGCTTCTTGCGGACGACCTAAAGAGGTGTAAATTCTGGCGAGACGGTGTAGGATTTTTGGGTTTCCTGGATCGATCTCATTGGCACGTAATGAGTCGGCAAGCGCAGCAGGGAAATTATTCGCGGACATGTAGGCAGCAGCACGGTTTGAGAGATATGTTGAGTTCGATGGTTGAACATCGACAGCTACACCATGATCAGCATACTTAGAAATGAACCAGACAACTTCTGCTAACCTTTTGTATATTCAGCAATGGCCCTTAAATAATCCTTGGCCTTGAAAAATTTGTTACCAGCTGCTTTTGCGGCTTCTGCGTCTACGGTGGGCTTTTCTGTCATTGGCACTCGGTGTGGTGGAGGTGTAGGGCTTTTTTCATCGCCATATTCCCCATTCACTCCATTCACAGTGCCGTTTGCGCTTTCTGGGAATGCTCCAGGAGCTGTCTTTAGCGGAGTAGCCGGTGACTCTGCATTCTGTGAAGAAATCGGCCCATTGCTGTCGACATCCATTGAACTTCGTGCGCCCTCGTGCGCAGCCATTGCCGCGGAAAGTCTTCGCAACTCCTCTGGTGGAAGATTGAGGGGATGCGAATCTCGATTGTCTTTCTCTTTCTTCTTGTCTTTCTTCGAAGGGGAAGACTTCTTTCTCATATGTGTATGCCCAATGGCGCCCTTCCAATATGATTGGGGGCTTTCGTGTGCAAAAGGAAGGCTTTGGGAGGAAGTTGGAGAATATGGGACGGTTTGTGAATCTGACCGATTGCCCACAGTACGGGAGGATTCAGGGACAGAAGCAACGGATTAACGTGTATAATGAGAGTTCAAGTTGCGATCATCGAGGGTTTCGTATGTGTTGTTTTCTGTGTGAAGAACCCTTTTCCTTCTCTTATCGGCTTCTTGATGAAGGTCCTCGTTCTCGGTCCTTGTTGGCCGGCGGCATTGCGGCTCAGTTTTCTGTGGTTGAGGACGTCTTGGCTGCTGAACAAGAATCAATTCGAACTTTCCAGATCCTCCCTCTACATCTGCACCCAACTCTAAATTCCACACAAGCGACCTAATGCTGATTTTTGAGCTGTTTAGTTGTTCGTTGTTGTCGCTTTGCGCGCCGTGAGCGATTGCTCAAATGGACTGGAAGGTATTGTGTCTATTGTCGTAAGAGGACTGTCTGAAATGTTCAATCTTGGAGAGCTTGGGAGATACCATTTGACCGCTGTGTGTGGAAGTCAACCAATCTGCATTCAACAAGTGTGGTCGTTGATTAGCGATTGGGATAAAAGAGAAGACATCCAAATTATTGTTCATGCAAATTACGCTGTAATAGCGCGAAAGACAAGCAGCTCTCTCAGTCCTCTACAAAATTGTTGCTATATACAGTATCTTCGTCATCATCGACCGGCAGCGGCGAGCACGGACTGATTAACCAACAACTATCCTCCCAATTTAACTACTGGTCATAAAATTTGACATTGTTTCCCAATCAAAAAACGCCAACGCTATGCAGACCCTGAAGCTCACCAAATGGAAATTTGATGGGCTTCGATTAACACCACGCCCCTCCGCTGCTCATGCAGAATGAATGCTCACTGTTGTTGCTCTTGATGCTCCCCTGTGGAGATAGACTTTGAATTTAGTGCATACGATCATCAAGCCATCGATGAAAGAGGTCTCAAAGGGGTGACGGTCTCAATCCTACCACCAATGTTGTGCAATGGATTCAGAGACGAGGCTGATAGCATCGTACCAGAGATGGCCCTCGGCGTAGTCATTGAACTCGTCGTTGCTGGTCTTTGGTTGTTGCCCTCACGTCGTCGTTTGGGTGCATCCTTGACCTTCGAATGGGTGTGGCACTAAATCTGTCAACAGGAGATCATTGCGAAGGTGAGAAGCTTGAATTACCTTGTATGCATGCCTGAACCATGTGGTGCCCTTTTTCTTGCTACTGACAAGCGCAATCCATTCACCGCAGCTGCCACACAGGCCCTCCCACACATCAGCATTACCATCCATTCTACGTGTTTCTCGTGGTCCCTCAAAGGCTTGCCCAGAAGCTGCGCTGATTCCATGAGTGAAGCTTTTGTCATACCAGTAGGCGGAATTTTTCAGAACTAGCCAACGCCCTGGCTTGCATATTCCACACCAACCCTCGCGCTTGTTGCCATGGCCCCTGACAAAGCGGGGGGTGTAAAGGTCACCCTCAAAGCGAAGTTCCTGCTCGTGGGGGGTCAGGTCCGCGTCATCAGGCTTCATATCCTCCAGTGGGGGCACAAGCTGTTCTTCCGACAAAGGACCAAAGAGATCTGGTGGGTCAGCGTGATCGCAAAAATGATCATGAGCATGACCGCCTGGACCGGCATTAGATTGCAATGTCCGAAACGTTCCATTCGACAGCATGTAAGGAACGGTCTCAATGCGACTCGCCGGGTCAAAGGTGGACGGCGGCATTGCTGGTTGGTGAAGTCGAGGAATGCCACTGAACGCGTACTGCATAGCAGGGTTGAGATTGGAGGATGGCAAGACATTGTTGACCATAGAGTGAGTGGTAACCTGCGACTGGACTGGCATTTGTGGAAAACAGCTTTCAGGGACAGGATATGCATAAGGCGAAGTCCGCTTCGCCGGTGAAGATGTGAACGAACCTGTCGAAGCCCGCTTATTTCGCACTGCATCAAGCGAGTATGGATTTGCGCGCATGCTGGGTCTTGGAGAGGCTGATGCACGATTTCGGCTCGACGCACGGACCATATCTTGCGGAATGCACCTGGGAGACGGAACAGGCGACAACGGTGTTGAAGACATGTTCATGGAGCTTTGAGGAGTATAGTCAGATGTATATGAGAGCGTCTCAGGATAAGAGGATACATCTGGAGGATCGTTCATTGGACCAGCGCTCGACACGAATGAGGAGCTTGACTGTCGTCGTGGATACGAGGTTGTCTGCAGGTTGATCGGATCATCTAGGGTATTAGGAAATTGGCTGAGGTTGATTATGGTGTGCTCGTCTGAACCAGTACCGTCACTCTCGAATGCATTAAATTCAGTATCAAAGGCGGTGAGGTCGATCGTATCTCCCAATAGCTTCTGGTTATGAAGACCTATGCCCCGATCAGTACTGGTATTGGAGTAGGTGGGATTCGATTCGCCCGCACCAATAGGCTCAAATTTCGGAAAGTCGGAGGTCGTGAAAGTTTCCGCACTTTGGTTTGATGCATAGTGGTTCGGAGCTGTTGCACTCACAGAATTCCAGGCTGCAGTCGTTGGGTAGGACGTCGGGTTGAACGCTCCAGGGTATGAGCTTGACTGCGATGTAAATGTTTGCACAGCCGGTGGCCAAGCTTGAAGAGAAGAATTATCGCTCTCGGGACTGATATCAATGCTGTTGAGTTGTTGGGTGAAGGACGGGTCTGTTATACCATAATTGCCCGAGGATTGCATTATTTGGGAGTCGAAATTTGTGTTTAATGGTGTGCTCCACTGCTGCTGAAGTCTTGCGTCTGTCAGCAAGAATGAAGAGCTGTTGTCTCTGCCATCTTGTGTTTCCCACCTTCGGGTGCCGTCCATGCCGGCAATGAGTCGAAGTGGGTTTCGCTCTTTCCAACAGCTGATCGGTGCTGCACGCGGCCTTGAATTCCGGCAGACCAAGTATTTTTCAGGACAAGCGGCCAGCGACAAATATCAAATAGAATGAAAAGACCTGCCCGCAGGGCGATAGAGTACCAGCTCAAGCTGAGATGTTTTATAGATGCAAAAGAGCGACGTAAAGAGAGCAAGTTCCAGGAAAGAAACAAAGAAGGAATGGAAGCGGGGAGGTAGGAAACAGCGAGTATATGAGAGGACATTTTGCGACGAGAATGTGGAGCAAGCACTCTTACAGTTCCGTGTCGCGAAGAGCAATCCTGAAGTTTCATAAACAAAAGCTGACACCCTGGTCGCTGACGAGGCCAAGGCTGCTCCGCGTAGGGTTTGAGATGGAGTGTCATCACGGCGCGCGGTTCTCCGAGGGGCCACAGGGCGGCTCTGGTTGTTTCAACAAAAAGACCTCCCACCACGCACTGAGAAGGGAGAACATATCGTCTTGTGAACATCTAGGAAGATAGATCACTTGCGCTGTCAAATTGAAGCTTTCAGTCTGTGCTCGGCAGCAACAGGAGAGATGCATGAGGTCTCGAGCACAAATGAGAAGCTCTATGCTCCACCGTTTGCAGCTGGAAACAATGCTCAAACTGCCAAGCAATAAAGAAGGTGAACGGAAGGAGATTAAAATACAAAATATGGCCAGTGGCAGATCTGTGTCCGAAGGCTATGGATCTCGCTACCTGTTCGTCAGAGAATGGAAGGTGTTTCAACCAATACGGGATCTGGAGCAAAATATGTTTGGAGGCTGGCCGAGACCCACTTCGCAGCCGGATTATTATCCGACCTCCGGACCATCTGTGCCTCCGAAACAATCATTCTGCTCGCGCCTTCATCTGAGATCTCCTACGGAATACTCCTTACTGCGACACACACTTTTGTTGCTGATGGAGAGGGTTTCACCATAGCAATCTGTATTTGACACGCACTATACCTGACATTGAAATGCAAGGTGACTACCAGCAGACACTCAGGCTTTGATTATGGCTGTCCCAAAGATCCTATGGCTTCAAAATCTGCTCAACAGGCGCGCAGCACTACGATGATCAGTCATGCTGAGGATAAAAAGCTTGACCTGATAATCCATGGCACCGAGCGGTGGATACATCTTTCGTGCTATGAAGCAATCGTTCGACAATACTGGGCGCTATCGCCAAACCGAGGATGTTGGTTCTGGGTAAGGAAGACAAGTATTTTCATCCTCGGCGAGAGCAAACTTCATCTGTCGGGACAACTGCTGTTACTCACTCATTACACTTCCACTCCCTGGCCTATTGCAGACACGAAAGTAATGCGTTTGGTTCGCGTTGAAGGTGGACCCTTGCCAGGCCGGCGAAAAATCACCACAAATACCCTCTATGGACAGCAGGATACAAAAGCCACATGTCAGGGACGTTGAGAAGCCTAATATGAGTGTCCAATAGGCCTATTCCTCGGTTTCTGAGTGCAGGAACGTGTGATAGATAGCAGCAGAATAGACAGAAGCGGAGGAGCATTGGCACCGAATGGCAGACGGCACAATGGCGTTCTGTTGCAGGCAAGACGAAGAATGGAAAAGTGATGTACAGATTCTTTCTCGCTACCCTCAGTCCACGGCTCTGAGCGGAGCCTATTCGAGTGCTACATAACCGATCTCCTTGCATTCCTTACTTCCTGATGGCTGGTGTTATGACTTACTACCTCGTTCAATGATTGCAGGTCCCTCTCATGCTCAGGATTGTCCAGGATATGCAGTTCTCACTGTCTTGTTCCCTGCTATGGTAGCCGTGAGATTGGGGTGGTAAAGAACGTTCAGCAGCTTGATATCTCAATGAATGTATGCTTTTGCAGCATACTGGAGAAGACCAAAAAAACACCTCGCGGAAACTTTGCAGAAAGCTCGCTGATAATTTTGTCGTCGGATCTTTTTGGGGAGTACTGCTGATAGCCACAATTATAGCTCTACTGTAAGCTCTGTCTGAGGCAAAAAGTATCCCTTCTAGAGGCCGTCTTACCCATTTCAACGAGATCATCGTACCCAGGCCCCTCGGGGGAATAGTACAAGCCTGGTTGGGACTAGTGGCTTGGCTGCGTCTCAAAACCGAAACCCTAACTCGGAGATTTCATCTACATGATGGTAATAAAACTACTAACCACATCATATGCGCGCGGATTTGCATCCACGGAAGGGCATTCATGGAAGATGCGCATGTTCGGTGATCAACCGAATATTCGCCAGCCGGCCGATAGAAGAGGCTCTAACTACCAGTAGTTGGTCCTTGATGCTAACACTTCCGAGAACTCCGTTCTCAGGTACCGGAGTCGGCGTTGTAGTTCTTACGAAACTCTACCAGCCACACCAAACGCTGCACAGACCCCTCAATATGGCCGATCAATGTGTGTGTCTCATAAAGATCGAGAAGTCGGTCATTCTGTACCCATACCAAAGATGGAGATGGGGTTTACACAACGTTTTCGGCTTACGCGGGTGACGTCGATTGGATGTTTACATTTAGCCTATCTCAAAGTGAATTTCCTATCTTACATAATACAGGTTGAGCGTCCTCACAAGACTCGCCCGTTGGTTCGAATTTGCCGGCTTGCTTCTGTTTCTGAAACATTTTATTTTACAAAGCATGGTAGTACTCATTAGAGACTCGGTGTTCGGGCACTTTCTCCGGATTGTCACGAATGGTCGAGTCTTCCGCTACCAGAAGCAAGACGATCTATCCTCATGGCAGAAATATATTAACACGGAGAAGTCGGGCCGCATGGCATATCATGGTCATACCGAGCCGCAAGATTCTGCGACTGCCGAAGAAGCTTCAGCATCATCATCTATTTCATCGCTTACAGAAGCCGGGAATGAGCTTACAACCATAAGTACGCCAAGTGGTATTAAGGTTGATCCAGAGAAGGGATGTGATCTTTATCTTGTCGACTGGTATGGGCCGAATGATCCTGAGAACCCACAGAACTGGTCGCATTTCAAAAAGGTCTTTGTTACATTTGAAATATGCCTAATCACCTTCTCGGTCTAGACTGGATCGGCCATTTGCTCCGCTGGCATCCTCGATGTTGTCGAGGAGTTCCACGTGGGCAGACTTCCTGCCACCCTTGGACTCACCCTTTTTGTGGCGGGTAATGGACTCGGTATGCGACTGCCGTTCAACCGTCCAGTATTCAAACGTGACTTACCTCCTGGTAGGTCCGATGGTATGGGCTCCACTATCGGAGATACCTCAAATCGGTCGCAATCCGATTTACATCGGCACTCTCACCCTCTTTGTCGTATTGCTGGTGCCGACGGCGCTGCCCGTCAATTTCGGGATATTACTGTCATTCCGGTTCATCACCGGTTTCGTTGGTTCGCCGTCACTCGCGACCGGGCGGCCTTCTATTGGGGACATGTACCGTCCTGCAAAGAGAGCATATGGAATTGGCATCTGGTTTGTTGGCAGCTTCTGATATCTGAAGGATTGTGGATAATACGGAAGAAATATAACTAATACAGGTGCACCGACAGGGGAGTTGCGGCTGTCTAGGGCCAGTCGTAGGTCCACTGGTTGGTGGCTTTGCAGCCGAAGCGCGAGGGTGGAGGTTAGTATACATTTCGGATGCCGGCTGTTACTTACTAATATCTGACTCCTCTTAAATGGACCATTGGGGAGCTGATGTTGCTCTCCGGCTCTGCACTTGTTCTATTCATCTTCCTCCTACCAGAGACACCGTCCTCGAACATTTTTTACCGAAGAACACGACGCCTTCGCAAGCTGACCGGGAACCATAAGTTGAAATGTGAGCCGGAATTAGCCGGAGAGCAGATGACGCCCACAGACGTTGCTCTGATGACGCCCACAGACGTTGCTCTGATGACGCTTGTCAGGCCGTTCACGCTCAATTTCACAGAGCCAATGGTCCTTCTGCTCAACCTCTATATTGCGCTGATATATGGTCTGCTCTACATCTGGCTCAAAAGTTTCCCCATCGTCTTCAATGGCATCTACAAGTCTACCCTAGGGCTTGATGGCGTCGCATTCGTTGGTATACTCGTCGGCATCTTTGTAAGAATACCGCCCTTCTTCTGGTACCTGCACAAATACCTTAAACCCGAGTTCAACGAGAATGGAGAGCTATAACTCGAGAAGCACTTAGCGCCAGCCTTCGTTGGAGCATTTTGTATTCCCATCTATCTATTCTGATTTGGATGGTCCGCTCCTCCTGATGTCCACTGGATCATGCCGGTCATTGGGACGGGTTAGTTTGCTGTGGGAAGCTTTTTGCTGTTCAACTCTGTCCTCAATGATTTGCCAGATGCATATGCCGAGGTCGCCGCTTCGGTACTCGCAGGCAACGGTTTCATGAGATCATCATTTGGGGCTGGATTCACGCTCTGTGCAACCGTCATGTACGACAAGCTCGGAGTCGGCTGGGCCAGTTCCCTTCTTGGATTTCTGGCATTTGCTTTCCTTCCCATCCCGTTCATCCTGTACAAGGTAAACTCCCTACTATTTTCCAGAAATGCAAACGCCAACTGATGGCTAGTACGGCGAGAGGTTACGACATGAGAGTAGATATGCTCGCAAGGATTTTTGATCATCCCATTGATCTCAAGCTCAACTGTTTGGAAGCCTATCCTGGAGCGCGTGGTTGAGATCGGTCTTGGGGGGTATGATGATTCGTCATCTTTCAGAGCATTGCGCTGGTGTTGCTTTGGGTTCGCTGCATTGTGTTTCATCAGCGATGTCTACTTTATCAAAGTCAGCACTCTACAGTGTCATGTCACGTTGAACGACCTGTATGAGAAAATGACGACTATTTGGGCATTGACTCGGACCAGTGCTTTTTGAGGGCCTCGTTGTTGAGTGTTGGATCGAAATGAACAACCAGTTGCTCCGTGTGTCATCGTGGCTACAAGGAAGACAGTGATATTGCTGAGTCAGACCTGGGTGACCAATCTTTCAAGCTAACCACAATCTGCCTAGCACGCGACCTTCTCCTCTCGTTGGTAGTTGAAGATCACCAGCTTCTCAATGTGGGAACGGGTTGGTCAGGAACCCGCGGAGGAGCGACGATAAAGCTACTCGTTTTGGAGGGGCAGTTGGCAGGAGGAGGGGGGGAAAGCTGGAGATATGAGTTTTTGCAACCACAATGTCAGCACCAAGCAGCTCTCTTTCCAGAGCTGCCATATCCATGCAACACATCTCCCTCGGAATCTGCATGTTTCCGCTTGAATCTCATTGACATCCAACAGCTGTCCCGTCAATTTCTTTGCTCACAGAGCTGCTGATTATGCATCTCTCCCAGGTCTGTCTCGTGGCTCTAGCCACAGCCTCTGCACAGGCTCAAGAGACCGTTCTGGGCGTTTACATATTCTCTCGACATGGAGATCGAACGCCAAAGTCCCTACCACCAGCGAATTTGACAGATCTAGGTTATCAGGAGATCTACACTTCTGGCCAGTATTTTCGTAGTCGATATATCGCTTCCAATGCCAGCCACAAGATTGCCGGCATGAATGCAGATATAGTCAAACAGTCACAGATCAGTGTATCAGCTCCAGTCGACACCGTGCTTCAGAACAGCGCACAAGGTACCTCGTTCCCCTTTCCACGGAGTTCTCTCATTCACATGCATACTTTCAGGCTTTCTCCAAGGTCTCTACCCACCCGTTGGCTCCACCCTCAGCACAAGTACACTCCGCAACAGCACTGAAATTCAAGCCCCCATGAACGGCTACCAACTCATCCCCGTAAACACCATCTCCAACGGCGCCGGCAGCGAAGACGCGGCATGGCTCCAGGGCCAAACCAACTGCGCCAAAGCCCAGATCAGTAGCAACAACTACTACCATTCAGCCGAATTCATGACCCTGCTAAACTCAACCCAATCATTCTACGACGCCGTCTCACCAATGGTAAATCAAACCTTCAGCAAGGCTCAAACCAACTACAAGAACGCCTACACGATCTTCGACGTCCTAAACGTCGCCTCCATCCACAACGCAACCTTCCAATCCTCCTCCCTCCTCACCTCATCAACCCTCTCCCAACTCCGCGCCCTAGCCGACTCTCACGAATTCGCCCTCGCCTACAACTCCTCCGACCCCATCCGCGCCATAACAGGCGCCGTCACCGCCGCCGAAGTCGTCAACGCTCTCAACGCCACCATAACCAGCGCCAGCGCTGCCGGCAAATCCAACGGTGGCGCTCCAAAAGTAACCATCCAATTCGGCGCCTACGCAGGCATGCTATCTTTCTTCGGCCTCGCGAAGCTCACCGCCACTTCTGAAGACTTCTACGGCGTCCCAGATTACGCATCAAGCCTAAGCTGGGAGCTTCTCACCAACTCCAGCGCCGTCGCAGACGACCCATCTAAATTCCCATCATCGGCAAACGACATATCAGTCCGCTTCCTCTTCCACAACGGCACAACGAGCAATTTCTCCGAACCAATCGCCTACCCGCTCTTCGGCCAGGACAAGACCGCCCTCCCGTGGTCCGAGTTCGTGAAAGGCATGAACGCCTTCTCAATCTCCGGACAGAGGGCTTGGTGTGATGCGTGTGGGAATAGTACGGGGGTTTGTGCGCCGTTGAATTCCTCGCCTGGTTCATCTTCCGCCGCGGGTGGTGCAAATGGTAGTGGAGGTGAAGGAGGCAGGATGTCTAAAGCAGTGGCAGGCGTGATCGGTGCGATGGTGACACTTGCCCTGATTCTGCTGGTGGAGCTAGCGGTTGTGTTTGGGGCCGGGCTCAGGGTTGTCAGGAAGGGGAGACGCGGCGGCGTCACCACTGAGTTGGGGAGCCCGGACACTAGTTTCGCGAAGGCGTGAGGGGTTGATGCGAGCAACGGGACGGCGG
>JAABUK010010817.1_pt1 | contig 12067 bp, 9 predicted proteins | sample 5559141 | NCBI WGS metagenome assembly JAABUK01 (sample SAMN10711869, study PRJNA513367) | rock metagenome | isolation source: Antarctica rocks | place: Antarctica: Victoria Land, Pudding Butte nord | collected 2016-01-03 | reverse complement strand
GCGCGGCCGAAAGAAGGCGGCGTAGCCTGCTACATACGCCTCCGCTTTTTTTCAGTTACTGGCAAATCCATGCCCCAAAATTACGACAGCGCTACCTGCTCCCTAACTTGCCAAAGTAGAGTTAAGTACTCGACAACAAATAGTTTATGATAAAAAACGATTTTCTTTACAAGCTACATCATTGATTTACAGTAGCTACAGCCTGCCAAGAAGCTGGTTTCGCTGATTTTAACATAAACTAATTTCTGTCGAGTACTTACGGGCAATTCCCTGCCGCAAAATTACGACAGTACTACCTCCTGCTTAACTTGCCAAAGTAGAGTTAGAACCCGTCCCCTAGTTATTTATCCTCCATTTCTTCTTTTAATTATCTACAGATATAACACACGACCCGCAAATTCAGGTTAGTGCGGAAGGCGCAGAGACGCGCCCCTTCGCGTCTGCTTCTTGACCCAAGAGCCAGCCAAGCTAACCAGGTCGTGCTAACGGGGAGACGCGAAGGGGCGCGTCTCCACGCCTTTCGCACCTACTGCGAAACCGCCGTAGCGGTACTATGGGTAAATCTATAGCACCAGTGCGGCCGGCTAGCGCTGGGTGGCGATAAGCAAGCGGCTACCAGCATTCACGCGGTTATCCAGCGCGTTGCGGCCGTAGGGCAAGGCAGTGGCTGGCAGGCCGGCGTAGCCAGCAGGCGCCGCGCGGTGGGCAGTACTGTCGCGGCGGGTGGTTTTGGTCGAGAAGCTGAGTATAACCAGCAGCAGACCAAGGAAAACGAGCGTCAGAAATTTGTTCATAGCAAAAAAGAAAAGAGTGTGAAAAGCGGAAATGCAGAGAAGTGGTATTCAACTAGTTGGGGCTCCATGTGGGGGTAGGCGGCATTTCGGCGGGCGCGGGTATAGGCCGCGTTTCGCTGGGCGTGGTAGCGGGCGGGGCTTCGGGCGGCGGAGAGGGGGTAGGCGGCCCGGCCCCGGCCGGCGCGCCGGGTGGCCTGGGCGTGGCGCAGCCGTGGGTGGCCCAGGTACCTTTCTCCCTGGGGCACTTGTCGTAGCGGTTGCTCACGCCATCGCCGTCGCGGTCGGGGCGGCGGTGGCGGCGCAGGGCCACCGCCAGCCCGAAATACCCATCGGCCCCGGTGGCCGATGAGAGGCCCAGCAGGCCGCCCAGATTGTCGGAGCCCAGCACCAGCGGGCCCAGCCGCCCCATCGCGCCCACTTGCAGCTGCCGGTAGCCATTGGCCCACACCACCGGCAGGGCCAGCTCGGCCCGGCTGAATTCGAGGCGCGGCGTGAGGGCCAGCAGGCTGAGCGTGTGGCTGCCCAGGGTGCGCGCCGGCAGCAGGCTCTGGGTCCAGAGCAGGCCGGCGTAGAAATGGCCGGCCAGGCGATAGTCGGCCGTGAAGCGCAGGGCCGCCGGCAGGTAAGTCGTGAATTCGCGCCCCGTGCTGCTGAGGCCTACCAGTTGCCGCGCCGTGGTCTCGACCGATTGCAAGGTCTTGAATTTCAGCGTATCAAGCTGACTCAGGCGCACGGTGCCAGTATTGGCCAGCTGGCCCTGGCGCACGTGCTGGCCGTTATTATAGGCCAGCGCCCCGAGGTCGGTGAGGGCCAGGCCCAGGCGCAGGCGGTACTTGTTCTGGCTGTTGTCGGGGCGGTCCTGCCCATCCATGTGGTAGTCGTAGCGCTGGTAGTCGGGCCGCCACTCGTAAGTCAGGCCCAGGTCGGCGCCGTAGCCGCGGCCCAGCTGCTGCCCGCCGTAGAGCGAGCCCACCGTAAAGCCGTTTTGCCCATACAGCTGATAGTCGGTGAGGCCGTAGCTGAGCTGGCGGCTTTGCAGCTCGATACTGTTCTTATCCAGCACCTTATATTGCACGCCCTCGTTGCGCACGTAGCCGCCGCCCAGCCCCACCAGGTACTTCAGCGTGAGGCCACCCTTGAAGAAGTGGGTAGTGTTGGGGGTGAAGGTGCGGGCATAGGTGAGGGCAAACTCGTGGTAGGCATTAGCCTCCAGGTTGAAGCTGTTGTCGGTGAGCAGCTGGTTGGCGAGGCCCAGCTGGTCGGCCTGGCCCAGGCCGTAGCGCGCCAGCCGGGCCAGGCTGTAGCTCACGCCGCTGGCCTGCGCGAAGCCCCGCCCCCGGCTGCTAAAGGCGATGGCCGCGCGCGGCCCCAGCGCCAGCATCAGGGAGGGCAGGCGCACTTCGGCGCTGGCGCTGGCGTACTGCGGACCGCGGCTACCCTCCTGCTCCACGAGGTTGTCCTTCGTGAAGGAAAAGCCCGTTTCCCAGGGTTTTTGGGGCAGACTCAGCCGCAGGTAGGTGTTGTAGAAATTGAGGTCGGCGCCGCCCAGGTTGAGGTAGGCGCGCAGGCGCGAGTCGGCCAGGGCGCTGGGGTTGAGGTAGGCGCTGTTGGTGCCGCCGTAGTTGCTCTGGGCCAGGCCCAGCCAGCCCTGCGCCGCCGCCGGCCGCACCGCGCCCACCAGCAACCAGAGGCCGGGCAGCAGGCACGCCGCTACCCGACCCCGGTAAGGGGTACTGCTTGTTTTCATAGTTCAGGAAAGAGAGCGTAGGTGGTGGCTGGCTAGGCAATAGCTCAACTACCACTACAAAGCTCCTTCATCTCCTAATCATCTGCAATACCCATTTTTAGGTAATTTTTTCTTGCCATTATCTCATAGCAGGAGGGCAAGTTGCCGGGTACCTAATTCATAGCCCGTGCTCGTGGGCAAAGCGCACCAGCTCGGCCAGGCCGTGCACGCCCAGCTTCTGCATCAGGTTGCGGCGGTGGGTGCTCACCGTGAATTCGGCCAATGACAGCCGCGCCGCGATGGCGCGGGTCGAGAGCCCCTCGCGCACCAGGCCCACTATTTCGCGCTCGCGGGCCGAAAGCTGGCGCAGGCGCAGCAGCGCCTCGGCATCGACCTGCCCCGGCTCGGTGGGCGGGCCGGGCACCGACGCGTCCACCCGCACCCGCGCCGGAAACACCAGCTGCCCCGTGTGCACCGCCCGGATGGCGGCCAGCAGCGCCCCCGCCTCGGCCGACTTATCGAGGAAGCCCCGCGCGCCCGCCGCCGCCACCTGCGCCACCAGCATGGGCGAGGTGGCGCTGCTGAACACCAGCACCCGCAGCCCCGGCCACTGGCGGCGCAGCCGCGGCAGCAGGCTCAGGCCATCGTGGGGCGGGGGCAGGTGCAGGTCGAGCAGCAGCAGGCTGGCGGGGGGGGGAGGGCCGGCCTCCAGATGAGCCAGCAGCGCCTCGCCGCTGGCAAACTGCCCGCACACTTCCAGGTCGGGCTCCTGGCTGAAAAGCGCGGCCAGCCCCCGCGTAAGGGCCGGGTGGTCATCGACGAGTAGCAGGCGGCACGGCATAGGGGTAGGAATTAATTTACAGCGGTTCTCAGGCTGGTGTACCCGAAGCACAGGGCGCGGGCTGCCGGCTTTTTGCCGGCTGTCCGCTCGTCGTTGGGGCCGCTTGTTCTTTCAAAGAGCGGACCGCCGGCAAAAAGCCGGCAGCCCGCCCCCTATACACCAGCCTGAGAACTGCTGTAATAGCAAGCGAGAGGGAGGGGTAACAAAAGCGGCAAACGGACGAGCGGCAGCACCGGCATCATCCGTATAGTATTCATAATAAATTACTTGCAAAAACTCAAACTGGTAGCTCCACCATGATGCTGGTGCCCTGGCCGGGGTGGCTGCGCACCTGCACCTGGCCGCGCAGGTAGCCCGTGCGGGCCTGCACGCCGCGCAATCCCAGCCCCCCGCGCGGCGGCGGTGGCGCCAGCGGGTCGAAGCCCCGGCCATCGTCTTCGACCGTGAGGCGCAGGGTGGCGGGTAGGCGGCGCACGGCCACCCGCATGTGGCGGGCCTGGGCGTGGCGCAGGGCATTGTGCAGCAGCTCGGCCACGATGCGGTAGGCCGCCTGCTGCAAGGGTAGGGGCAGGTCGGCGGTGGCGGCATCGCAGTGGCTGGTCACGAGCGGGCCTTCATCGGTCAGGCTCAGGGTTTCGGCCAGCAGCGTTACGGCGTCGGGCAGGGGTAGGGGCGCGCCGGGCGGGGCAGGCAGCAGCGCGTGGCTGAGGGTGCGCACGTCGTAGCGCAGCTGGCGCAGCAGGGCCTCGGTGTGGGCGTGCGCCTCGGTGAGGGCGGGCGGGCCGTGGGCCAGCGCCTGGCGCACCTGCCGGCCCTGCCAGGCCAGGTGCATGGCCGTGAGGCCGGGGGCCAGGGCATCGTGCAGCTCGCGGGCCAGGGCCTCGCGCTCTTCATCCTGCGCCCCAATAAGGTGCTGGCCGGCGGCGGCGCGCTCGTGCAGGCGGCGCAGGCGCTGGTCGGTATTCTGGCGCTGGGCCTGCCGAAAGCGCGCCGTGAGCAGCACGCTCAGCAGCACCAGCTCCAGGGCCAGGCCCCAGGCCAGGGCGTTGGGGTTCACCAGGTGAATGTTGACCATGCCCGAGCGATTGAGCAGAAAATTGAGGCTGCCCAGAAAGAAGCACGCGTAGGCGAGGCCATAGTAGCCCGCCAGCCGCCGCTGCACCCGGCGGCCCCGCCGGCCCACCGCCAGCAGCAGCAGGCCGCCGCCCACCAGCACGGCCCACAGCACGGTTTCGCGGCTGCCGTTGAGGGCCGCCAGCGAACCCCCGCCCGCCTGCCGGGCCCGCTCCGCCAGCAGCGCGTAGGCCAGCGCGGCGAGGGCGGCCAGGCCGCTCAGCCCCCAGCTGAGGCGGTGCAGGCGCGGCCAGCCCTGGCGCAGGCGCATAAAGCGGCTCAGCACCCGCAGCTGGCAGGCCAGCGCCAGCAGCAGCAGGCTATACTGCCCCAGCCGCCAGCCCAGCGTGTAGAGCGGCTGCGGCAGCAGCCAGGCATCGAGGCCATCCTCCATCACTAAAAACCAGGTAGCGAACAGGATATACGCCCCGTACCACAGGTGCAGGCGGTCGCGCAAAAACGCGAACAGCACCAGGTTGAGCAGGGCGCTGCCCAGGTACAGGCCCAGCAGCCAGGTCCATCTTTTGGTGAAGAAAAACGCCTGCTCGTAGGCCAGAAAGTCCTCGGCCGTGGTGAGGTCGGTGGGCAGGTAGGTGGCGCCGGTGTGGTTTTCTACGGCCAGGTATACCACGGCCTGGGCGTGGGCCTCCAGCCAGAAGGGCAGGCAGCTGGCCCGCGCCGGAAAGCCCCGCGCCACCGCCACTACCCGGCCGCTGGTGCCGGCCACGAAGCGCGCCGCCCCCCGGCCGCCGGGCTGCACGAACAGCGCCGCGCTGTCCACAAACGCGTAGAGGCTCCACACGAAGCGCGTGCGCCGCGGCAGCGTGTTCACCACCGTGGCGCGCAGCCACAGCCGGTCGCGGGTGAAGCCCGCCTGAAACACCCGCCCCGGCGGCATCGGCCGGAAGCGGTCCGCCGCCCACAGCGCCGCCGCGCGGCCGCCACTCAGGGGCTGCGCGCCGGGGTCAAAGCAATAGGCGAAGTAGTGGCTCTAGGGGCCATCGTTACTGGCTCGCAGCCGCAGGGTGTCGGGCGGGGGGGTAGGCGGCCGGGCCAGCGCGGCCCCCAGCGGCAGCAGCCATAGCCAGCCAAAAAGCAGGGGGTAGCGCATGGGGCAGGGCGTGAGGTGAGGCCGGCGGCGAACCTACGGCTGAGCTATTCGCCTTTGAAAATAACCAGCTAATCCTCAAATTTTTACCACGTAGCAAGATTAGCTTTTTGGGCGGCGCTTCAGCAAAAGTTCATCCTGGCGGGTATGCCAGGCAATACCTGGTTGTAGGTAGATTTTGGGTGCCCCTACCCCCCTCGCCGACGCGGCCTGGCCAACCCCACCCGGCCGGGCGCGTAAACCCTGAATTCGTATGTCAGCATCCTCTTCCTCTAAACTCGCGCTCTACGGCGGCATGGCGGCCAACGTGGCCATTGCCATCAGCAAGTTCGTGGCGGCTTATTTCACCGGCTCGTCGGCCATGCTCTCCGAGGGCATTCACTCGCTGGTCGATACCGGCAACGGCGGGCTGTTGCTCTACGGTATGCACCGCAGCCAGCGGCCCGCCGACGACCAGCACCCGTTTGGCCACGGCAAAGAGCTGTATTTCTGGGCGTTGATTGTAGCCGTGCTGGTGTTTGCCATCGGCGGCGGCATGTCTTTTTACGAGGGTATCAAGCACATTCAAAATCCAGAGCCGCTCGAAGACCCGCTCTGGAACTACGTGGTACTGAGCATCTCCCTCGTGTTTGAGGGGGCCTCGGCCTGGGTAGCCGTGCAGGCGCTGCTGGAGCGGCAGGTGCCGGGCCACAGCTTCTGGCACACGCTGCGCACCAGCCGCGACCCGGCCATTTTCGCCTCCGTATTTGAGAACGGGGCCGCCGTGGCGGGCCTGCTCATCGCGCTGGTGGGCGTTTTTTTAGGGCATCTGCTCGCTAATCCTTACCTCGACGGCGCGGCCTCCATTCTCATTGGGTTGCTGCTGATGGCGGTGGCCATCCTGCTCGTGACGCGCACCAAGCAGCTGATAGTGGGCGAGGGCGTAAACGCCGCTACCCTCAAAGAGCTACAGCAAGCGGCCCGCCACACGCCGGGCGTGGTGCAGGTGCGCCAGCCCCTCACCATGTACCTGGGCCCCGACGAGGTAATTCTGGCCCTGGACGTGGACTTCGAGGACCAGCTCACGGCCACCGAGGTCGAGCGGGCCGTGGTGGCCGTGCAAGACGCCGTGCGCGCCAGCCACCCCGAATTCAAACGCATTTTTATCGAAGCCAAGTCCTTAACTGGCAGAGCTTGACATTAACTTTTCTCAATCGCCCGTCATTGCGAGCCTGCGAAGCAATCGCACCCGCACGATACCCGCGCCGGTTGTTCATCCATCGTTCCGGTGCGATTGCTTCGCAGGCTCGCAATGACAACTAATTAATTACCTTATGAAAAATACGCTAACCGAAACGCCGTTCGACTCCTTTTGGTGGGGCGGCTACGAGTGCACCGACCAGCTCAATGCCTTTGGCAACCGGGTCGATTTCCTACCCCTCACCGGCCACCTGCAGCTGCTCGCTGAGGACTACACCGACCTCGGACAGTTCAACATCAAGACCGTGCGCGAGGGCATTCGCTGGGCCCAGATTGAGAAAACGCCCTACCAGTACGACTTCAGCACCGTAAAAACGATGCTGCGGGCCGGGCAGCGCCACGGCATTCAGCAGGTCTGGGACCTGTGCCACTTCGGCTACCCCGACGACCTCACGCCGCTGCACCCCATGTTTGCCCGGCGCTTTGCCGCGCTCTGCCGCGCGTTTGTCGATTTTTACCGCGCCGAGCGGCCCGAGGGTACGCTCATCGTCACGCCCATCAACGAGGTGAGCTTTATGTCGTGGCTCGGCGGCGACGTGCGCGGCACCGCGCCCTACTGCGTGGGCCAGGGCTGGGAAGTGAAGCTGGGCCTGATGCGCGCCTACATTGAGGGCAGCTGGGCCCTGCGCGAGGCCGACCCCGGCATTCGCTTTCTCAGCACCGAGCCGCTCGTCAACATCGTGGCGCCGCCCAACCCCTGGGTGAGTCACCAGCGCGAAGCCCGCCGGGCGCACCGCAACCAGTTTCAGGCTACCGATATTCTCTCGGGGCGCCTGTGCCCCGAGCTGGGCGGCCACGAAAGCCTGCTCGACATCGTGGGCTTCAACTACTACTACGATAACCAGTGGCAGCTGCGCCCGCACCGCCACCTGGGCTGGAACAACCCGGTGCTGGACCCCCGCTGGGTGCCCCTGAGCGAGCTGCTGGCCCAGGCGCACAAGCGCTACAAGCGCCCCTTCGTCGTTACCGAAACCAGCCACCCCGGCGTGGACCGGCCGCTGTGGTGGAACATGATTGGCCGCGAGTGCGCCCAGGCGCTGAGCGCCGGCCTGCCGCTGCTGGGCGTGTGCCTCTACCCCATCATCGACCGCCCCGACTGGGACCACCTCGACCAGTGGCACCGCTCGGGCCTCTGGGATGCCGAGCTCGTTCCCGACGGCCCGCCCCGCCGCCACCTGCACCACGCCAGCGCCGAGGCCCTGCGCCACGCCCAAGACTTGGTGCAGCAGGCCCAGGCGCAGCCGCGCCTGCTGGTGAGGCAGCAGGTAGTGGGTAGTGTAGGGTAAGCTTCAGCTTGCCGTATTATTGAAAAAAATAAGCAACATACGGCAAGCTAAAGCTTACCCTACTCGTTATGCAAGCCACCGCCCACCTCTACTCGCCCATTGGGATGCTGGCCCTGCACGGCTCCGATGCCGGGCTGCACGCCGTGCGGTTTATCGACCACGAGGCGCCTACCCCCACCGCGCCGGCCGACCTGGCCGCGTGCCTGCGCGAGCCCCACCGGCAGTTGAAAGCGTATTTCAACCGCGAGCTGCGCGATTTTGACCTGGCCTGCGCGCCCCTCACGGGCACCGCGTTTCAGCGGCAGGTGTGGGCGGCGCTGGCGGGTATCGGGCACGGCCGCACGGCCTCGTACCTCGACGTGGCCCAGCTGCTCAACAATCCGAAGTCGGTGCGGGCCGTGGGCGCGGCCAATGGGCAGAACCCGCTGGCCATCGTGTGGCCCTGCCACCGCGTGGTGGGCGCCGATGGCTCGCTCACGGGTTACGCGGGCGGGCTGCTGCGCAAGCGCTGGCTGCTGGATTTCGAGCGGCCTACGCAGCAAGGCGCGCTCTTCGGGTAGATTTTCTTTATTGCCCTAAAAAAGAACGTCATACTGAACGCAGTGAAGTATCTCTGCCGCTTCGTTGGATGAGTAACCCATCGGTGCGAGCGAGATACTTCACTGCGTTCAGTATGACGTTCTTTTTTGCATGCTCTTTCCGATAAACTGCTTACTTTGCGGGACTTACTTCCTCCTTTTCTCATGAAAAACCTTACTATCCTGCTAACCTTGCTCGCCGCCGGCCCGGCGGCGGCCCAGACAATGGCGGCCATCAGGGCCTTACCCTACCCCCAGACGCGGAAGGTGGACACTACCACCACTTACTTTGGCACCAAGGTGGCCGACCCCTACCGCTGGCTCGAAAATGACCAGGCCGCCGATACCAAGGACTGGGTGCGGGCCGAAAACAAGGTGACGCAGGACTACCTGAGCAGGATTCCGTACCGCGAGGCCATCCGCGAGCGCCTCACCAAACTCTGGAACTACGAGAAATATTCGGCACCCACCAAGGAGGGCAAGTACACGTATTTCTCCAAGAATACCGGCCTGCAAAGCCAGTACGTCCTGTACCGACAGCTGGGCACGGGCGCGCCAGCGGTGTTTCTGGACCCCAATACCTTCTCGAAGGACGGGACGACTTCGCTGGCGGGCATCAGTTTTACCCACGACGGTAGCCTGGCGGCCTACCAGATTTCGGAGGGCGGCTCGGACTGGCGCAAGGTGATTGTGTTGAAAACGGCCGATAAGTCCATCGTGGGCGACACGCTGAAGGACGTGAAGTTTTCGGGCCTGGCCTGGAAGGGCAACGCGGGCTTTTACTACAGCAGCTACGACAAGCCCAAGGCCGGCAGCCAGCTGGCGGGTAAAACCCAGATTCACAAGCTCTACTACCACCAGCTGGGCACGCCGCAAAGCACCGACAAGCTCATTTTTGGCGGCGAGAAAGACCCCAACCGCTACATCGGCGCCCACGTGACGGAGGACGAGCGCTTCCTCGTCATTTCGGCCGCCAACACCACCACCGGCAACAAGCTTTACCTGCAAGACCTGAGCCGGCCCGGCAGCGCCATCGTGAACGTGGTGCCCGACGAAAAGAGCATCAACCAGGTGGCCGACAACGTGGGCAGCAAGCTCTATATCTTCACCAACTACCAGGCGCCCAACTTCCGGCTCGTAACCGCCGACGCCGCCGCGCCCAGGCAGGCCAGCTGGAAAAACCTGCTGCCCGAAACCAGGAACGTGCTGGACGTGAACACGGTAGGCGGCAAAATCTTCGCTACTTACCTCAAAGACGCCACCTCGCTGGTGGAGGAATACGACCTGATGGGCAAGAAGCTGCGCACCATTGAATTGCCAGGGGTAGGGGCGGCCAGCGGCTTCAACGGCAAGAAGCTGGATAAGGAGACGTATTACACGTTCACCTCCTACACCTACCCGCCCACCATTTTCAGGTACGACCTCGCCAGCGGCAAATCGACGGTGTATAAGAAGGCCGGCGTGCAGTTCGACCCCAGCAAGTTTGAGTCGAAGCAGGTGTTCTACACCTCCAAGGACGGCACGCGCATCCCCATGCTCATCACCTACAAAAAGGGCCTGGTGCTGAACGGCAGGAACCCGACCCTGCTCTACGCCTACGGCGGCTTCAACATCAGCCTGACGCCGGGTTTCAGCACTTCCAATATCATCCTGCTCGAAAACGGCGGCATCTACGCCGTGCCCAACCTGCGCGGCGGCGGCGAGTACGGCGAAAGCTGGCACAATGCCGGCACCAGGCTCCAGAAGCAGAACGTGTTCGACGATTACATCGCGGCGGCCGAGTACCTCATTAAGAACAACTACACCTCCAAGGACTACCTCGCCATTTCGGGTGGCTCGAACGGCGGCCTGCTCGTGGGCGCCACCATGAGCCAGCGCCCCGAGCTGTTCAAGGTGGCCTTCCCGGCGGTAGGCGTGATGGACATGCTGCGCTACAACCAGTTTACGGCCGGCGCGGGCTGGGCCTACGACTACGGCACCGCCCAGGACTCGCCCGAGATGTTTCAGTACCTCTATAAGTACTCGCCCTACCACGCCCTGAAGCCGGCCGTGTACCCGGCTACCCTCATCACCACCGCCGACCACGACGACCGCGTGGTGCCGGCGCACTCCTTCAAGTTCGCCTCGCGCCTCCAGGAAGACCAGCAGGGCCCGGCCCCGGTGCTCATTCGCATCGAAACCAAGGCCGGCCACGGCGCGGGCCGCAGCACTGCCCAGGTCATCAGCGAGCAGACTGACAAGTGGGCCTTCCTATTCGAGAACATGGGCCTGACGTACCCAATGGCGCAGTAGGGCATTTTTGATATTACGCTACGCGCGGCGCCCTGCTCTGGGACAGGTCGCCGCGCTTTCTTTTTTAGCCGCTCCATTGCTGGAAAGCAGTTCGAGCTAGCTCAAAAAAACGAGTGGTCTGTAACGAATCGAGTTTCGGCTGGTAATCCAGTCAGTGCCGCAGTTAGTGCGGTTTCCGAAACCCGTTTCCTACCTCCCATGAAATCATTATTCCTTGGCCTGGCCCTAGCCAGCGGCCTGGCCGCCACCGCCCAAACTACCCCCGCGCCCACCTTCACCTCCACCTGCCAAAACTCAGGTAGCGGCGGTACCATTTACATGGGTGACCGCAACCAGGCGTTTGAACGTCAAAAGCGCTTCTGCGAAACCCGCGACCTGACCATGAGCGCCCCCAAGGGGCAGCCCCTCACCGTTGATGGCGGCAACAACGGCGGCATCACCGTGCGGGGCTGGGATGGCCCCGGCGTGCGCATCCGGGCTAAAATTCAGACCTGGGGTGCCAGCGAGCAGGAGGCCCAGGCGCAAGCCAAGGCTATTCTCATCACTACCACCGGCAACAACCTACGAGCCGACACGCCCGGTAACATCCAGCAGGGGGCGGTCAGCTTCGAGGTGTTCGTGCCCCGCCGCACGGCCCTAGCCCTCACCACTCACAACGGAGGCATTAGTCTCACTGGACTGCAAGGCGCCATCGATTTCCACGCGCAGAACGGCGGTGTATCCCTGGCTGAGCTAGGCGGCCAGGTTACGGGTAAAACCATCAACGGGGGTCTGTCTATTAAGCTCAGCGGCCACCAGTGGGAAGGCAGCGGCCTCGACGTGGCTACCATCAACGGCGGCATCACTTGGCAGATACCAGCCAACTACTCAGCTCAGTTCTTCACCAGCACCAACGGGGGCAGTATCAAAACCAAGCTGCCCGTTAGTAAGCCAAAAGGGCAATACCACGAAGTGAGGGCTAACCTAGGTGTATGGTCCCGGAGGATGGGGGAGTAGGTCGAGCGTCGGGTCGCGTTTAAAGATAGTAGGATTTTTACGCCATTCGGCGCAAATAAATTCGTAAGGGGTCAGGCCCTTTAAGCGCTTGAGT
>JAABUK010010816.1_pt1 | contig 12070 bp, 13 predicted proteins | sample 5559141 | NCBI WGS metagenome assembly JAABUK01 (sample SAMN10711869, study PRJNA513367) | rock metagenome | isolation source: Antarctica rocks | place: Antarctica: Victoria Land, Pudding Butte nord | collected 2016-01-03 | reverse complement strand
CAGAAGGGTAATGTGCTGGCCATTGCGCGTTCATCTCTTGCAGCCCTTTCAGCAGCTCCACAGTCTGACCAATAGCTTTAGCCAGTGCGACTCGGTTTTGGTTATAGTAGAGCTGATGAACGTGGCTTGCAAGAATACGTCGCTCGTTTTCGGATGCTGCATTGCTTTCTCCGTTGAGTCTCGGTGTGTGAGCTGGCGTTGGTCTGTCCTGAAGTAATTCCTCATGCCATGCCCTCATTTCGCCACCAGCGGCCTGACTGTCTCCAGCAAAGCTGCTGCAATAGCCAGAATCCTTTTCTAGCTGCTCAATCAACTCTGCAGCATTGTGAGAGCGTGTTCCGCTTCCAACAGTCATGTATTGTGGCCTGTAAGGTCTTGCGTCTCCTTGTCGCGCAGATTCTGTTTGGTCCAAAACATGAGTGAGAGAAGATTCGCTTCGATCCTTTGCGCCATCCGCAGGAAAGTACTCTTGACTCATCGTGTAAAACGAATTGTCAATCAGTGGAGATGATGAGTGCAGAACTCTATTAGTTTCGAGATGTCTTTGTTGAGGCAGTTATAAGCTCGTCACCTCGAAGAGCATTATTATGCGATGCAGGCGGAGTTTTGTCTTGGCAACTACTTAAGCATTCCTCTGCCGCCAACCAACGTCATCCCGTTGCAGGCTCAATGTATACCACCATAATCAGACCATATCACTACCTACTTTTCCTTCCGCCGTAATTGTCTTACATCTCGAAGTCGCGCTCATTTGAGAGGGAAATCTCTCACTATGAACGTGAGTCCTCTCTGTTCCTCGTCTGACGCAGGTTCTCACAGGCTATCCAGGTTATTGAATGGGCGTTTGGAAAGCGCATGACACCAGCTGAACGTTTGCGAAAGCACCAAAGAGCGTTAGAGAAGACACAGCGCGAGTTGGACCGGGAACGAGTAAAACTTGAGAACCAGGAAAAGAAGCTGGTTCAGGACATCAAAAAGAGCGCAAAGAACGGGCAGATAGGCGCCTGCAAGATCCAAGCCAAAGACCTCGTGAGGACGCGAAGGTAGGTCTCTATGCGGTATAGTTTCGCTCGCAGATCCTGATGTTTTAGATACATTGGCAAGTTCTATTCGATGCGGACGCAGCTGCAGGCCATCTCTCTACGAATACAGGTAAGCTCGATGCTGCTGCGACTCCACCGAACGAGCAGAAGGCTGAAATCGATGGCAGACTGTGCGCAGTAATGAGCAGATGATGCAGTCAATGAAAGGAGCTACATCGTTATTGGGCAGCATGAATCGACAGATGAACCTTCCAGCTCTGCAACGAATAGCTATGGAGTTTGAGCGGGAGAATGACATCATGGACCAACGTCAAGAGATGATGGATGATGCTATCGACGACGTGACTGGGCTCGAGGACGAAGAGGAAGGCGAGGAAGTCGTGAACCAAGTCCTGGATGAAATAGGAGTTGATCTTAATCAAGCAGTAAGTTCACGTTTCGATCAGGAATTAGTCCCTTTATAACGGCAATTTCTAGCTTGGCGAGACTCCCTCTGGCTTGCAAAAGAATGCCGTCATTGAAGGCCGTGTAGCTCAAGCTGTTGGCGGCGGAGGCGGAGGTGGAGAAGACGATGATTTGCAAGCTAGACTTGACAGCTTGCGGCGGTAGCGTCTGTCAGAATCTGACTTTGTTCACGAAAGCAAGGCGCCTTGGAGTTATGAAAAAGTGGGCAAGGGAAAATTAGTCCTTCCGGCATAGATCACTGCATCCTGGTCATGGCACTGCTGCGCACATTGTCGTTTTGTCTAACATCTGAGGACATATCTTCTTGAACGGGGCGACAGCACTTGTGGGCGCTTTGTCTTATTGGCAAATTTAGCTCTCTGTTTGTGTCAGGAGGGACCCCAAGCAACAAATGTGATCCTGCATGCGGAAAGCATTGCACAAGCTTGGGCTCAAGCAGTGTGGCAAAAATGATGAAACAAATCTTTGCGAGGCGCTCGTGATGTCTCATTATTACTGTCACCGGGCATTCTGCCCCTGGAACGGAATCATGCACGATTAAACTGTAGCATGGCTTGGCAATTCCCCGCCATTGAGACACCGCAGCTGCCCGCCTACTCCCATTTCTCTCGGCGACAACATCCACATCTTTACAGCATTGCGCGTCGTCTTCTATGCTTCATAATCCACAGATCAAGTCTGCGACAGCAGTCTGAAAAGATCATCGCTTCCTGTCTTTGAGACCTCAAAGTCTCGGCACATAAGACATCGTTACAGTCACAAGCCTGTCGCTTTTTGTCAAGAGCAACGACAGGAAACGAGGTACGTTTACACGATCAAAACGATCCTAGGTGAATACAAGACCTGTCCTTGACACAGCAACCCCCAGAATTCCTACATTTATCTTGAGGCGACCACTCGTCCACTCACGGCACCGGCCATACCGACATTGCACCTGCGCCGGCAAGACATAAGCCCGGAAGAGCATCATCTTCTTGAGCACGAAAATCTCCTGCATAATTCTTGTGGACAGCCTTCAAACTGGGCTCGTTATCAGACTAGCACTCGGTCAAGCTGGCAGGCACTACGGGGAGAAGGGTTTCCCAAGGAGGTTTCCTGAATCGAGTATTCGGATCCTCCACCCATGCAAAAAAAGAGAAAGACAGCGACTCTCCCAATCACGCACCAAGCACAAGCACAAGCACTGAGAGTCCGAGCCTGGAAACCACACCAAGCAACACCTCTGCAACTACCGATAGCTCGAGCGCATCTTCTATACCGAAAGCTAGCCCTAATACCACGCCTAGTCGTAAGAGTGAAGAACTCAGCGTCCCTGGAAGCGACAGTAAGAAACGGAGGAGTAGCAGCGCTAAAGCTGCTGCATTTCTGAATAGTGCAAAGAACACGCTTCTGGGAAACGATAGAGAGGGACCGCTCAGCCCAATGCAGAAGCTGGGCAAAATTGACGCAGCGTTGATTGTGCCGCAAGGCTCTCTCAACAACTCTGCCGGTGAATCGCATCAGACTGCCCATTCATCCTTCACTGTTGGCGTAACGGAGGACAAAAACAAAAAATGTCGTCGAACAATGGAAGATACACATTCGTACCTTTACAACTTTCTTGGTACCCCTGCGCCAGTGTTGCCATCTGACATGTCACTAAGAAGCAAGCCAACGGGTGAAGGCAAAGACACAATGACAGATGGAGGGACAGACAGCGCACAACAGCCAGTGGAGACCGACAACGGGTATTTTGCGATATTTGATGGGCATGCGGGAACATTTGCAGCTGAATGGTGTGGTAAGAAGCTACATGTAATATTGGAGGACTTGATGAGGAAAAATCCCAACACTCCCGTTCCCGAGTTGCTGGACCAGACTTTCACATCTGCCGACCACCAGCTAGAGAAGTTGCCGCTCAAAAATAGTGGCTGTACGGCCATAACTGCTGTGCTACGGTGGGAGGATCGTGTGCCCAACTCTCACTCTGCAACGGGTTCGACGGCTATTGCACCTGCAGCGGCCTCAGCTGTTAAGCAATCGGATTCGGAAAACACAGATACACCTACGCAGACGGCGCCTCCCAGACCCAGTATGGAAAAAGTATCCCAGGTTGTTCACAAGATTCAAGAGACAGCTTCTCGCCAACGTGTCCTGTATACCGCAAATGTGGGTGATGCGCGGATTGTTTTATGTCGAAATGGCAAAGCGCTAAGATTGTCGTACGACCACAAAGGGAGCGATGAAAATGAAGGCCGGAGAATCTCGAATGCTGGAGGTCTCATACTGAACAACCGTGTCAATGGAGTCCTAGCCGTCACCCGAGCACTAGGAGACTCATATTTGAAAGACCTAGTCACTGGACATCCTTACACCACAGAAACAGTCGTTCAGCCAGACATTGACGAATTTCTGATTCTTGCTTGCGACGGGGTAAGTCAACAGGATAACTTTGACAGATTGGTCGACTGACTTATGTGTAGCTCTGGGATGTGTGCTCAGACCAAGAAGCTGTTGATCTTATCCGTAACAACCCATCTCCGCAAGCAGCTTCGAAAATACTGGTCGACCATGCTCTTTCGAGATTCTCTACGGACAATTTGTCAGTAATGATCGTACGGTTTGATTCTAAGAAGTTGCAATCCAACACGTCTTCAAATATTGGCGTGGAGAGGGAAGACAGCAAGGCGAAGGGTCCCAGCGAAGTTGAAACGATCGTCAACGAGGCAAGACGAAAATCAGGCTTCGAGGATGAGGCCATCGCGCAAGACGAGGTTGAATCAGATGAGTTGAAATCCAGCGTCATGAAGCAGATCGAAGAGGAGGATCATGAGCCCAGGCCTGAACTGATCCCACCCGGTCAAACAGACCCTGAAAAGGTCTATGCGGAAAGGTCTAAAGCATCTACGTCGAGCAAGTAGTGTCTAGCCTTCTAGCATTGGTTCATGCTTTGGACAGCTACAAATACCAGCTCTGGTTTGGGGCGGGAAAGAGATGTGTTTCCAGTGGGGAGGTGACTCTTCAGCACTGCCACAGCAGCCAACAAGAGTGGGATCATTGACTGACCAATACCGTGACAAGTCGCCCGCAAGAAGAGCTTGACTTGACTCTTTGTAGGGTGCAAAGGTGGTCTGGAAACTTGTGCTTTGAGGATTGGCTTGCGAGGTCACTGTGACCGTCTCCTTCACTTGCAGATGGAAAGAGAACAGGCACAGGGCACGATAAATTTTGTTCGGGAGAAGATGCTCTTCAGGAAGGCTATGGGTACAAGTTCTTCGTGGAGAGGAGTAGATCAAGTCACACCAGCCGAGAAGACTCCTTGCAATTGCATTGCATTGATTGGAAATTTGGCTTGACGGCCGAGCGGGATGTAGATGGTTAAGTACCGTGTGGCACTGCATTGGCTTCAAGCTTCCACAACCGAAGCATGTGCCAAGCAAATGTTATCTCCCTGCAAGCTACCAGGACTACTCGTGCGTACGTAGTCAGCAGCTGAACTTCTTCAATTGACAAGCTCAACAACTTCGATTGAAGCTCCAAACCCTGTCACGTCCATCACCCTCATTCTCTTTGCAGCTTTCGGGACTTTGTGCTTCCTGCTTGCCACTCCTGTTGAGTTCATGGACTGAAAAAAGCCGAGCAACGACGTGCTTCTGCGCAGCAAGGCCCCATCCGTGTCTTATCAGAGTCAGCGGAGGTTCTCCAAAAGCTTTCCCTGCCATTAATTTCTGCAGCGCGCAGTCAATTTCTCCCCTACTCCTTGATCACGTTCTACTACTTTTCAGCCATGGTCTCTCACCTGGGCATAAGGACGTCGTCGACGGCTTTCCGACGTTCATCAGCCCTCTCCTTCGCTTCTCGCCGTTGTACTAGTACCTCCTTTCGAACCAATTGCGGTATCCGTACACCGAGGCCCTTAAGCCTTCCAAATGCAGCTTTGCAGCAACCCTTTCGGCGCGCATACTCCGAAGCTCCTTCAGTAAACTTGTCTCCCACTCCAAAGCCAAAGAAGCGCTTTAGGTTCTTTCGGTGGACATGGCGATTGACATATCTATCGGCAATTGGCCTTGTTGGATGGTTGACATACACTGTTTGGGAGCTGCGGAACCCCAACGACCAATTCGAGCCAGATCCAAGCAAAAAGACCTTGGTAATCTTAGGTGAGCTTGCAGGTCACAAAGAGGGATTTGCGTTTGCTAATGACTGGCAGGGACGGGTTGGGGTTCGGTATCTCTACTCAAGAAGCTCGACACGGAGAATTATAATGTCGTGGTCATTTCTCCTCGAAACTATTTCCTTTTTACCCCACTCCTGCCCTCGTGTACTACAGGAACAATCGAACATCGGTCAATAATGGAGCCCATTCGCAATATTCTCCGCCACAAGAAGGCCTCGGTAAAATTCTACGAAGCCGAAGCAACCAAGATTGACTATCAGAAGAGGATCGTTTATGCCAAGGATGACTCTGAGATCAAGGGTGCATCTGTCGACACTGAAGTGTCTTTCGATATGCTAGTCGTTGGGGTTGGCGCTGAAAATGCGACGTTTGGCATTCCGGGGGTGCGTGAACATTCTTGCTTCTTGAAAGAGGTTGGAGACGCGCAAAAGATTCGGAAACAAATCATGGATTGCGTGGAGACAGCTAGTTTCAAAGACCAATCTGCCGAGGAGAAAAAACGGCTTCTGCATACGGTCGTTGTTGGCGGTGGCCCCACTGGGGTCGAGTTTGCGGGCGAACTCCAGGATTTCTACATGGAAGACTTGCGGAAATGGATTCCAGACATCAAAGAATATTTCCAAGTCACCCTTGTGGAAGCGCTCCCAAATGTTTTGCCAATGTTCAGCAAGCAGCTGATCGATTATACGGAATCTAGCTTCAAGGAAGAGCATATCACCATTCGAACCAAGACCATGGTAAAGAACGTGACTGACAAAGCGATCGAAGCCGAATACACCAAACCCGACGGAACTAAGGTGTTAGAAACTATGCCGTATGGTCTGCTTGTATGGGCCACCGGTAACGCCGTTCGTAGCGTGGTCAAGGATCTTATGCAGCAGATTCCAGCTCAGAAAGAGGCTCGCCGGGGCCTGAACGTGAATGAATTCCTCGTGGTGAATGGGACTGAAAATATCTGGGCGGTGGGTGATTGTGCGGTGGCCAATTATGCTCCGACAGCTCAAGTTGCTGCCCAAGAAGGGGCTTTCTTGGCTCGTCTGTTCAACACCATGGCTAAGACCGAGGAAGTTGAGCAACATCTCAAAGACTTATCCGCCAAACAGGCGGTGGCTAAGCCTGCGGATCGGGACGCCGCGCTCGAGGAGATCAAATCACGCCAGAAGCAGTTGAGGAGAATCAAGCAGATCGGTCCATTCCAATACTCTCACCAGGGTTCTCTGGCATACATTGGAGCCGAGAAAGCGGTGGCGGACGTTAGTTGGTTCAGCGGGAACTTTGCCAGTGGTGGTACCATGACCTACCTATTTTGGAAGAGTGCGTATTTGAGCATGTGCTTCAGCAGTAAGTTGACATGTCCCCTCTCTGATGATGGTGAAGCTGATCGTTGTTTAGCTCGGAACCGTGTCCTGGTGGTCGTCGACTGGCTGAAGACCAAATTCTTTGGCCGAGACGTCTCAAGAGAGTAGTTCTGAGGTCATCGGCTTTCGCTGTAAGTATATGAGCTTGAAGCCAGACTTGTTTATGCCAGCATTCAGCGATATCCGGGTTCCGTATCTGTGCAAATGCTATGGTAGGCGGTCAGAGGGATGGTGACAGCGGAAAGTGTCAGGATATTGCCATGGTCCAGTCGTATCATCGTAAGAAGGCTGGAGGCATTCCACGCCGATTTACCCAACGAGCCTTTCGTTCCCGTCTCGTTGTGATGGTTTGATCGGAGATCACGGTCGTTGCAAGGCTACAGCACATCCATGGTCCGAATGGTTTCCAGCTGATTTACCATCATCAGAGCAGCCTCGTCTGGAAGAAATCTCGCCGTTTCTGCGTCTTGCATGTCGAGGCCACTCTCATTTTCTCCGCATAAGCACGTTAATGCAGGCACTGGCAGTGTCTTGACTGAGCATGATCGATTAAGCTACCTGCTCGGATATGTACGAGTATTTTTAGACGACCACTGCATAGCGATGCAACCTCGTCCTGCTCGTTATCTGCATACCATACATCCCCATAATGAGACTCGAGCGATTCCTGCAAACGGCATCTAGAGAAGACTGCTACGCCATGCTAAGGCTTTCAGAGACCGTAAGCAAGCAAGATGCTGGCAGACAATGAGCTGAGGAATATCCCCCCTGGTCGCTGAAGCGCGTCTCTGTGCAACAACAGCCCCAAAGCGCGATGAGCAGCTGAATCCTGCTGGTTAACGCTGCCTTATTCCAACAACCTCCGCGCTTCAGCGTTTGGAACTTCTCCGATCTACTCACAAGTCTCCAGCTGTGCTCACCATTGAACCAATCCAGCTACTCTCCTCGCGACCTCACAATCTAGAGCAGCTTCACTTCTATTCCAACTCACGGATTCCTCATAGCATTCCAACATAGCCTATCGTTGTCTACGTTGACTGCTTTGACTGCCATGGCGAGCATGTCTTTGCTCTCTCTCCTCCTAACCTTCCTCCTCTACACAACCTCAACCGCCGCTTCCGCCCTCGCCAACCCTTTCCCTGAACCAACACCCATCGCGCATCTCGCCGCGCGACAAAACCCTCCCAGTAAGCAACTATCCCCTACCTACCAGTAGCAACCCTCACCTTCCATCCCCCTGGTCCGCCCCACCCCCTCCGACTTACCTCGCCTTCTCTCCATAGGATCCGCCCCCCCGACAACCACAACCTGCACCTCCACAGGCTTCAACAGCGCCAACAAGATCAGCACCGTAACGGGGAAATGCGTCGTGCAGGCGTGTGAGACCCCGACCGTTGGTGCGGACGGGAGGGCTGTCACTATCACTGGGATCTGTACGTTGACGCCAATCGGGGGCAAGGCGGCAGCGAGGCCGACGGGGGGGATGATTGGGAAGGTGGGGTTGGGGGTTGGTGTTGGGGTCGGCGTTGTTTATGCGGCGATGTGATTTTAAGTAGGGGTTCAGGTTTGGCGGGTTAGGCTGGGGAGACGGGGGAGAAGCGAAGGAAGGAACTGATGTTCTGCTATGGGAGAGAGTTAGGGGAAGGGGAGCTTAGGTTGGTAGCACGCCTCAGCAAGCGTAGGGAAGTCATTAGTGGGTTTTCAATATGAAAGGAAGATTTTTGGCTTTTGCCCAATCCTCTGGTTTGGTTGTCTGCTCAGCCTAGTATGTTGGTCCTGTATGAACAAGCACCTAAAATGACCTTCGACTTCCGTCCCTTCGCATTCCTTTCATTCTCACCACAGTCTATTCTCAGCCGCCTCCCTCTTCTTCTTACTCGGCGCCCTCTTCACTCCACCATCCGTCCTCGGCAACCGGTGAAACAGACTCGGCGTCTCTCCCTCCCTAACCGTATGAGCCAAATACCCCCTCTTCGCCGGATCCCGGTAGTACTCTATATCCTTTCTACTCGTCGGATCCGGTAATCTGTATTGAAACCCCATCCCCTTGACCCGCTCGATGGGATCACTCCCCATCCCGATCTTATCTAGAGCGGGGTTCTTCAGTGCCTCAGGATCCCACTTTAGACTCACGAATGGCGCTGTCTTTCCCTGCCGGATCCGGTGGATCGCGTATTTCGTGTAGAATCTGGTGGTGACGGTGCCGCCTAGCGCTTCGACCGCGGCGATCGCGCCAGCGGAGGCACGTGATACGACGATGTTGATGGGGGTGGTGAGCGTATTTGCGCCTCGGGCGAGGAGCTTGATGCCGTCTTTGATGCCGTGGACGGCGCGGGTGCGGGCTAGCTCTTTGACGGTGATGGGTTGGGCAGGGTCGATGCGTTTTTGATTGATCCAGTCTTGGATTTTGTCGAGGTTGATGGGGGACATTTCTTCGGCGTGTCTAAGGGGTAAGGGTTAGTGTTGTGGACTATTAGGGGAAGTCGATTCTTGTTGTACATATTCTTGAAGCCAGAATGACCATGGACCACCGATTCTTTGGTTTGGCCGCCAGTGAAGCCGGCTGGGACTTTGCCATGTTGCTTTTGGCCTTTGTGGCCTCGACCAGACGTTTTGCCTTTGCCTGAGGAGGGACCTCGGCCCCGTCGGATGCGTTTATTGTATGCGCCTTTGGTGTCGGATAGGGAGCTCAGGATTGAGGCCGGTCGAGTCTGTTGGTGGAGGAATGGCAGCAAGAAGGAGGGTACAGATGAGGATGGTGGTGGTATGGGATTTAGGCGCTGCAGGCACGGTAATGGTAATCGCGACGGCATGCTGGGTCCAGTTGATGTCCAGGTATTGACCATGATTGAGAGCATCTTTCCAAGAGCTTCAATTTTGGAGATGATGCCAAGATCGGAGCTCGGCGCACGCGTCTGGGCATGCAAGCGACGACGAAAAGCTCAACAGGACAGTTTTCACAATCGGGGGAGGGACAATTGCACACGAGTGGCCCAGGAAGATCAAATCGCCTCACACTGACGAGCAACTCGATCACCTTGACAGGCATCTTCGCAATCTAGCGTTGCGATGTCTACGCGTGAGTGGCGGTGACCAATAACATCCTGCCCGGCAAGGTCACACATCTCGCCCTTTGCGCAGGTTGGTCCGAAGATGGCCGCGATTGAGTTCGGGCGTAGACGCGTCTTCGTTCTGATTGCGTCAATCGGACTTTTGATACTTCTCTTCAATGTTCTCTCGCTGACAGGGGACGATTTGTCCACACGAATATCCAACCTCCATCTGCCTGGCCGCCCTAAACCACCCGGCTCACACCCGATTAATGAGCTGAGACTTAAGGGTGATCAGAGGTGGCGCGAATACGAAAGCAGAAGATCTCTGACATTCAGACAGACTGTGGAGGGGTATCGCCGGAGGCATGGAAGGCATCCTCCCCCAGGCTTCAAAGAATGGTACAAATTCGCACGCAACAAGAATGTCTTCAACATCGACGACTTCGAGCAGGTCATGGATGACCTTCGACCATTCTGGGCTATCAAACCAGAGAAGATACGGCAGTATGCGGCGCACATGTGGGAAAACCCTGATCATGGCATCGCCGGAATACACATCCGAGATCACAAAGTTGTGAACCTTACGAATCAAAGCTGGAGGTCGGAAACTCTACAGACGCTCATCGAGAAGTTCGTGGAATACTTACCAGACATGGACATTGCCATGAACCGCTTGGATCAATCACGGATCGTTGTGCCTTGGGAGGACATGCAAGCTTTATTGGCCAAAGAGTACGAGACAAGAGCTCTTCCGCCAGAAGCGATGGACAGCTTCACCGAGAAGCAGGACTATCTTCTCAACACCACTATCCAAGATCCCCAGGATGACCCCTCGGAGCGTCTAGATGCAGAATGGTTTTCACGCCCTGGCAAGCAGTACATGGAGCTTGCGTCGCTTGCCTGCCCACCCGATTCGCCTGCCCGATCTAATATGTCTGTTGCGTCCGCAGATACACTGTACAAGCATAGTCTGGGAGGACTAGTCACCAACTTCAACCGTTCGACCGATCTTTGCATTGCTGGTCCCGCCATTCAGGATTTGCATGGCTTTTTGTACTCGGCGTCAAGCATCATTGCCTCAAAGAAACTGCTGCCTGTGTTTGGCGAATGCAAAGTCAATGTGAATTCGGACATTCTCTTCCCAGCGAACATGTACTTCAAACATGACCCACGATATGATTATTCAGAAGAGGAGGATCTGGCATGGGAGGATAAGAAGGACACTATGATTTGGCGAGGTGTGACGTCCGGCGGAGTCCAAATCGCTGAAAACTGGAGCAACATGCATCGGCAAAGGCTTGTCCAGCTGCTCAACAGTACGCATATGTCTATGGCTGGCAAAGAAGTTTCAGTGATTTCTGAAACACCGCAATCTCCCAAAGCTATGCTTACAAACACGACGTATGAGAATTTTCACCGCTTTCAACCTAGCTTGTTTGCCGAGCAGCATACAGATGTAGGATTCGTCGAAGCATGGGGCTGCGTCCCTGGCAACTGTTCATTCTACGGCGATGTCTTCATGTTCAAGCCGCAAACCCCTCTCACTTCACAATTCAGATCCAAATACCTTATCGACGTTGATGGCCATTCATTTTCTGGACGGTGGCATGCGTTCCTACAGAGCAAAAGCCTTGGATTTAAAGCGACAATCTTCAGAGAATGGCACGACAGTCGCCTGTTCGCGTGGAGGCATTTCGTTCCTGTCGACAATCGATACGATGATCTGTACTCGCTACTGACATACTTTATCGGTTATGGTAAGCCTGGGACGCAGAGGACAGAGGGAGATGACTACGCTAATGGTGACGTTTACATGCCGAGCCATGAGACCGAGGGCAAGAAGATTGCAAGACAGGGAAGAGAATGGGCAATGAAGGTCCTGAGAAGAGAGGACATTGAAGTCTACATGTTCCGGCTCCTGCTTGAGTATGGGAGGATCATTGATGATAATCGAGATCGAGTTGGCTACTCGGAGGATGGATCGAAACTCGACAA
>JAABUK010010813.1_pt1 | contig 12071 bp, 8 predicted proteins | sample 5559141 | NCBI WGS metagenome assembly JAABUK01 (sample SAMN10711869, study PRJNA513367) | rock metagenome | isolation source: Antarctica rocks | place: Antarctica: Victoria Land, Pudding Butte nord | collected 2016-01-03 | reverse complement strand
TGCACGCATGTCATGGCAGATGCATCGAGGTCGGAATGATAGCAGGAACAAGATTGTGGCCTGCAGCTCCTGCAATGGGACCTGCCGGCCTTGCGGTTAGCATTGTGGGTGATCCGACAGCTCCGTTACGGGCGGTCGATGTTCGCGCGCGCAAAAGCGCCAGGGGGCCACCCTAGGGTTTGCAGTGGACGGAACCCTAGGGCGTCCTCGAGGACGTCCGCAAATTCCAGAGAAGTTGGTTTATCGCACTTTGAGAACCTAAATGTCACCTTGATTGAGTACTTTAGATACATGCATTTAGGTCGTTGCGCTACATGGAGCGCAACAACAGTCTCTGCAAGTTGTGAACACTCACTAAGTCAGACTGTAGTGTCACAACGCCAATGCAGTGAGCTGCTCGTCTACTCGATTGCTGATGCTATTTGGTTCCGCGCTGCCGGGCGCCGGTGCCTGTTAACATAGTCGTGCTATGCAAGTATCCTTCGCGACGCGATTGTGACGCACGAAGATTGTTCGTCTTGCCAAAGTAAGCTGTGAGAAGTAGATGCTGGACAGGGCCGTCCTGCTGCAGGCCTGTCTTTCATTAGCATTGAATGGCACACACGCCTTGAGTCGTTGCCTCTGCAGATGTCCGCGGCAGGCTTAGAATAGCAGATCCAGCAAGCTACAGCTGCTGCGGCGGAGGCCGAGGCAGCTCATAAAAATGGTGGTGGTAACAAGGCACTTCACATTCAGTTGCTCTTGGCAAAAGAGAAGGCAATGGAGCTGAGAGTAAAAAAGCTGATACAGCAGTCTGCGGCAAAAAGGTGACATGTGTCTGCATTGCTTATGTATGGCACCCTTGCATATGCAATGCAGCTGAAGTGTGATGCAGCGTGATAAGCACAACATACTGCACACAGTGTCTGAGCTTGGCCAATGCAGCCTCTTAGCCTTGTCCCTGGCTTCAGGGTTTGCTTTTGTCTCTGGTGCATGCTGTTGTTGAAGAGCACCCAGCATTCCAGAAAATCCAGTTCTACCTGTGATATATGTTGTGGGCTTTGCTTCATATCATAGAGCTCATTCAGCTTGCCTGCACCTTCAAGTTGCTTGTGAGCAGCTTTTATGCAGCATCTCAGTCTTGCATGTAGCTTGACAGTTTGTCGTGTGTAATGGGTTCAAACAGCAAAGGGTTGATGTGACGCCCCATGCAGCCTGCCAGCCAGTTTAGTTGCTGCTGGTGCACAGCATGCACAGCACGCTGCAGCAGAAATAGGCTATTGCTCATGCTCTTAGCTCCTGTTTATGCTGAAGGGCTATGATGCCTTGGCCATATTGTTGACCTTTGTGCTGCAGAGTCTCTATGGGACGTTCTGAACAGAACTGTCCCTGACGAAGTCTTTGCTGAACATGGCCGACCTCAGACCACGCCCATTGCTGGTGGCTGCACTGCTGACCCCCCTGGCAAATGGAATCTGCCAGGTGAGTCAGCTACCCTTCATACAGTATCGTATACTGAGATACCCAGGCATGCACACTGTGTGGCACATTCAGGTCATGCATGCAGCACCCCTGTGCTCAATTGTCACCAACCTGGAAGCAAAATCAGTCCATCTGCAAGGGGAACATCTGCCTCAAAGTTGAATTGTCCCTGTAGTGAATGCAGCCACAGCTTGTATGTGAGCTGTGCCAAACATGACCAGTTGCTACGGTAGCATTAGCATGATACATGTGCTGACCTCTGAACCTGGCTATCACCGCTGCAAATTTGCTGTGTGTGACACGCAGCTGAAGTGAAGGATTGGGTGGTACGTGAAAACATTGCAGAGAAGTTGAGGGCTGTACCCTCAATGGCTTTGGCTCAAGATCAAATGTGTTCTGGAAGTGGCGGCCGGTTAACCCATGAAACAATGCTGTATTCGGCTTTGGAAAGGGCCGGTCAATCAGGCTGCTAAGCATCTAGGCCTTACTTTGCAGTACGGCCAATCACATGGTATGCGACATTACATGACTTGTCACCTTTGTTGCCTGCCACTGCATGCTAGCTGAGGTGAAGTGTAATGCAAGTCAGTCAGGCTGCTAAGCATCTAGGCCTTACTTTGGAGTACGGCCAATCACACGGTATGCAACATCACGTGACTTTTCACCTGTGCCGCCTACAGCCATATGCTAGGTTTGTGAACTGTAATGCCTCGCAACATGTTTCTGGCATGCCGAAAAAAACCGTTTTTTTCAGGCGACGCGGGTATCACAGATGTAGAACTTCGTGCCATAGACACGCACGATCAACGTACCCACATCCCACACGAGGTGAAAGGTCCATGGGCAGAGCAGCACGCTGGCAGTCATTTCACTGATATCCTGCAGGACCAGTGCAAAAGGAGGCGTGTAGATTGCGCAGCTGCTCAAATCCTCTACTACATGGTGAAAGTCGTGTGCATGTACAAATTGGAGCAATGTCACACTACCCATGCATGCAAAATGTAACACTTTGCTGCCGGTTTTAGTTCGCTGTTGTTAACCTTGCGGATTCACTACATCAAATTTCATGTGCTTTGAAGTTTGCCAATTGTCAACTTGACATATGAAGGACAAGTAGTTCTGTGCATACTTGGCGTGCAATGCGTTTAGACCAATCAATGTCTTGGGACACATTCAATTGACCAGTATTTATTCACATCCAGTGTTGCTTCATGCAAATGTTTGATTATCATATCTGTGCAAGCTTCTGCCTTCATGCAGCCTTGAGCTCATCTTGCAATGCATGTGGATGAGCGTCTTGCAATGCGCAGGCAGCAGTCAGGAGAAGTGACACTGGCTTTGGTTGCCTGCAGATAGAGGAGGGCGCTCACTATGGCATACTGTCAAGCAAGCGCCACCATATCTTTGTCCGGCGCCCTGCAGATGCTGCAAGTCCGGCGCCCATGCAGACTTTTCAAACACCATTGACTCTGAGCTGCAGACAGCACCCAGCCCTTCGCTTGATGTACTTGTACTTGCTTACGCTGGCTCAGAACACCCCCCGCTTGGACGTCAGTCAGCGCCCCACCACAGCTGCAGAGCTGAAATGGGGCTGTGTCGATACAAAGAGGAAAAGGTCTGACCGTATAGTCAATGACCCTGTTGCTGATGGGGACAGCGATGATGGTGCAGAGGACAATAACCGGAATGCTGCATCTGGCAAGGGTAAGGAGAAAGCTGATGATGCAGATGCAAATCACTCAGTGGACACAGCTGGGGCAGATCGCCCATCAGCGCATACAAGAAGCAAGGATGTCAAGCCGCCAGTGCAGCATGCGTCAGTCAAGACCAGGAACGTCAGCAGGACACATGCGCTGTGCACATTGCGGGCAGATTGTGAGCAGTGGCTGACACAGTTGCCACTCTTTGCGCGGCCAAGCCTGGATCACAATACCATACGCATTGGCAAAAATTATGTGGTGAGGCTTCAACTTCCGTCTTTGTTGTTATTAGGCAACCGTGTAGTGTTTGTCTTGCACTGCATGCTTTCCAAGCACACATTGGCAGCGCGCATTGCAGGGGGCATTTTATGTGCTCTTCTTGCTGCCACTTACACCATTGATGTCAAAGCCAAGGACTGCAGTCCCTACACCCACATCATTTCTTGTTCACACTTGTGTTGTGTGACAAACCAACATGATCATGCAGCACTCACACTTGCCAAAGTCAATTTGAGTGTGTTGGCTTACGTAGTGCAATCACCTAGAGTTGTTGTCAGAGGGGTACAGCTGCAAGTTGTCTCCTAAAACAACACAGTTGGGAAGCAATCTCACCTCTGACAGCACTCTACATGCAGAGATGGCCAATAGGGTTGCCGGTGCAAGTAGTGCCTTTGTCAGGCTGCACAAAGCCAAAAGTTTGGACCTGTAACATTAACGATTTGTCCTTATCAATCGCGCTGCAATTTCTCCATTCTGTTATGTCAGTTATGTCACATGGTGGTGAAACTTGGGCATTGCTTGCCAAGCATCTTAGCCTGCTGTCTGTGTTTCACATGCGATGCGTGAGACAAAATTTGCAGCATCTTGCTACTAGACCAGTGGTAAGATTGCGCAGGACGTGTATGCCGGCAGGCCAGTTTTTGAACCCAGATTCCTGGATGCTGGTTTAGTCCCTGCTGCAACCTGTGAACAACAATCCACTTGTGTTTATCTGACACGGCTATCTCCTGGAATCAATCATCTGCACAACAATCTCAGAATATTGGATTTTGGACGCAATTGCAATTGCAATGTCTTGCAAGAGGCTTAGGTGTTACGGTCATGTTTGCAGGATGCTTGACAGCGTACTGCCAAAGTTGGTTATGTATGTCCAAATGTTTAGTCAAAAATCCGTCATGGGAAGCGTATGCCTGTTTGGAGTGATGTTCTGATCTCTGATACGTGCTCTGCTCAATTTGAACTGCTGCAGGCATGATGCTCAAAACAAGTCTATCTGCAGAGTTCTGACTTGCGTTGCACATACCTGAACCAGATGAGAAAGCATGCTTTTTCATCCAAAATATTTATTGCAATTACTGTTGTTTCATGTAGGTGCGCAGGGGCAGGTGGTGTCATCAAGCAGCTGTTTTTAAGGTGTGGAATTTGGGATTCCTTCCAGCCCCTGTTGAGCCTCCAGGCAGAGATACGTGCTTATGACCGGCTCATTTCACTTCAGGCAAGTTTGACAATGCAACATGCCCCTGGCTTTTCTACCCAACTGCACTGTATTAACATTGTGCCTTGCTCAAGTCAACAGGCATTTGCAGCAATGCGACTGAAAGAAACTATGGTACCAGAGTCCCATGCCAAAAGGCTGCCTGCTGATGGAACAATACAGACATTTTGCACAAGCTGTACTTTTTGTCTAAACGTCAAAGTCCAATACATGTGCCCTGGGCAGCCTGGTATAATTCTTGGCTTCATATTAAATTAACGCCGAAAGGTGTACTCTTTTCTTTTCTTTGATACATGTTACCCCCATTCTGCCACACCGCATGAGTCTACAGGGCAAGCTCACCCTGCTTCACCTGTTGTACATAGCTTTGGCTGGCATACAGTTGTCAGCGACTGTAATGAGTGTCAGTGAGGTCACCACACATGTGCACCCAACATGGTGCCATTTGCATAACGCATGTGGGTAAGCATGTCTGTGTGCTCCAGGGTGTTCACATACCCAGGCTTCTTGCTGAAGGCACATGCCATCGTGGTTTAGCGGCCTTCATTGCTACAGAAGCTGGCGGTGATTCCTTGAGCATTGAGATGCTCAGATCACGCCCGGATATTTCAGAGAAGGTGGTGCCAAGCCTGGCAGCAGTTCATCAGCTTGGGTGTTGCATGGAGATGTGCAGTTGCACAATTTTGTGGTTGCGCCTGATGACACAACAGTTTGGTTGCTGGACTTTGAACATAGCAGCTGCTGGGGTGAGCCATACGAGCTGAAGTGGGAGAGAGAGTATCTTTTGGACCTCCTGGACCTCGAGCCTGAAAGCTGCTGAGCAGTCCCTGAGATGGACAGAGCCACCTTTCAGTTGGGCAGGGAAAGATTTTGCTTGATATATAGATATTGCTATTCTCTGGCAGGGATTGTATGCTCTAGCACAAATTGCACATGCAACTTTGATGCAGATCACAATTTGTGACAAGTCAGGCCACATGCTCTTAAAAGAGTTGCTTGGGATGTACTTTATGTGAGTGTTGAGAGCTCAGCACTTGTGGTTTTCTGTGAGTGGCATGTTCTCATGAGTGTACTTGCAAGGGTCTCGCAAGGGACAGTGAGAACTTGAGCGCTAGCGCACTCACATGTTTGTGCATGTAGTTGTTCACGCACGGCCTTAATCATACGCACGAAAGGTATTGCATCATGTCGAGCACTCTGCCAAGTGCTTCAGCGTAAAAGCTGCACCTGCTCAAGGGCGATTGCCTTGTTGCCCTAGGGCTTATAATTATTGACGAGCATGTGACGAGGAAGGCATCTTACGTGTGCAATGCACGCCGTTACGCACGGAGCACAGAAAGAAGCACATACTTCCTAGCTGCTGCAGCACACGTTCACAATTGCTCCTCCAAAAGCACGCAGACAGTACCCTTGGAAGTCAGGGCTACTGTTGTTGACCGCCACTTCAGTTATCCTTTACATGGGATTGTTCGGCTCCAGCAAGACAGAGTCCGCAAGCACCTCATCACCAAGCATGGGCGGATCAGACCCCAAGTCATTTGTCGACGGGCTCGTCAAGAGCGAGAAGGTCGTCATTTTCTCCAAGTCGTAAGTATACGCATGCCACATACAGCATGGCCGCTCATATGACTTATGCTCGGAATCTCCATCGCTGATGACTGCTGGCTCGTTCAGATACTGCCCTTTCTGTAAGAAGGCCAAGGCAGCACTACAGCAGGACTTGGGCAGCAACTTCACTGTGGTTGAGGTAATCATTTCATTCGATCGCAACATTGCGTGTTCGCGGCTACCAGGGTCTTTGAGGCACATCAGATGCTGGCTTCACGTGAAGTGCACTGCTGTTTCTATGTGGTCATGCTCTTGGCAAGTCGATTGACCGTTGTGTCTTCGGTGTGCAGCTTGACGAGAGGCAGGATGGTGAAGCAATCCAGGACTACTTGAACCAGCTGACAGGTGGTCGCTCTGTACCCCGTGTGTTCATTGGTGGCAAGTTCATTGGTGGTGGTGATGACACAGTGTCTAAGCAGCAGAGTGGAGAGCTCAAGAAGATTCTGCAGCAAGCTGGTGCCTTGTAAATTGGCCAACGTCCATGAACCAATAATCATTTGTAAAGTGTAATTTTGTGTGATTCTTGATAATCAAGTGGAGATGTCTTGCAAGGATGCACTTGCAAGATTTGCACAGACTTTCATGCACATCATCTTGTTTCAGCGTGAACCTATCACACTGCTGACGATTGAGCGGTGCCCAACTAAAGATGTCATGACAAAGTGTGAATGCCTGGCTCACTCATAGTCAATGGCCCAACTAATGTACACTTCTCAAGCAAAATCTATTTTGCTATTGCAATGACTTGCTTGTCACAAAGCCATTGTCCACAATAAAGCCGTGACACCAAAGTCAACGCATGGCTTCAGCCCTCAAAAATTACAACCTATGGAGGGCCAACTCACCGATGTTGCTGCCTACTGTCCAGCAGCTGCTGCACGGATCCATCTGCAGATAAAGACCCCAGCTGGCCTGTCTCCAAACTGTGTGACACACATGTACCCATCAGGTTTTTGCAACTGTCACAGTTACCCTACTGGCACTGTTTGCTGGTGAGAATGGTCAAAACAATGAAGTCCTACATGTTTCATCAGCACGCAGTGCATCCAAAGAAATGACACACAGTACATGCTCATGCACAGCAGGACAGCCACGACTCTGTATTGCTGCATGGCTCCAACACAGCAGTGACATAGTCCTAATCACTTTGGTTCGACTGTTTGGAAAGACTGCATCAGGACAGACATCTTGTATCATGCATTCAGCTGCCTCACCTTGGCTCAGGAAGAGCTGCATGGCGCATGTGAATGAGGTCCCGATTGCAAGGATGTCGTGGCACGGATGCAGCCCTGCTGTTTGGTGCCTGGCCCCCAAGCTGACTCTTCAATCTAGCTAGACGAGTCTCTGGATCCTGCAGTCAGCCTTGCAGCTTTGGGCGCCTGAATCTGTACTGTACAAAAAAATATTGCTACTGAACTGGTGTGCCAGCCTTTCACATCAAGGACCTGGGGACTGCTGATTGGAATGCTGAGAACGCAGAAGGGTGGCTGCTCACTTGCAGCAGAACTACATCTGGGAAACACGAGACACATGTGCAATGTTGACAGAAACGTGATGCTACATATGGGTGCAAGGGGGACCCTAGGGTGTTGCACAGCATTGCAGGGTATAATACTCCTGTTGTGAGACAGCATGACATGCATCAAATAACCAAGATAAGATCTGCCATGGCTGCTGGCGTGCTATAGTTCATGTCACACATTCTAGGCCTGGGCAGCCTGGTATAAACTTGTCGTCACATAAATTGATGCCAAAACGTGTAGTCTTTCCTTTTCTTTCCTTTTCACACACTCTAGGCTTGCCCACCTGCATTTTCTGCCGCATCTGAGCGCCTCCTTTCTGCTTCAACTGTCGCTGGCGGGACTTGAAGATGGACTCTGCCACTGCAAAGTCCCCCACTTTCCACTCCTGCATCAGCTGCTCTATCATTGCCTGCACCACCACACCTGTGCTGTCAGAAAGGTTTGTAGCTTGCATGCATTGTAAACAAGTCACTGCAATCTGGCAGCCAGAGAGGGGCCAGCTGCTGTATCAGGGCTTGCAGCGCACAAAGCAAAATATTGGATGTGACTTCACTTATCCTTCCGATTTCCCCAGTTCATTGCTGTTAGAACCAATCATTAGCCTTTGGCGCACCACTTGCTTCAGAATTTAGGGATTAGTATTAGATATGCATGGTGTAGGATTCATTGCTGTTGAAACCAATAATCAGCCTCATGCACACCCACGTTCTCCCTGTGACTTTCTTTGTCTGCAGCGCTTGTTATTCACCTCATCTTGCACACCTCACAGTGATGGCATGCAGAGACCAACCTTGTGGCGCTCCTGTTTGGCAGCTGCCTTGTCAGGAGACTGACTGCCCACGCTCTGCTCTGATCTCACGCTAGAGCTGGCTCGGCTCACCCTTGCACTCCTGCCATTATTGCCCCTGGCTGCTTCCTGTGAGTCTTCTTCACTGCCACCCACAGCTGTGGACGCTGCTGCTGCAAGACCACTGTAACTAGAGCCCACACTGTTGGGGTCTACTGGACCAGGGGACCGCTCATTAGGTGACTCCTGGATAGGAGGTAAACTGATTCGCGAGCCAGTGTTTGTTGTACTCACGCTTGCAAGCCCAGGCATAGATGCCATCTGCATTGGCGCTGCACCATGACTGCCTGTCAACACAGGAAGAAACGGCTCTTGTTGTTGCTGCTGCTGTGAGCCATGTCTACTAGATTTGCCACTGCTTGTCTGCTGTCCTGGTGGACGCTGCGTGAAGGCACCAGTGCTGCTTGAGAGTTCTGCAGCGCTCAGTGACCGATGCACTTTCTGTGTGACAGCGCCAACACTGGATTGTGGACCCCAGGCAGATGTGCTGTGTGAGCGCTGGGGACTCTCTCTGACAGCACCACTGGTATTGACAGCCAATGAAGCATCTGTGTGGGCCCTGCTCGAGTGTTGAAACGCCACAGGGAAGCCAGCAGCATGATGGTACCAAGACAGATGAATAGAGGAAGCCTGACTCTCGCCAGATGTGCTGGCTGAGGCGTGACTACTTCTGCGAGCATCTGCCAACTGATTTGATGGCAGGACTTGATGAGGAGCCGCTGGAGTTGCGCCACCAGCTAGGGTTGAGCCTGGGGCATTTGCAAGTGCTGGGGATGAGGTGGAGGCTACAGACTGCGCTGGGGATGAGGTGGAGGCTACAGACTGCGCTGGGGGTGGCTCATCATCTGGCAGGGATGCCAAAAACTCGTCCATGTCATCCATGTCCAGATCAGCGTCATGTGAGTCAGCACGTGATGTGTCATCTGTATAGGCAGCAGCCTGGCGTGCTTGACTCAGCTGCTGACGCAGCTTCCGGCCTCTTACTACAGCCTGTGCAGTCACAGCACACAGCATTGCAGCCAGAGCATGATACCCTCAGGTGCTGTAACAAATATGCCTGGGGGAGAGTGCTTGCTGTTTTGCAGTCTTGAGGAAGCTGTGTGATGCTGTTTTCACTGATCAGGACCCATTACATGCACCATGACACCATACAATGCCAAACTGAATGCAGACTCATGGCACAACCCTCAACCTGCTGGGCGGCAGAAGCTGACAGACAGCTTCTGAAGCTTGTGCAATGAGCGTCAAGCATTGCATGTTCGACAGAAGGAGTGCTGGGCAAGGCTGCAACGACAAGCTACCTGGATCTTTGCTGCAGCGGTTTGCATGATGGCTTGCTGGGATGCTGCAGCCTGTCGACGCAAGTGCAGCAAGGCCTGCTCCCTCACTGTGTGCCCTCTCCAAGCTGCCTAGCAACAGAAAAGGAAGGAATTACTCCTTTTGGCACTGATAGGAAAAGGCCCCAAGGCTTCATACCAAAGAAACAGGCCCCAAGTGTTGATACCAAGGAAAAAGGCCTCATGGGTGAAATGTGTTGGGCTTGCCTGTTACTATGTACATTAGCAACAACACACACACTCCCATGAGCCTTTGGCCAGTTTGCTTTGGGCATGACGCTGGCCTTTTATGAAAAACATAACTTGTCCCCTACATGACAGACCTGGATTGCAGTAGCTGCCCTGTCACGCTGCCGCTGCTGTTGCAACACAACTCGCAGTGAGGCTGTGCTGCGTCTGGCCTGTCTGCCTCGCCAAACAGCCTGGATGCATGTTGCGGCCGCCGCTGCATTGGCTGCCTGCTGCTGAGCATACAGCGCCGACCCTTCCAGCTTTCCCTGCTCAACACGCCGCCCATACATTTGTGTAGTGCATGTGTGACAGGATGAGACATGACAGACATTGACACCTGATGCCAGAAGTCTGCACAAGATGGAGTTGAGTCTGGACATGAAGTGCAGCCACAGTGCCATGACTGCCGCTGCTGCTGCAATGGCAGCATGGAACTGAGTTGTTGAAAACAGCAGCAGCAGCAGCATAGTAGCATGAAAGGTGTAGTAGACACTACTTCAGTCCAGCGGCAGCTTAGTGACAAAGATGGTATAGTAAGGTATACTGCACAACAGCAGCAGCACGGGCAGCAGTTTGGTACCTGATGTATACAGGGTGGCTGTTGGAGCTGCATCTGGAAGTGGCGGCGGAAGCGCTGGTCCCAAAGGCCAGCCAGCTCAGCAAAATCCGCCCTTTCCACCATAGCATTACGCAGTGGTGCATCATCTGCAACGCCAGGCCATGCTTTTTGGGTGTCACAAAGACTTCAGTGTGCAGCTTGACTTGTGGTGTGATGAAAGTCGCTTGACGCTGCATGTGCTGTGACTTTGAAGTCACTTCCTTCTGTCCAGCAGGCATGATGCACATTACACAACTGAGGACGCTGGCGTGGCAGTTACAGTGGACACTAGGACCGGACGAAGTTCTCCAGCCTTGTCTGTTTCAATGGAATGGACAAGCTTTTGACAAAGTGGGAGATCACTGATCATTGCAGAAAACCTGGCTTGTGTATGCAGTAACGTCATCACTCACGTAAAAACCAAGTTACACACAAGAGAGGCAAAAGCCGAAGTCCACCACACCTGCAAGAGCCCGCACCAACTGCAACTCGGCATCATCTAGCAAGTGGCTGCTAGCCAAGGAGGGCAGGAGCTTGTGCCAGAAGGCAGGGGAGGTGTGCGTCAGGGGGAAGGCCGGCCGCCAGTGCAGCAGGTGAGTCAGCTGGCTCAGCTGCACGCTTTGCCTGCTGACCAGGTTGAAAATGGCTTGCCGGTCCCAAGCCTCCTGTCCCTGCAAGACCACCAGCACGGTCTTGTTCAGCTGGGGACAGACCCCTGTGCTATGAACATCACAGCGTTTTCACAATTTGAAACTTGATGCATGCTTTGCCTGCTGGGCACGCTCCTGACCAGTTTTAGGTTGACAAACTTTCTCAGTATTTGGTTTGGTGACTGCAATGAAGCCAATGCTCACCTGACCACACCGCACTCGCCTAGCAGCGCCTTCAAGCATCATCAAGTCATGCTGACTCAACCTCCAGGCAGCAGTCCCAGCAGATCTGGATAGCACTGCTCTGTCATGGTCAGCATCCCCAGCCTGATCCTCATTGGCAATGACTGCATCCCTGGCAGCATCCCCAGCTCTAGCCTGCCCAATCCCATCCCCAGATGAGGCCATGTCTATCTCTGGGACTCTCACAGGGCCAAAGGCATCACTGGAAACAGGGCTGTTGCAGCTGGCTTGTAGAGGCCCTTGCAAGCATGCCTGAACAACCTCCGGCGACTTCAGCACAGCTTCCTGTTGGATCATCCTGATCTGCTGATCATCTGGGAAGTGCCTGGCATGACCAAACTCATGCTGCGTCCAAGGCATGAGCCGCTGGAGAGAGAA
>JAABUK010010809.1_pt1 | contig 12075 bp, 17 predicted proteins | sample 5559141 | NCBI WGS metagenome assembly JAABUK01 (sample SAMN10711869, study PRJNA513367) | rock metagenome | isolation source: Antarctica rocks | place: Antarctica: Victoria Land, Pudding Butte nord | collected 2016-01-03 | reverse complement strand
TGCATTCCGCTCTGGGCTATGTGCCGCCTGCTGAGTTCGAGCAGTCTTTAACCGCAACCTATCCTTAACTGTTTGTCTCATTTTTGGGGTTCACTACAACCCGTAGGTGTTTTATTAACTGATGAAGGACGACCTGCGAGCCACTGTAACCCATTCTTCAATGCCCCAACTTCTGCGTCTTCAACGTGCGGAAGTGCCATTGCAGATAGACAATCCACAACACAAGGTCGGCAATCGCCGCCGCGCGCGGATTAACCTCAATACCTAAAAGTTGATGTGGATCAATCGTCAGCAATACATTCTGCTGCTCACCGAAGTCTGCGAGCGCGGTCAGGACTTCACCTTCGAGCCGCTTCATGTGTTCGAGCGTGACGTAGAGAAAGTTGCCCGTGCCGCACGCCGGATCAAGCACGCGCGTTTGACATAAGCGTTCGTGAAAACTTCTGATCTCGGCAACCGCATCTTTCAAGTTGCCCTGTTTGGCGAGCGTGACGGCTGCCGCCTGCGCTGCCGCCCATTCTTCGCGGAGCGGCTCGATCACCGCCGGCATCACCAGTCGCTCGACATAAGCGCGCGGCGTGTAGTGTGCGCCGAGACGATGGCGTTCAATCGGGTCAAGAGCTTGCTCTAAGAGTGTTCCGAAGATCGCCGGTTCAACGTCGCGCCAATCGGCGCGGCTCGCTTCGATTAAGAGTTCAAGCTGTTCATCGGTAACAGGCAAGGCTTCTGCGCTTTCAAAGAGTCCGCCGTTGAACCGCAACAGTTTTTGTCTCAGCGTAGGCGAAAAACCGCCTTCCGCCATCGCGCGCCAGACGGACTCAACCATGTCAGGGAAGATCGAAACTTGCCCGCGCAAAGATTCGAGAAGTTCGTTAAAGCTGGCTTTAGGAATCAAATGCACGTCTTCGGCGAACATCGTGAAGATCGCCCGCATTAGAAACGCCGCAACTCTCTCCGGTTTGTGTCCTGATGCTTCCAAAGATTTGGCGAGGCGCGCCAGACGCTCGGCGATGTCGCGCGTAATTCTCGCGCTACGCGTGCTTGGGTCGAGCGCAAGAGGATTATCCCGGACCGTTCGGAGCAGTTCGCGGATTTCTTCTCGCTCAAGATCACGCAGTGAGAAGCGAAAGCTGGTTGAATCTGGAAAAGGAACATATGCGCCGCCGGTGCGAGAAAACTCGGAGTAGAGGGCTATGGAATGCCCGACATCTACGATGATGAGAAAAGGCGGACGCCCTTCCGAAACCGGAAGCGCACGCGCATACTGCTCGGCTTGACCGCGCGCCGCCATCATCGCTTCGTCCCAACCTTGCGTGCCGCGTACCGCCGTACCTCTTCGCGTGCGTCTGGTTCTTGGAATTAACTCGGCTTGCGGTTGCGTATGCTGCTCGCTTCCCTGCTTGGCTTCGAGGACAAACGAGCCGCGCTTGTAGAGGTCAATGCGTCCGGTGCTGGTGGTGCCGTCGCCGTGATGAAACGTGACCCCGCCTTCTCGAAGACGTAGGTGTTCTCATCTTCATCCGCTTTCGTCGGTTTGGGACGTGAGACATCGAGTACATCGCACAGTTCGGTGAGAAAGATTTGGTAGTTGGCTCTTTCGGCTGCGCCGGAGGACGCCCAACGCTCGATAAAACCATTAATGTATGGAGATGAGGTAACTGTTCGCGTCACACAGAGCTTCCTTCCCAATTACTTCAGAGATTGAGTATCAAATCTTCGCCTGAAGTCTTCACCCTCTATGATAACAGTTTTACACATCTCATAAAGACGGCTTCTGAGCCGTACGCCGACTCGGTCTTCCAGAGTTTCTTCTGATGATTGTCGGCGCGCGTCCAAATAGTTAGTGGTGAAGATCGTTAGCTTCCGGTCGTTGTATCTGGCATTGATGATCTGCATCATCGTGTCGCGTACCCAATCGGTTGGCTTCGATGCGCCGAGTTCATCAAGCACCAATACTTCCGCTTCGTACACGGCTGACAGGACTTTCAGTTCTGACGTTTGCGAAATCGGATTGTACGAGCCTTGAATTTCTTTGAGGAGCGCGCCAAATTCATAGAACAAACAGTTGATTCCCTTCTCTACCAGCCCGCGCAGGGTTGCCGTTGCCAGATGAGTTTTACCAACGCCCACAGTGCCCATGAACAGCAACCCACGATCAATTGCCGGATATTCATCAATTAGTTTGAAAGCGTAGTTGAATGCCTGAAGCTGTGCGCTGTTGCCCGGCGCGGGCTGATAATTCGAGAGCGAACATCGCTCGTAACGAGGCGGGATGCGGGCTTGTTCAAGTAGATTTGCTTGCCTGTCTTGCGTGCGACATCGGCATCTTCTCGCCCCCTTGCCCGCTATTACTTCCATCCCTGAGCCGTAGCAGTAGGAACAAGCTGTGGTTTGACTTGCCGCCGCGGCGTCATGCTTCTCTTGCGAAGGATTCTCCGGCGCGGCTTCACTGATATGCAGCGGATAGAATCTTCTGGCGTGTTGCGCTGACATTCCGGTTACCTCCTGTGCTCTCTTGCTAACAACAGCGACTGCGCGCCGTCACGAACACGAGGCGCATCTTCAGCGAGCAGCCAACCACCCGCTTCCGCGCTGATTTCAGAGAGCGTCTCATCAATTGATTTACCCTGCGTTTCCAGAAGCGCGATGCACATCTCGGCAGTATCAGTGATCTCAGCTGGCGCGAGCGGATGCGCCGCCTGCTGCTCGTAGCACTGCGTCGCACAACCAACTTGCAGATCAGCTCGCACCCGTTCCTGTCGCTCGTCCAGAGTCCCGAACTTCTTGAACAGATTGTAAGTTTCGTGTTGAGCTACCCTGACCGCCTTCGGCAATGCACGTTCCTCGAACCACTTGCGCGTCTGCGCCACCTCGTGCGCGGTAGCTTGCGCGGCTGCTTGTGCGGCGGCGGCTTTCATAGACGGCTCCAACTCGCGCGTGAGCCGCTTGACGATTTCATCCACCGGGAGGGCGATGGAGTGCGACACGACAGGCGTAAATTCCCTTCCCCCGTGGTTGTTGGACGGTGCCGTTTTGTCAATAGGTGCCGGGGCGGATTCGGAGTTTGTTCTACCAACCGATTCCTTGTTCGCGCCGTTTTCTGGCGCGTTCGGAATTAAACCTATATCTGAATTGTCTGAAATACCCGTTAGGGTATCCTTAAAGGCTGGTTCATTCTGTGAACCAAGTAGCGCATCGAATGAACCGACGGGAAATTGCAAAATTTTTTGATCGGCGGAAGTCGGCTTCATCCCGATGGAACTCGTCGCGCGGTTGAGGAAGATGCGAATCCCCGCGCCGTTCTTGCCAGCGTAGTAGCCGATAACGCCTTGCTCATGCATCCATCGCAAAGCCTTCGTCACCGTTGCGCGCGAGACGCTCAAATAGTCGCAGAGCACCGTGGACGCTTTGACGATCTTTCCCTCCCTTTCCTGCGCCGTGAAATGTAGTACGCCCTTCTGCTCCCAAAACTCGCGCGGAGCATTCAGGATTCGCAAATAAATTTTGCTCATTAATGGCGTGATCGTGTCTGCCACCTTCGAGGTGATGACGGCGATCACCTCCTCATCTATTTTGTGAAAATTTTTGTGATATTCATTTGCTGCGAGCGTCGTCCGACGGGCGAACTGCTGTGGTCGTAAGGCTGCGGCCATCATTTTTGATCCTCTTCATCTTTACGCTTGACAGCAGATTCGCGGGGTGTAAACTGCAAAGGCTTAGTCTTCTTAAAGACAAAGCTACACCCGCTCGCCATTAAGCGAGTTTTCGATCTGACCTGAAGCGTAAGTCGCCAAACTTCCGCGCTTCAGGTCATGTCATTTCGGGTGGGTAACTTTACCTACCCTTTGGTTCTCTGCACCTTCTACACGAATCTCTTCGGCTTGTAAATTAGTGTTATTTATTTAGCATTACTGAGAAAAATACCTCATCACTGCTAGATTTATCTCACTAATGAGTAGTTCGTCTCATTAGTGAGACTCTTACATCAGTAGTGTTATCAAAATCTCAGCGGTGGTATTTCCAGAACACTACTGCTATATATTTATGGGTCTCTGGTAGTTAAGCGGACTATAAAGGGTGAGTCCGCAAGAGTGTCAACAACTCTTGATACAAGTTCTTTGAACGATTATTAAATCTCCATTCGCACTCTTTCAGATGCAGATTGAAGGTGTGCGAAGAGATGTCATTGAACTTGCGGCAAGCGACGCTTGGCGAAACTCCAGAAGCTCTCGATGCCGTTGATGTGGCTGCTGCCACGAGCGAACTCATTCGCCCCATGATGGACTCTCAAGTGCTTGGCGTAGCCGACATCGACCAGACCGTCGTAGCCACGCCACCCGTCCGAATGAATGACCGCTTCCATGGAGACGCGACCGCGAATAATGGCTTGGAGCGTGACCTTTTTGCAATCCGGGACGATCTCCGTGTAGCCCTTGCCGTCACGTTTCAACAGTCCGAAGACGATGGTCTTGCCCGACGCGCCACGTCCACGCTTGCCACGCACGCGGCGAGCGACGCTCGCAATCTTGAGCCATGCGGCGGATTTTGAGAAAGATCGTGTTGACTGTTTTTTGCGTCAAGCCGGTCAACTCGGCCACATCAGACGCTGACAGATCAAGCGCAAAGTAGCGAACAAGCAGGCGGAATTTCCATTCTGTGATTCTCGAACGCCTGTAATAGCGATTTAGCTTTTGCAAGTCAGTAGTTTAGCACCGATGAATTTGTGCTTAACTACCAGAGACCCATATTTATTACTAGTACCTTGTCAGGTTAGTCTTTAGATTGCACTTTGTCGTAGTGGCGGCTCAGTTTCTCTCTGGCATTTGCGATGGAGAACTGCCACTCAACTTTGATTGCCAACTCGTTTCGTTCTTTGACAAGCGATTGTATCTCCCGGTCAAGCTCTTCCATCGTCGAGATGCGCCGCGCCAAACAGATGCGCGCGAGTGCTGATAACTCCAACTCCGCCATGTTCAACCATCAACCATGTCGCGGCGTGTCGTGCATCTCGAAGCGGTGCGCTAAAGCGAAGGATTCTTCCGGCGGCAAGTTTTCATAGAAGGAACTCGGCTGATGCGTGTTGAGATTGTCCTGCACCAGCACGATTTTCTCCGCCTGCGGAAACAACTCTTGAACTCGCTGCATGAAGCGACAGTAATCAGCCTTCGTTCTTCGCGCGCTTGTTTCGACTAAACGACGGCCCGTCAGCGGCTCAAAGGCCACCAGCAACGAGCAAGTTCCACGCCGCTTGTATTCATAATCGACGCGCTGTGGCGTGGCGGCTTTCATTGCAAGTGGCGCGACCACTTCGCCTAAGAGTGGCACGGGCAGTTCATCAAAGCACACGACCGGACGCTGTTCATCAAAAGGAAGATTGTATAAGTGCCGGAGGTCTTCCATCCGCGCCAGATACTCACCCGTTATTGCTGCGATGCACCACGAGCGTTGGCGGTGCGGCTGGAGTCGGTTTTTTTCAGCACCACGCCAACCGTCTCGTGCGAGATACTCTCACAGAAACCGCGTTCGACCGCCTTGTCAGCTAACAACCGCAGCGTCCAGCGCGCGTGTCCTGCCGGGGCTTGCGAGCAGGCTAAAGCTGTGATCTTAGCTCGCGCTGCTCCGTCAATCCGGCGAGGCTTGCCCGAACGCGGTTTATCAATCAAAGCCGCGTCCAAGCCTTCTGAGAGATAGCGCCGCTTGATATTGAAAATGGTCTGCGTGCTCACACCGAAGGTCGCGGCGATTTCATTGGGATGGTGTCCGCGATGGAGCAAGTCAAGGATACGGGCGCGCGTGTTTACTCGTGCCGGAGTTGTGCCGCGCCGCAAGATGGTTATCAAAGAACTTCGTTCGTCGTTTGATAGCTTTAGGAGTTGTGCTGTTCTTGCCATACTGGAAGAATATAGCGAGATGGAACATTTATCAAATCACTAAGCTGACAAAGCACTAGTGATAAATATATAGCAGTAGTGTTCTATATATAACATTGCTGATGTAAACATATCACTAGTGAGATAAATCTAGCATTGGTGGTATATTTATAGCGCTAGTGTTAAGAATATATCATCGGTGTTATATCTATAACACCGATGATATATCGGTGTCACTACCTAACTAAAAGTGACAAGACGGAGAAGGGCAAAAGGAGAAGATGCGATAAATAAAACGGATGTTATGATTGAATTGGTGACGGATGAAACCAGATGCGGATGCCAAGAAGACGGTTGTTCTCTTTGATTTCTTTGCGGGTCACAAAGCCCATCTTTTCAAGTTGTTGCAAGAGCAGGAAAGTATGACGCCGGCTTTTGCTGACTGCCTGACATAATTTACTGGCTGTGGTGTCATAGTTGTCGCGTCCCACCGCCGCGGTGTTCCGAAAAATCTCTTCGCAAAGGTTCATGTGAGTATCGGTTAAAAAGAGCGACCAGCGCTTCTTGAACTCAGCGAACGAAGGGAATTCGGAGCGGGGAAGAGAAGTCGAAGATGAATCACGTCGGGAAGAGCTTCGTTTAGCCGTATCATCATGTAAGTCATGGACTTGCCACGGCAGGGATGGCACCGAAGTATGAATCAACTTAGATGAAGTTGCGTTATCTTGAGGCGTCTCCGCGCGCCGGGCAGCTGAATTTGCGGCCTCGGTATGGTGCAACTGAATGGGAGCGGAAGTAGCTTCCGAAGCAGGGATGGAAGTCTCTTCAGGTGAGTCGTTTTTAGCCGTTTCGGCCTCTGTAGGTTGTGTCTCCTTACGTTCGACGGCACTTAGGACGCGGTCGAAATAGGCGTCATCAGAAGGACGCGACGTGCGTTCTGGCAGACGAAATTTGGTCACGCGGTTCGACACGACTTTGTTCGCTCCGGTGGGTTTATCGTTCGATGCTGCCATGCTCGCGATCTTAAGGACATCTTAATCTACACAGCCCTGAGGCTCTATTTGGCGGCTGTAACGCCGCGCGCCTCTTTCGCCTCCGGCTCCTTTGTGTTGTCCATTTCGAGCCGCGCGAGAATTTCGTCTGCCAGCGAAGCATAATTCTGCGCACCCCGTGAGTGAGGCGCATAAATCTGAATGGGCTTATTAAATGCTGGACTTTCAACGAGTTTTGAGTTGGAGTGGATGATCGTGTCGAAAACCAGATCGCGGAATTTCGTTTGCGTCTCTTGGTGCATCGCACCATGTACGGTGAGCCGCGAGTCGAACATCGTCGTTACCATGCCAAGCAGTTTAAGATCTTTGTTTGAGCGCGTCGAAACCCTCTTGTAGGTATTCATCAGATCATCAAGCCCGTCATGCGACATTGGCGCACTCGATACGGGCACGAGAACGTGCGTCGAGGCGATTAGACTCGCCATTAGTAATTGACTAAGCGACGGAGGGTTGTCAATGATCACGAAATCGTAGAATTGCGCCGCTTCTTGGAGTTTTTCGCGCAGAATGTTAATCGAATCCGAGGGCATCAGCTCAAACATTGCCAGCCGAACGGTTGACGGCACGATGCTTAAGTTTTCGATCTGCGTCGGCAAAGCCGCATCCCGAACTGCCACCGAATTCGTGTCGCCCATCTCCACAATGATGTCATAAAGTGAGTGCTTAACTTCACTCGGCTCAATGAAATGACCGGTCGCATTCGATTGCGGATCGCTGTCGATGAGAAGCGTGCGATAGCCGCGTAGCGCCAACTCAGTCGCGACCGAAACGGCGGTGGTGGTTTTTCCGACTCCACCCTTCTGATTGCTGACGCTGATAACGACCATCGCTCGGTACCTCCTCTGAGGCTCTGTGCTCTTTTGGTTTAAGGTTCGTAGTGCCAGACTAAAGTCCTCGTTCTGTTAAAAAGCGCTGGAGGCGGATAGAAACTGCCTTTCGCGCGCCCACCCGTTAGACATAGCTCCGCTGGCGCTTAAGCGCTTCCAAATCAGCCCGCTTCACGAGTTTCACGCGGTGATCGAGCGGATCCTGCTCGAACTGGATCGCGCCGCTGTTGATGAGAGATGTCATCTTAGCGAAACTAATCCCCAAAAACTCTCGCGCCTGCGAAAGCTTAAGTTTATCCGGTACTCCTTCGGGCGGGGATTTTTTATTAGAGCGTAAGCGATTGTGGTTAGCGTCCATGAATGTTCCTGCCATATATTGTGTATAAACTTACGACCGCTGCAATCCGTAGTGGTAAAACCCTGGAGCCTCCACCGCTACGACTTTCGCATAAGTTCGTAAGATATTAACAAGATATTCGCGGAAATTGTCAAGACTTTTTTTACGGAGATAATGATAAGAAGGATCATATGCTAAGTTTCCGAAAAGTCTTCTCGCGCGGTTGCCGCTTTGTTTGAAAGGCGTAAATGGCGTTGGAGAATTCGTTCCCCGCCGCTGATGAGGCAACTGTGTTAGCATAGTTTCCGCTAAACGAATTAGAGTTGTAGTTTGATGGTTTTCTTCTCCTTGCGCCGCTGAATTTTCATTAAAATAGTCAGTACCGGCTCACTTGCTTTGAGCAACTCATCTACTTCTTCTTCCATCACGTCCTCGTGGCAAATATCTCGCAGCGCGAATCCTAATTGCTTGATCTGATCCCAGAATAGATGTGTCGGATCATACGGGTCGAAGTCTTCCAAATCTAGCTCTAAGCCATTCTCATTTTCTACTTTGGTCTCAACCAACGGAGGGCGAAGCATTTCCAGCACTCGCTGGCGCAGACGTGGCCCCGAGAGCTTCGCTTGCCGGTGTGCGTTGAGCAAATCAGCGCGTGCCTGTCTCGCCTGTGTTGTGCTAACTTCCAGCTTCGCTGGAGTCAACCTTGCGAGCTGTGAAGCCTCAAACAGATTGATTTCACCCTCAGTCAAGGCTTGAAGCACATCGGCAGAGAAGTCGAGCAGCCGCACATAATGATCGACGAAGCTCGCTATGGAAATACGAGCGGATGTTTCACGATCCAGAATATCCGTCAGTCGCGCACCGACTTTGAGCAACTCTTCGCGAGGCCAACGACCGGGCCGCCCACGCTTCGTATCGGTCGCCGGATAGCGCTGGATATGACGCACGGCGTGAAGCAGCCGCATTAAATCTTTCTCTCTTTGCGGGATAAGCTCGGGCAGCGCAGCATGAAGCTCGTTGAGAATGAAGCGCACAGCTTCGGGCGAGGCGAGCGCATCAATCGAGCGTTGACGACGATAAGTAGCTTTCACGGACTTGATAACGGCTCCTATTTGAAAAGATGTTTCACAGTGTAGATAATACATATATGATAAATGAAATTACAGTGAAATTTATTAATGGGCACACAAAAGGATGATAAGTGTACCCTAACTGTAAAGGCCAGAATTGTGATATAAATGCCCGGCTATCAGTTTCCGAAATGGATGAAGAGGCCGTATGAAGGAAGTTTATGCTTAGCAACTACTTTGGAGACAGGTAATGGCAGTAACTCAAGAAAGAGAAAAGATGCTTGCCGGGATGACACGCGCCGAAAAAGCCGAATTGCTCGAATGGATCGTTCGTGATTTGGGCGATGTATTTCCCGGAATTGAAAGCACGCCCGGGGTGATGGGCGGTCATCCGTGCGTCGGAAACACACGCATTCCGGTTTGGCTGCTAGAGCAGGCGCAGCGTCTCGGCATCAGCGAAGCCGATCTACTTCGCAATTACCCAACCCTGACGGCGACGGATTTGGCTAATGCGTGGAATTACGTTCATGCCCATCGGCCGGAGATTGAAGCGCAGATCGAGGCTAGCGAAAGGGATGACGATTGATGCCGCTATACGCGGATGAGAACTTCCCGCTCGATGTTGTCATCGTCCTTCGCGGGTTAGGCCAAGATGTGCTGACAGCACAAGAGGACGACAGAGGGAACCAACGCATCCCTGACGAGCAGGTTTTAGAAAGAGCCACCGAACTAGAGCGGGCAATTCTCACCATCAATCGAATTGACTTCAGACGGATGCATCATCAGCAGTCCAACCACGCCGGAATCATCATCTGCACTTTTGATGCCGATTTCACTGGACAAGCAAAACGTATCGCGGCGGCTATTGAGCAAGCGGGTGAGTTAAGCTGGCAGTTGATCCGCGTGTATCGTCCGGCATGAGAAGAAAGACTATTTCCCGGAAACCTTTAGAACAAAATGTCTGAGACCGCCATTCAGATCAGCGGACGGGTTACTGGTGATGAACACCAGATAGCACTCCGCAATGCGATCCGTCTCTGGGCAGATTCATCCACCGTAACTGATTCTGCACGGCGCGGGGATTTGCTGCGCGACAAGCTGCGCGGTGTCGAATCCTTCTTCGCGTTTATCAAGAAATATCCCGGAGAAGTCAGCCCGCAAGATGTCAAAGAGTGGCAAGCAAGTCTTGAAGGCGACGAACTTCGTCCGTCCACGATCTATGTAAGGCTCTCTTTCCTCTCCTCGTTTTACGAGTGGTTGATGCGCGATCCTGAGCTTGGTCGCCTCATCGGGAAGAACCCTGTTCATCAATCTCGACCTCGTGCGCCGAAACCGTATCAGACGGAAAGCGTCAAGTCCTTGACCGATGAGGAGAGTGAAAGGCTTCTTTCAACTGTGCGCTGCAAAGCGGAGGCAGGCAACCTCGTTGGCAAACGCGACTACGCTCTTCTTCTTCTCTTCATTACCACCGGAATGAGGCGCGCCGAACTTCTTTCCTTGCGCGGGCGTGACATCCGTGTGGGGGACGGGTTAGTGATCGCCAGCCGCGTTAAAGGAGGGAACTACATGGGGCGTGAAGTAGCTGATCCGCAAATCAAAGAAGCAGTGCTTGATTACCTGTCATCAGCCGGGCGGCTTCATGTCCTCAAAACGGATGCGCCCGTCTGGACGAGACATGACCGCGCGGGACAACCTGGCGCGCCGCTCACTTCACATTGCTATGTGAAGAACTTGAAACGGTATGCACGCGAAGCGAAGATTGATAACTTTCATCTACATCAAACGCGGCACACGTTTGCACGAATCGTCTCGGAAGACTCCGGTTCAATTACCGAGACACAGGATGCACTCGGACACAAAAACGCCGCGACGACGAGAGTTTATGTGCAACGACTCGCCGTCAAACGTGACCGACACAGCGAACGGATACTGAAGCGGTTCGCTCAGAAGTAGAAAGGCAAGTATGCCGTTCAAGCTCTCGAAAACCTCGACCGCAACGACTGAAAGTCCTGAAGCTCTCTTCCTCGATCTGCGCTCACGCAAAATTCCGGGACTGCTTGCCCACCAAGCGGATGTGTTGCGCGTGTACGTCGAAAAGGCGCTCGATGACGCAGATGTTGCGCTTCAACTGCCGACGGGTAGCGGCAAAACTCTAGTTGGGTTGCTGCTCGGCGAATGGCGCCGCCGGAAGTTTGGCGAAAGAATTGTTTATCTTTGTCCGACGCGGCAACTTGTGCATCAAGTCGTCGAGCAGGCGCGCACCAAGTACGGCTTGAAGGTGAATGCGTTCACTGGCAAAAAGAGCGACTACGATCAGAGCGCGAAGGGTGAGTATCTGAACAACGAAGCAATCGCGGTCACTCCGTACAGCGGATTATTCAATGTCAATCCTTTCTTCGACGATCCGCAATTGCTTATTTTGGATGACGCCCACTCGGCAGAGAACTACATTGGCGGATTATGGTCTGTTCGCATCGAGCGTTACAACAGCGACCACGCCGCTCTTTATACGGCGCTCGTCGCGTTGTTCAAAAATGTGCTCCCATCGCCGATTACCAAAAACTTTCCGGGCAGAGCGATAATGTGTGGGACAAAACGTGGGTCGAGAAGATACCGACGCCGACTCTTCAGCCGCTTATCCCGGAACTAACGAGCGTTTTGGACGCACACGTTGGAAGCTCAGAATTAAGATTTTCGTGGAACATTGGGTATTTCCTAACAAACGTCACTTTTGTTTCATAGAAAACGACATATTCAGAGGGATGATCTAAATGTAATTCGATGAAAACCTCTTAGAAGTTACGCAGTTGAAGAGCATTGTGTTAAAAAAGCGGAATGAATCCGCCAAAAGTTAGCGACGAAGACTACATCAACTTTTTGATTGCGACGCCGCGCTCGGTCAGCGCAACGGAAGCGGCG
>JAABUK010010808.1_pt1 | contig 12077 bp, 1 predicted proteins | sample 5559141 | NCBI WGS metagenome assembly JAABUK01 (sample SAMN10711869, study PRJNA513367) | rock metagenome | isolation source: Antarctica rocks | place: Antarctica: Victoria Land, Pudding Butte nord | collected 2016-01-03 | reverse complement strand
TTAATTAATAAAGTTGAGCTCAATCTAAAGAGCATTATTAAATAACGATAATTTTTATACGCCGTATTAAATATCGTCAAATTACTATTTCTGATCGTGATTATTTTAATATGATAAAACACTTAATGCATATTTATCTTCGTTAGAAACTTCGCTTTAGTAAGCTGTTTTAACATCTTGTTAATTCTGAATATTAGATATTCGTTCTTCTTTGTAAAAGCGCTCAGATCTTGATAATTTATATAAAATCAGAGTTCTTTATTTAATTTTCAAATTAATAGAATTGGAGATGTAAATAACACATCACTTAATTCAATGAATCTCTTCTTAAGATTCTCCTCGATATATTTCTTGATTATATTAAGCTTCGCAGAATTTATATATTAATAGAACTATCTTCTAAATAGTTCGGCGCTCTTCTGCAGTTCTATTTAATAATTATATTAATCTTAATGCGGAAAAAGAGTGTTTGAAGTCTTTTTTAAAAAGATATAAGTATATTCATAAAACTCAGGCGGAATTACCTCTTATAAATTCTTCTCAGCCTTCTCATCATTCTTTCTCTACTTCTCAATATTCTCGAAGATAATTATAATAATCTTCGTTTCAGATTTCTTAGTCAGCTCTTTAAAAACTATTAAACTTATTATCTCAGTATTCTTCGAATTAAAAGAGATTAAGCTTCTTAAACTTATATTATCTCTTTATTTTCAAGATCTTTAAGACTTCATTCTTTTCTTTATAGAAGACTTAGCTGAGAACGAGATTAATCTTAAATCAATCTTTATCTCTTTACACTTTAAAATTTTAATAAAAGATTATTTTATCTTCTATTTTAATCTATTCAAATCTAAGCATATATACTCAGAGTTGTTCTTATATATTTGATTATAATCAGACATATTCTTCTTTATTTGAGAATAATCAGAGTTATTTATATCTAACTTATTCTTATTTTTCGATATTTCGCTATATCGCACATATAATAAAATAGTTAGATTTCTATCATTATATTAATAATGTTTTAACTCAAAACTTATATTATCTATAACGGAATTAAGTATATAATTATGTAATCTCATTCACTTTTTTTTTAGAATAATAAAGTATATCGCCTAAGTTACATAAAAGATCTGAGATATTTATTAATATTTCATAATCATTATAAGCATATAAATCGCCTGCGTTATAATAGAATGCTTTTTTTCGATAAAATCTATTAATAGAATCTTCTTAATTAGATTTATCAGTTCGATTTACAGTCTCTTATATAGATTCTTAGTCAGCTAATAATCTATCACTATTATAAGTTAACAGTCAGTATTCATTAACATAAATATTATTAGCGAATCTATCTTTTCTTCGCCCATTATAATATTTATTAGAAACGAAGATTTTATTTAATCTTCAATTATTATAAAGATGATCGCAGATGATATTCTTAATTAACGCTTCTATTTAAACTTCTTTACAGCTATTTCTGCGCTTGCAAATCTATTTATAATATCTTTATAATAGACTGCTCTTTTTTCAATTTCTTTAAAATATTAAAATCTTCTTTCTTAATAGCTATTAAGCTTGAGCAGTTTCTAATTATATATTTTAACTGTTAATATTTATAATATCGAAACTTCTCATAATTGATTTTCGGTATATAAATAAATATCATCTTTACGAGCTGAGTTCTATTCTTTAACTTCTCAATCAATCTTCTTCTTCGAAGTTCTGAATCTACTTAAGTAGATTGAGAATCTTTCGCGTATTACTCTACTTTTCATAAATTCAACTTCAGAAATTACAAATTCTTCACAATCTTCTTAATAGTTATATATCTCTTTAAGATTATAACTAACTTCAGATTATCAAATATTTTTAATTAAATATCTCTAATCTAATTCTTCTCTAATATATCTATCTCTATAATATATTAAAAGAACTCTTCAAGAAAACTAAACAAATTCTTATTCAATTAACGTAGATAATAATAACTATCTCGCGCAGTATCTTTTTAAAAGAAATCTTCAAAACAATTTAATAATATCTATAGTAAACTCTTAATTATAATCGTCTAAAGTATCTCTAAATATAACTTTAGTAGATTACTAATCTCTCTCTTAATTCTCAATCTTATATAAATCACATAATCTATTTCCGTAGAATATCGATCTTCATTCACAAGCAACTTCAGCTTCAATATTAATAATTATACCGCGAACTATTATAAAGTTTTCGTCTTAAATGCGTTAGAATCTAATAGTTTCTCACTCTTATTATATTAATCACTCGCCTGCGCACTAAAGATCACTTTAAGCGTTTCTTAAACGCTCTCTATATTATTTTAATATAATAAAGAAGCTACAGATATTATAAATCTCGCTAGCAGATTCTTTATTAATATCTTCTTATCTCTTAGCATTTTCATTAAAATCTAATCTTTCTAAATTAGCTATTTTTATTTAATTATTCAGATATCTCTTTCTTTCTATTAATAATTCTGCAACTTCTGAATTATTCAATAATTTTCTATTATCTTATCAATCTCTTTATTATAAGTCTTAATCATCTTATTATATAAATTACAAAATTTCTTAAATATGCGCAATATATTATTCACGTTATTCTATATTCTCGCAACGAACTTTATTACTTCTTAATTCTTAACAAGTTATCTTAAAGTCGTCATCTCTTAAATCATTTCTATCTTAATATTTTCTATTTATAAAAAAGATCGTTATTAATTAATATTTAAATCACTCTATAACGCAGAATCTTTCTCTGATTTTTCTTGATTGAATCGAGCTATATTAATATTAATTAGCTTAGAAATCAAATTCTAAATTCTACTTTTAATCATATTATTCTAAGTGTTCTTAAGATTCTTCTATTCGCAAATACTAATTATTAACTAGTAGATCTTAAATCTATTAACTTAATTCTCAGATTATCTTACTTTTTTAAAGATATCTCTAATTTCTTTCTTTTCGAAAATAGATAATCAAACTTAATATATTAAGCTTGTTCACAAAATCTATCTCATTATTAAAGAGTCTGAAGATGATTTGAAGAAGATTTAATAAAATAAGTCGATCTACTCGAAATTCAAATTAATTAAAGAATAACTGTTTTATATTTATCTAAATAATAAAGAAAATAAACTTAAATATATTATAACAGCTTAAGCTAAATATATTTAATAGTCTATAAAAACAAATACTTAAATTGCAGAAACTAATCTAGCTTATAAAGAAGTTACAGAAGTATTAGATGCGCATTATAACCGCTAATCTCAATACAGCCTTCTAACTCTGAAGTCTAATCGGGAGGCGTAATTCTAACGCGTTAAACCCGTGTGTTAAGTCTCAGGCATTTCGCTGTATCACACGTATAATGAAATAATTAGATTTTCATAATTAAGCCTGTAATTATCTCTCGCGTATAACTATTCTTTCTAACTATAGCAACTCGTGATAATACGCACACTTTTTATATAATAAAATAGAATGTTACTTCACAAAAAAAGAATATACTTATTTTAGAAACTTTAGATTAAAAGAGATAAAAAATAAGAAGACTCTTTAAATTTAAAATATAATAAAGAATTTACTTTTAAATCTTAGAAAATAATAGTAATTAATATAAGTTATACACGATATTTAATTATATAAATTCGAGCGGAATAACGTCAGACTAAAATTATGATTAATTTCGGAGTTACTGAAAACTATATCTTTTTAATATACGTGATTTAATTTCGTCTGCTTATATAAGAAAAGAATAAATTTTATTAATTGATATTAATAAATAAAAGTCTTATTAAATAAGATTAAGAATAAATAAAAGTAGAGACTTACTCACTAAAACTTGATATTTAGTAACACACGAAATAGATAATATTGAATATTGTGGAAATTAAATACAATATTATTCTAAGCATTTCATAACTAAAAGTTTATAATTTAATAGTTAATTAGAAATAATGAATTATTAGCTTTCTTAATTATGTCTGTAAATTAATTACGGTAGTGATATTATTTACAAAAGTAATATGAATAAAACTCAATAATAGATATTTAATAGAAATAATCAAAAGTTTTTTTGAGTATTTATTTAAATATAATGAATTTAAACATTTGTTTATTAAAAATAAAAGCGCATCCGCGTTATTTAAGTATTAATTTTGAGATCACGAAATTTCTTTGAAATCTGATAAAAAATTTATCTATAAATTTATTTATTCTCTTTCTGAGAAAGAACTTAAGATTTTATGAAAGTATTTTGATGAGAATTAGAAGAAGAGATTTATTTAATCTTTAACTTTATCTGTAAAATATTCAGTTCTATTTATTTTAAAACTTAATAGTGAGATGTGTTTATATATTAATTATCAATAATTAAATAATATTATAATAAAAAATTGATATGTATTATTATTAATTTTAGAGTTATATGATCGTATTCGTGAGATAAAGTGATTTATTACGCTCGATTTACAAGAAGTGTATAATCTGATAAGAATAAAGAAGAAAGAGAAATAGAAAATAGTATTTTGAACTTATTATGATTATTACAAGTATCTGATTATATCTTTTAAATTGATAAATGCTTTTATTTTTTTTAATCTTTAATAAATAATGTTTTAAGAGAATATCTAAATCAGTTCTGTGTTATCTACTTAGATGACATTCTTATATACTCGGAAATCAAGAAATAATATATTGAATATATTTGGAAGATGTTTCGCGCTTTTTAGACGAAAAATTTACTAGTGAAGATTAAGAAGTGTGAGTTTTATAAGCAAAGTATTAAGTTTCTTGAATTTATCTTAATAATTATAAGGATTTAAATAGATAAATTTAAGATAACGATCATATTAAAATGATCACAATTTATATTAATAAAGAAATTATAATTATTTCTCGGATTTATTAATTTTTATCGAAGATTTATTATGAATTACTTAAAGATGATCATCTTATTAATATAAATAACTCGGAAGGAAGTATTCTTTATCTAAAAAATAGAAGTAGAATCTTTGTTTTAGAAGCTAAAATAAAATTTATAATAGTTTTTATTCTCGCAATATTTGATTTTAAGAGATAAATCGTGCTCGAGACGAATATATTAGATTATATTATCGATATGTGTATAAGTTAATCAGATAATAAAGAATGATTAAGGCTTATCGCCTTCTATTTTAGAAAGATGATTTTAATGAAATTTAATTATAAGATTTACGATAAGAAACTTCTAATTATAATTATCGCGTTTAATAAATAACGAGTATACTTAAAGAGATTTAAGTACTTTGTGAAAGTATACACGAATTATAAAAATCTATTATACTTCATTATTATTAAGATGTTAAATAAATATTAGATTCGATGATTTAAGCTATTATTAATTTATAATTTCAAAATTTTCTATTAAAAGAAGAATAATAATGTTAAAGCTGACGCTTTAAGTTGTCGAGCGAATCACGCCCGAGATGTTAAACTCACTTTATAATTAGTTTTACGTGAGAATAAGAATGAATTTATAATATATAATTATATTATAATTACTTCGACATTTTAAATCTCTGATTAAGATTAGAAAAATCGAATTATTAAATTATATTTAAATAATTATTTATCTCGCGAGATTTGAAAAAATCTCGAAAAATATTCAGCTTTTTAAGAATAAGATAACGGACTGATTTTATATAAAGAACTGATATATATTATAAATCAAGTAAAGAAAATAATTATTTAACGATATTATAAGAAAGTGTCTTATAAATATTAAGAAATAAAGAAGACTCTGCAATATATTTTCAGATTTTATTATTTTTTAGAAATGAATAAAGCGGTTCGGTAATGAATTATCAATTATAATATTTATTGGAAAATTAAGCATTTCTAATATAAATTATATAGGGAGATGCAATCTTTAAAATAACTTAAAGAAGTATAAAAGTTCATTACGCTAAACTTTATTATCAAACTATTATTATTTAAGAATTCAATAATTAATATTAATTATAACAGCATTTTAATTATTACTAATAAATTAACAAAGTATATTTACTTCATCAATTATATAAAAGTATTAAACGCCGAAAACTTGATTTATATATTTTTATAAATAATATTCGCAAATCATGATATATTAGCAGAGATTATCTCTGATCGAAATAAACTGTTCACTTCTAAATTTTAAAAGTTATTAATAAATTAACTCGGAATTAAATATAAGCTGTTCACAGCTTATTATCCGCAAATAGATGAACAAATTAAGAGAATTAATTAGATATTGAAATAATATTTACGATATTATATGAATTATGATCAAAATAACTGAGTAGTACTCTTATTATTAATATAATTTGCATATAATAATGTTTTAATAACGACTGAATTGTTATCTTTTTATGTTAATTATAAATGAAAATTAATTTCGTATAAATAATTAAGAGAAATGGAATAACTTATATAAAAGTCAGTTATTAGTGTATAACTATTAATTAATTTATATTAAGAATTAATAAAAGATCTTAAATTTATTAGTTAAAGATCTAATATATATTATAATTTTAAAAGAATTAGCGGATTAAATTTTAAAGAGGAGAATTTAATATATTTATTTCGTCGAAATATTAAAATTAAAAGATTTAATATAAAACTGAATTACACGAAACTTAACTTTTATTTAATTTAGAAAGTCTTAGATAAGTTAATTTATAGACTTAAACTCTTAAATATTATGAGAATTTACTCTATATTTAATATTTTTCTTCTAAAATCTGTATCGAAGAATATTAAACAGATTCTGATTTAGCTAAATAATTAAGATTAGAAGTATGAGATGAAAAAAGTGTTAAATGATTAAGAGATTAAAGATAAAACTTATTATCTGATAAAATGATTAGATTATAATATATTAGAAAATATATAAGAATTAGAAACGAATCTTAATTCCGCGATCTTTAAGAATTATTATCGCCGGAACTCTTAATATGAGAAGAATTAAAGAAAGCAGTCAGCTGCTCTTTATTAAAAGCGACATTTAATTCCGCATTAATTAACAATTCTTTCTCTTCTAAATATTTCTCTTTTTAATTAAGCTCTTTCAGAAACTTAGTTTTTTAAGTAATTATTTTACTCTGAGTCGTTTAAAGAGATTTAATATGAGAGTTTAGACTTATTATCTCCGCAGTATTTTATTAAAGATGAAGAAGAGTTGTTTTTTATATAGTCTTTAAACGCAGCTCTTTCTATTACAATCTTTAAAAGTCGATCTTTAAGAAGTTATTATCGCAATAAATATTATAATAAGTATATTTTAAATACTTTAAGATGTCTTTAAAAAATATATAAAGATAATTCTACTTAGCGCAGATAGAATATATAATTATAATCAGCATTCTTAATAAAGTTATCTTTTTCATTTGAATCTAATATTATTTATAAGAGAAAGATTTATTAATATAATATTAAGATATAATAAAGAAAGAAGAAAGTAGAAATTATTAAAATCACAGAGATTAGTTTAAATAGTTTAAGAGATTAAGCTAATTCGGAAGAATATAGTGTTATAGTTATAGATTAGCAGTCGATAGACTTGACTTTAACTGTTGAAGTCTTGATAGATAGTTAAGATAATAGATTTCGTAGATAAACACCTTCTAGAATTATAAAGATTTAACTTAGAAAGTTATATTTAATTAAAATAATTAGAGATGAATATTAAAATAAGTGCTTAAAAGTATTTAAGAAAAGTATTTAAGAGTAAGTGCTTAAGAGTGCTTAAGAAGAGTACTTAGAAGTACTGTGCACAGTTTATTAGTAATAATTATATAAATAATCGTTTATTTTATAGTTTTATAATCTTGTTTCTCTTTTATAATTAACTTATATTATTAATTGTAATCTGTTTTTAACTCTTCTATATAAGAATAATGATTTCTATTTATAAATTTCTGATATCTGAATCTTATTATAATTAGTCTTAGCAGTTCTTAATATAATATTAATTAATAAAAGTTCTATTAAATAAGATTAAGAATAAGTAAAAATAGAAACTTACTTATTAAAACTTAATATTTAATAACACACGAAATAAGTAATATTAAATGTTATAAAAATTAAATATAATATTATTCTGAATATTTCGTGACTAAAAGCTTATAACTTAATAATTAGTTAGAAATAATAAATTATCAACTTTTCTAACTATATTTATAAGTTAATCACGATTATAATATTGTTTATAAAAGTAATATAAATAAAATTCAATAATAAATATCTAGCAGAAATAATAGAAAGTTTTCTTAAGTATTTATTTAAATATAATGAATTTAAACATTTATTTATTAAGAATAAAAACGCATCCGCATTATTTAAGTATTAATTCTGAGGTTACGAGATTTCTTTAAAATCTGATAAGAAATCTATTTATAAATTTATTTATTCTCTTTTTAAAAAAGAATTTAAGATTTTATGAAAATATCTTAATAAGAATTAAAAGAAAGGATTTATTTAATTTTTAACTTTATCTATAAAATATTTAGTTCTATTTATTTTAAAATCTAATAATGAGATATGTCTATATATTAATTATTGATAACTAAATAATATCATGATAAAAAATCGGTACGCATTATTATTAATCTTAAAGTTATATAATAGTATTTATAAGATAAGATAATTTATTACGCTCGATTTATAAGAAGTGTATAATTTAATAAGAATGAAGAAGAGAGAGAAATGAAAAATAATATTTCGAACTTATTATAATTATTATAAGTAGGCTGCGTAATGATCCGATCCCAATCTGAGTGATTCGGTTCGGTCTGATTCTTAATTCGATCCGATCCCAAATATGGAGGGATTAAAGATCGGTCGGTCCGGTCTTAAATAAGCTGAGATCAGATTAGATCAGATTAGATCAATTAAGAGTTCGTTAAGAGAAAATGAGTTGTTAAGAGTCTGAATAAATATTAAGAGCCCGAATATATCTTAATATTATTCTATTCATAATTAATCTCTTTAGAATCTATTTATTTTAATTATTGTTCTAACTTTATATTTTTTAGATTATAATAAATATTAACTACTTTCTTCTATTTATTATATATACTAATTTAGAGTTTCTAGCATCACTAATTTCTCTTAATCTTATATATAAAGAATTAGTAGATTATAATGATAATTATTAACTTTTATTAAACTTCTACTTATCTTCTTTCTTATCATTCTTATTAATAAAGTCTGTTAAATTAGAATTTATCTTATTATCTTCTATTTTCTTCTTCTTTTCCTCTTCTTCTAGCTTAAATATTACTTGAATGTGTTAAAATTTCTCATGCATATTAAAGTAATTATTATATATTAGTATTATTAATGCTCGAATAGTACTAGATTAAAGATTATATTATTAATATAAGTAGATATTGTAAGTCTAATTAAAAAGTCGTTCAACTTTAATATTAGCAGCTGAAATTATTAAGTAATCTCGCGTGATTAATATTAGAATAGATTATGTTTATTCAGCTTATTTTCAATATTTAAGAATATCTTATAAATTAAGATTAAAGACTATAAAGATTATTAATTAATTATTATATTAATTATTATATTAATACTTATTATATAAATTTGTTAGATATTATAATATTTCTCTCTCTTTTAAAGAAGAAGCTATTCTACATTTCTTTTTTAATAAGATTTTTAAATCTAACGCTTTTTATTTTTAAAAAGAAATTGAGCTTTATTAATAAAATAATGAAGTAGAGAATATTATAAAGATTATTATGAAAGAGCTGAAGAATGATTATAAAGAGAAAAGATTTATTAATATAAATTAATGAGAGTTTAATATATGTAAGTATTTCTGAAAGATATCTTTTAAGATTTGATAATAAATCTCATACTAAAGAAAGTTGTTAATAATTATATTAATACTTATTCTAAGAATTATACTTACTTAGTTATTTGCGTTATTATATCATCAGTTATTATTATTAAATATATCAAGTTTATATTTAGAAGCTAAGATAATAATTATCTCGTAAATATTCTTAAGATTATCTTTAATATTACTGTAATATTATTAAAGCTTCAACTTTTTATTATCTAATATTATTTATAATATAATCTTTTAAAGTAGTCGCTTTCGCTATAACTTAAATATCTATTTATTAAGATGATTAAATAATTTCTTATAAATCTGAAATACTTTCTAAATTATTAATTCATTATCTATACTTTTTATAACATTAGTAAATAGATAAAAAGAATATAATAATTTAATTAAATAGTTAATATGTTTTCATTTCTTAGAAGTAAGATCTTCTATTCTTTATTTATTTAAAGTAAAGATCTTAATTAGATCTTTAAGACTTCGAGCTCACATAAATATTTGATATATTAAATTCTATCTTATAATAATATTTTATATTAAATTAAAAGATCGTTAATAATTATCTTAAATATCTGCAAATCTCTTACGTTATTATATACTTATATTAATATAAATAATAAGATTTTAAACTTATAAATAAGATTAAAACAAAAATTAATATAATTTAATAATTAAAATAATAAATATCTTTTTCAAAGTTTATAATACATTATTCTACTCATAAGTATTAGAATATCTCTCACGTTAAGTAAAATTATTATTTCACTCTGTGATGATTTTATTATTTTATAATTTAATTTTAATATGTGTGATAATATTCTTTAAAGTTAGTTGAATAATATATAAAAGATAAGATACTTATAATAAAGTATTAAGTTCTTCTCTTAAAATATTCAAAGTATTAATAAGATGCTTTATAAGCTTATTATTATTAACTATATTATCACTTATTATTATTAAAACTCGCTCTTTAGTAATATTATATTGCTTAAAAGTATTAAGTAATATTTAAGTTAAATTAACTTTATTATATTTATTCTAAAGATGTTTAAAGCTAAGAAGAACTTTTAATATATTTCTAATTAATATTAATAAAATATTTATTATAATATTAACTGTAGTATTAATTATTATTCTAATTATATAATCTTACTTAGTAATAGTTATAAAGATAAGCTTATTTAGACTTTATCAGTAATTAAGTGCTATTAATATTATCGCGTTCAATAAAATTTAGCTAAGAATTGATTTATAAGCTTTCTCAGTCTATTATTTTAAAGAGTTTTAAAGTTAATAAGAAGTAAGTATTTTAAGTAAGATAATTGTGTAAGAGATTATGCGAATTTATTTCTTAAGTTTAATATACTCTATTAAATAAAATAATAGTTATAAAGCTGTAATCATTTTAATAATTTGTTAATTAAATAATACTTAATTAAATTCTTGAATATTAGCTAATATTATCTTTTTTAATTTCTGAAAATAGTAAGCTTTGTCTTAATAATTATTATAATTATGAAGAAAATATCTCTTTTCTTTAAAGAAAATATATTAATATTTTGCTTGTTCGATCTTTTAACTTATTTTTTATATTCTTTAGTCTGAAGATATTAAGTAAGAGTAGAAGTTTCAGCATTCTTAATATGAGAATATACTAGAATTACTTTATATCTTTTATATTAAACTATTAATAATCTATTACTAAATAATATATATAATTATAGATGCTTTTAAATAGAAGTCTTTAATTTAGTAATATTAAATTAAATTTATAACTTAGAATACTCTTTCCGCTAGAATATAATAGTTTATTACTGATTCTATTCTATTAAGTAAGCTTTATTAAAGAGAATATACTCATTCTTATAATACTTTAAATTACGAGTTTAAGAAAAGATATAAGAAATGAATAAAGATTTAGTATTAGTCTCACTAATATTAAATTCTTGAGAAGTACTTGAAGATAGATCTTATAATATGAGTTATATTAATAATTATAATAATCAGCTTAGAGTTTTACAAGAGATTTAGAAAGACTATTTATTAAATACTTAAATAATTATAAATAATAATACTTAAAATATAATAAATTTAGTATTAATATTAGTTTTATTATAATTATAATAATAAATGAAAATATATTTAAAAATCTCATAATTTTATTATTATAATAATAA
>JAABUK010010806.1_pt1 | contig 12077 bp, 19 predicted proteins | sample 5559141 | NCBI WGS metagenome assembly JAABUK01 (sample SAMN10711869, study PRJNA513367) | rock metagenome | isolation source: Antarctica rocks | place: Antarctica: Victoria Land, Pudding Butte nord | collected 2016-01-03 | reverse complement strand
CCAGATCCAGCTCATACACCTCAAGACTCCCCCCTATGATTCGCTGATTCACGAGCACGTAAGCATGGTCTTCGACCACAGCCAGACCCACAGCGCGGCGAGGCGAAGGCAGTGGACCAGAAGGGTGCCGCTGCTGCCAGGTGAGCGCTGTGGTGTCAAAGGTCCACAGTGCCTCATCAGCTCTCATGCCGTGAAGCTGTCGGTCATGCCCTGCATTGCTCTTGACAAAGTGAAATGTCTGGGGATGATTATGCTCAAGCACACAATGACAACAACTGATTGCTGATGACAGTTGTCTGGGTCTGCAAGCATGTGCATATCTGACACACAACTTGGTACGCTGAGTGCTCCTCAGAGCTGGCCATAAATATGAACATGAACTGCTTGCCATTTGAACCTCTGCTTGTACTGCTGAGTGGCCAGATTACCTAAAATCACTTGAAGCAGTTGACAGCCTATGCATACATGCGTACCAGGTGCATCTCTTTTCTGTACTGACTTGCATGTTGGCTTTGGGGAGATATTTGTTTGTAAAACACACCTCCAAAGTGGATGAGTTCATCAAGGTATCCCTGAATGAAAGCGCGTTGACAGCCTTTTGGCTTGATCTCAGTGGCCACGCACTTCCACACCTGACGGGCCAAGTCATATATCCTGACGTCATCCTGTTGCTGACCGACTGGAAGGTCAGGACGTGTTGTTCCACACAAGTAAAACTTGCCCTTGAGCACATGCCCTGCAACAGAGCTTGCCCAAATCAGACAGCATAGGAAACATGACAGTCAGTAAGATCAGCGATGTCCACACGCGTTTAGAGCGTGAGAAGCACAGACTGCTACACACAAGTGCGCCTTGTGCACATAGCATGATTTGCAGCTCCTGCATTCAGGGGGGTGAACCCTGGGCGCTCAATCACTGCTGTTTATGTACTTTATCTGAAACGTTGTGCAGGGTTTCACAGTGCTGTTCAGCAGCAGCACCTCGGCACCACCACAAAGTCTGCTGCATACCAGTTGAAAAAGCATGTGCTTTCTCCCAGGAGTTGGCAGGTGCCCCAGCAAAGCTGACAGGGACCCAGGTGTGGGTGTGCTTGTCCATCCTCATGATGAGATGCTCACCATGATCCTCAGTGCTGTACCAGGGCGTAGTAGGCTCGTAACTGCCGATCCAAATTGTGCTCGCGTGCCAGATCTGACTGACCTAGGCGAGGCAACTGACCCAGAAAAGGATGAGCCGCACAATCCTCGCCGGCAGAGCTGGCTGGGAGAGAGGAGCAACCGCATGGCTTTGCTAGTTTTGGCTATTGGTAGTATTTGCCTGTTGACTCACGCTTTGAGGTCAAGGCGTTCCTAATTATTCGTTTTAGACCCTACAGCATGTGTACACCTTGCAGTTACCAATACGACCTTGACACATTTATTGTCAACCTGTACAAAAGTGACAGCACAGGTACTAAGTACCAATGCCTTGTGCATTTGCATATACGTGTACCTAACTTGCTGTATATACTGACTTGACATTCAATTGCAAGTCAATTGACATCAGTGTTAATGACAATCTTTGAGTCAGCTATCTGTAAATAAGCTCATGTGTGCTTCTGTCGTGTGAACTGACATGAAGTGCAACTTGCATGCCAAAAACCTTTTGCATGGCGCATCGCCTGTGAGCTAGATTCCTGGTTTCTCTGGAACTGCTGAAAGGTAGCATCTGCACTCTGCACTGGCACATTCTAGTAGACCGGGCCGCAGGATACCATAAAGCATGAAGGTCGGAGCATTTTTCCGTCGTGAGAGTTGATACACCGGCTAGAACTGCAGGCACGGAGCTGCCGTGCACTCTGCCGCCGGTCGTCAGTATGTTCGAAGCGCTTATTCCTGATCTGAAGGACAGGGTGTTGGTAATGCTGCTGCTGCTGCTTCCCTTGTGAGTTGACGTACCCCGCCTTTCTCGTTCAGGGCTGTCTGCTGAGGTGATGACAACTGCCCTCCTCAAACTGTAGCCACAAGAGGCCCGGCAGATGGTGTACAGCTTTTGCAGCTACCAGTTGGACCTCAATGCCGGCGACCTTGTCTTTAGGCAGCTGGCAGTTCATCATGCTGGAGATTAAAAAACATGCAAAGAAGGCTAGTGACTTGCTTTTAGTTGCTCCTTCAGCCAGAGTACTGCGGTGCAAGCAGGCTCCTGTCAAGATGAAGCATCTCGAGCAACTTTAGATTCATGTTCAATGCCTACAATATGTATGCTTCGCACATGGCAATGACATCTAAGGACACAGGGGCAGTCAAACTGCATGCTTCACGTGACGACTTGCCTGTGTCGGCAAGCTGACATGCAACAGTCTGACAAATGGCAGGCTGGAGCATGCAGCCCAATAGCAGCTCGCAGCAAATGACAGCCTGCAAGGCTGAGTCCTCCAGTGCGATGCTATTGCGCATGATAGGCACAACCAGCTGAGTCAGCTGCAGGGACAGCTCACATTGCTCTGCATCTCCATTCATCACAACAGGCCCCTCGCAAAACTGCCTGCCTATGAATAATAGTACTTTCCACAACGCCATCCTCACGTGTGCACACCCATCCTGTCTGTGACATTGCCGATCAATGCTTGAAGCTGTGTGAATATCGAAGCCTTTACAATTGTGCACTCTGCTTTATGCATGGCTTTGCACCAGCCTTCTTAATAAGCTGTGACAGTGACCATTACAATGTGCATGTCACAGCCTAGGCCGTGCTGCAAGGTACTGCAGACAGACAAGTTGAAGTAGTTGAGTGTTCTGCAGCAATTGAGGCAAGCTTTGCTAACGGAGCCACCATGATCACCATCCATCCATACAGGACAGAGGGCACTGATGCCGTGATAGCTGATCATTCCAGGCACCATCCGAAGGACACAGTGACAGCCTTGCCATTAACACTTGAGATGTGAATACATGATAATGAGCATGGTGGGATAGTCCAATGTCAGTCAAAGGCAGTACTAAGTGCAACAGCCCTTTGCATTATGCATGCAAGCCTATATACATGTATGTATGTATGCGTAGATAGGCTGCAGCAAGCTTACAATGGCTGATCTGTAGTGTAATGTGCAAACTCAATGCGGTGAGTGTGATAACGCACTTTGCAGATGTTACTCATACATGCATGCACGCATACATAGCTGAGATCTCTAGCGCTTGCTGCTCTGTGAATTTCAGTGTGCATCATGTCTGTCTGTATGCAGAACCTGAGCAGTTAAATTCACGTCACTGCATTCATAGCAAAAGATGTACATGCACATGCGTTCTGCATCCTGGAAAATAAATGACGAATAGAATCACTTTGCAAATAACAAACATCCTTAAGGCAAATAAGGTGAAAGCCCTATCAGCTACAGTTTCAAACAATTATTGTACAAGTGCATGAGACTCAACACGATGCAAGCATCGTTCAATGCTGCAGCAGCCTCCAACTATGGCTCGTTTGGCGACGTACTGCCATCAGACATGGCCCATTTGGTCACAGTTTGATCCCATGCAATGACGAGGTACTTTGTCTAGAAACCCTGCTTAGCAACAGAGCAGATCTCTGCCCAAAATGCAGGTTTCGAATCTGGATTCTCAACTCTTGTCTTAGGTTGTCTATTCAGCATGCCTTGCTGCTGCTGCTGCTGCATGGCCCCAATTCCAATCTGAGGTTGGGGTGAAACACTGTCTTCGTGCTGAGCTGTCACAGGGCGCATTGCCTGTATCAGGTCTGTGCCGCTGTCAGGAGCATCGTCAGCAGCATTGTGGGGATCATCAGATGTGTCAGATGCTGATGTTGCAGCTGCAAGTTGAGAAGCTTCCGAGGGTGTTGGCTGATCACTGCTCTCAGCTTGTGGCAACTGCAGCTGTCTCCTGGCCTTCTGCTTCTGCTTCTTCGCCTTCTTGGCAGCTGCTTTGACAACTGCCTGTTCTTCTTCAGCCATCAGCTCAGCAGCTGCTGCCTCAGCTGTGGCCCAGGCTGCCTGCTCTTGATCAGCTTGTGCCTGCTCCTCCTCATTGAAGCCCTCAGCAGGTAGTGCTGCTGTGGCCAAGCCCTCGTCCCCTGCCTGCATCAGCAAGCAAGCAGGAATGCTGATACGCCATGCTTGATAACTCTGCAGACTCAGAATCAGCCTGTCAGTGTGTGCTATAGGCAAGTGAAGTTACAGGCTGTATTTACAAGGTTGACATTGGTCATGCAAGCAAGTCACAGCACAGGCGCAACATCACAGCAAGGCTTTTGGCAGCTACCTGACCTGGGCTTTGAGCTGACTCAGTGTGAAGCAGTGCTGGATTCGCTTCACGCTCTGCGCAGACAGTCCATTGGCACTGTCCTTGAGATCATGCAGACTGCTGGCAAGCAGTGTCTTGGCCTGCTTGAACTCGTTAAACTCGCTGCACCAATCCTGGGGATTGAGCTGAGCCCAAACAGGCGCCCAGTGACTCTGCATGCGCAAGCTCTCCAACCTTGCTGTTATCCCCTCTGCGCAGAATGTTCAGGTCTCAATGTAAAACTGTTTGCAAGATACTTGCAAAGTTGCTTGTAACATGTTCGATTGATATGTTTTGGACCTGAGACCTTGCATCACATGAGGTAACAGGGTCCAAACCTTGCATAGGTGATGGCAAAGAACAGTCTCAAATTGAACAGGACTGTGAGACCAAGGTAAAACCTGAACTTAACTTGACTTGACAAACTGCATATGAGTAACTAGGTGAGTGGGCAGACAAACAAGGAGGTGACAATGGTACTGGACGGAGGTACAGACCACAGAGTTTGCCAGACATCTTTGTTGAAGACTGAACGCATATCTGCAGAAAAATATATCGGATGCAGTTGACTGCAGCAGGACTCACCAATGTCGGTGCATAGCCCCTTGTTGGCCTCAGACTTGCCCACCAGACTTCCCAGCGAGACCACTTCCAAGTACAAGATCTGTAAGGCTGCCACAGCGCTGTCCCTCAGCAGCTTGTACTCTATTGCTCCTGGCACTGGCTGCATTCTGTGATGCTGGACTGCGTCACAGATGGAGCTGTGTTGAACTCAAGCTCGGCAGGCAGTTTATCATGATGCAAGCAAAAGGACCGTTGTGTTGCCTGTGATGCTGATCAAGTTCACACAGCAATTGGCTCAAGCTACATATGACTAGGGTAGCATTGTTGCATGTCAATACAAGCAGACCTGCACTCATGATCGCAAGCAGACAGCCACTGTGCAATACCAATGCAGGCATGCTAGTATGTGGCAGTCACCTAGCATGTGCACAAATGGCTCCAGTTGAGGGCATGCTGTCAGAGCCCTCTCTGATTTGCGCATGTAATCCCTTGCCATGGACACAAACACTTGTGCGCAAATAGGAATAAGGTGCTGGCCGAAGTACTGCCAGCAGTGCTGAGCAACAGGGATGTCCATGATGTCACGCAGCAAGCCATAAGGCAGCTGTGCCAACAGAGACTGCAGGTCACAGCGGCTGTACCCAGTCACATGCTGGTCACTGCTGGGAAGGACTGCAGGGCGGGCTAGGAGGTCAGCCAGAACATCTGTCAGAGTAACTGCATAGTCCTGCAGGCAGCAGGACATGCTGTTGTAATGGCCAAAGCATGCACAGGAAATAAGTTGGCAACATGTGTCTTTGAAGCCCACAGACTAGGACTGACTGCTGGCATACAGACATAGTGCATCGATGTTACGTTTAGCAGTTGCTTGCCTCCTGCTTTGTACAGAAGGTGATCAGACTGCCCAAAAGGCTTGCTGAAAGACACTGAGAAAGTCTACCTTGAGTTTGTCGTAGGATGGGCTCTTGGGTTTGATGAGCTTTATCCTGCCAAAGTTACCCAAAGCTTGGAATGAGGCCAACAGCACCAGACTTGCCACATCATCTGAGCTTGTGATGCTGCGCCACTGGCGCATCAAATCAAGTGCCAAGCGCATGCAATCTGCGCGCATCTGCAGATAGCAAACAGGTATTCTAGAGCTTGCCAAGAAGGCAAATAGCATTCCACCCTGATCATATGCAATTACCAAAGTATTGCCGCACTTGTCTGATAGGGCAGTCTGACAGGTTGAACCCATGCACTGGGCACCACTGTATCATGCACAACTTGACTGCTTAACACAGTGGCCATGATACATACAGCTGACACTGTCTGTGACTATGACACCTGTGAAGCTCATAACAGCCATGACAGTGTCATGCAAGGATATCATGGCACATCAAGTGGGACAGGATTTGCATCTGAGTACCTCCTACCTGTGAGACCCGGCTGCAACACATGTGAACAGCATCAGCGCTGTGCAAGCTTTGAGGCTGTATTATGTGACTGTAATATGTGACTGTAGTATGAGACTGTAGTATGTGACTGTAGTACGTGACTGCACCTGCAAGCTGATGTGCTCCTCTGGGACATGTGCAGACAAGTCACTCAGCTTCATCAAGACCCAGAAAAGCCCAAGGCAACACGCTGAAGACCAGGGCATTGATGTCTGCAGTGAAAGCACTGATGTTACTGTCACCGGAATGGCTAGTGGGCAACAAAACACAAGTGATACGTCTCACAGATGCACATTGCTGCAACATTGCACACACCTAAACAGTCACAAACAAGTTCAACATGCATGCACCCATGCAGCACAGACTCCTGAACAAGAAGTTTGTGGCATAGAAGTCCTGTGCACATCACGTAGGCAACAGCAGAGGACAGAAACAATATAGCTGCTTTGATTATATAGCTCCAAGCTGACTGGATGCAAAGCCTGCAGGTATGATTCAGTGCGTACCCTGTCTAGTGAGGTAGTGCAGACATAGTTAAGGATGCCCTTCAACACCTTTGCCTGATATATGGAGCAGGCTTTGATCTCAGGGGTTGTCCCATGCAGCTGTACAGAGGCCACACATGCCCAGCATGCACACAGAGTGAAGCATGTTGGCTTGTCATCCTTCAGCTGCAGGAGATTGTGCAGAAAGCCTGTTGCAAACAGGGCCTTTGTGGCAAGGACTTTGCATTGGCCCTCATCACTGAAGGCAGCATACAGGGCACCCAAGGCCACCGGTGCAACTGGCTGTAAGAGCAACCCCCTCCTGACCCTGCATACCCATTCATTCAATTGCATCTTTTGCTGCATGCTCAAGACAAGTTGAGCACAAGACACTGGTCATGAGTCTGGCTCAATAGGTACTAGGTCTTTGGTGCTTCAGTAGCTTCACAAGTTGCAAGGCGCAACCTGGCTAAAGATCAAGCAAGGCACCCAATACGACATGCCAATTTGTGTGTGCACACAAGCTCAGCAATAGAGATGGATTGCTCACCAAACATCTTTGCCAACTGCTGGACAGCGCAAATCGCGCGCTGCTCCCCAATCCCATCCAAACTTTTGTCACAAGACCTAACGGCAGCATCTGTGGTCATGCGTTTCAACAGCAGCTCGCCTAGACGTTTCAGGTTCAAGTTTGTCAACCCATAGATTGACCATGCCTCAAGTATTGGCAGGAGACCGCTTGTGAACACTCTTTGCATGTTAAGCTTCTTGTCCAACAAATGCCCAGCTATCAGCTTGTAGATCGAGGAAGCAATGGCATAGATCAGGTCCATGGCACATAAGTCATCAGCCTGTGAGGCACCAGCCTCTGGAGAAGCCAGATCCTGTCTGAGCAGCCACTCCAAGGTCAGGAATGCCCTGGTCACAGTTGTCTGGATATCATCCCACTCAGTGACAAGCGGTGTTGGCCAACATGGTAAGATGCCCAACAACTGATCTCCTGAGTCCTGACCACAGTGTGATGGCTGTCCTGTGCTTGTAGGATCTGGCAGCTGTTCAGGTGCTGTAGCGTTCATTGCTTTGCTCTGGGAGGTGTGGCTTGCAGCTGTAGCCACGCTGTCATGATATGTCTGGTTAGGAGTGCCATTGGGGTTTGCTTGCCTTAGCTTGCTCATAGCCTGTCTGTCGACCAATTTGGCCATGACGGGTATGGCAATGCTGATGTACTTCAGGTTGGGTCGCCTTGTTAGGGGCGCAGTTGTGATGAAACCAGACTCGTATGCAAACTTTGCTGCAGTCCACACATTACATCTTATCAATGTTCAGATTGTTAACTGTGTTGCAAAGGTTGTAAGTGCCAGCTGGCGTCACATTAATATTATGTGCTGACCAGACAAATTTGAGCCTGGTAGTGTGATCAATCATCAAGGTTGTTGCTTGCAATCAGCAATTTCTGTAGTGGCCAACATGCAAAGCTGTGTGTGACAAGGGAAGCCGGGACTTACCCCAGGACAGGAAGCTGACGCCGTGCATGGCTGTCTGTTGAGGTGTTGACAATTGCCCTCCATCAAACTGTGGACATAGGAGGCCAGACATATGGCGTACAGCTTTTGCAGATATGAGTTGGCCCTCAATGGTGGCAAGCCGTTGTTCAGGTAGCTGGCAGTCCATCATGCTGATGATAGCACGAAATGCATAGTAGGCGTGCGATCTGCTCTGAGCTAGCCCTTCAGCCAAAGCTGACAGCCCACCTGAATTGCAAGCAGGCTTGTGTCAAAGACCAGCATTTGCAATAAGGTGACAATCTAAAACCTCATGCAATGACATGTCATGTAACTATGTAAGGGTCTATGACACGCATATGGCATCTGTGGCCATAGGGACGCTACAGCACAAGGTTCATGTAATGGCTTGCCTGTATCCGCAAGTTGACATGACACAGCTTGGCAAGTGACAGACTGTGGCACTTGGAGCATGCAGCCTGACAGCAGCTTGCAGCAAACTTCGGCTTGCCAGGCTGAGTCCTCCAGCGTGAGCTTCTTGCGCATGATAGGCACAACCAGCTGAGTGAGCTGCAGGGACAGCTGGTATTGCTCTGCATCTTCACTCACCAGAGAAGATCTCTTGTAGAACTGCCTGCCTATGGTATCCAATGTGTGCAATAATGCTATGCTGACATCAACCACGCTTGTGACATTGTTCATCAGTGAAATGAGCTTCAGTGTTATCACGCAAGCCCGCAGGGCAAATGTGAATGTCAGATGCGGGGTGCTCACAGACTCTCTTGCGGCACCTTGTGTTGGAATTGCTGCTGCAGAGGTGCTGGCTGATTGCCTAAACATGGCCATGTCAGTTTTCAAACGCTCAATTGTGGAGAACAAAATGGATTCCCCTTGATTTCGCTTCAGAAATAAATGCTGGCTGTTGTGTCCATAATATCTGCAGACCGGATGATGCGCTCGAAGTTGCAATGAAGTAGGTGCCATTTGTTGTGGACCACGCAGCTTCAGCATCTGTGCTATGCCTGGTGAGTTTGCAACATCAGACCTGGCCACTGCCAGTACAGACTGATACCATTCTCTGCCTAAGGCTGCTTGATCATGTATACGTCCCTGCCCAAGACTCAACCATATACAAAAAGGAAATGTGATGTTAAAGGTTGCACTCAGGCGCAATCCAGTAGGTGCTGTGCTTGCAGTGTGCACCTACAAGGCAGCAGGTGAGGGCATGTTGCTAACAACGAAACATCTCCTCCTGCACGTGTTGGCAGGACAATCGTACCCTCTGTAGCTCCTGACTCCGGTTTAAAAACTCTTGCCCGTGCTTGAGTTGCGTGCCAGCAACAGACAAGCCATAATATCGGCAAAAGTCCGCAAGCACCGTGTCTACAAGCGTCAGCTCAGCGTACTCGGACTCCCAATCTCCAATACCATCGCATTCCTGAGGCAACACACGCAATGAAGCTTTATGCAACTGGAGACAAGCACTAGACTGAAGTTGATCAGTACAGAGGACACACCTCCAGCGCAACGCGCAGCTGCATTGCACGTGCACTGCCTTTGAATGGTTAGTGCCTCCAAGACGGCTAATGGTGAGCTTGTAATTGGCTTTGATCACACAGTGTTTTCGAACGGCTAATCTGTTGAGCCTTTCATGGACTTTCGCACACTGTAGGAATCTAGCAGACTGTAGGAAGCAAGATTGACCCCAGGGTGCATTACCATTTGGATCCACACAGAATTTGAAGCCAATTGAGCTTGCTGCTCTTACAGTGTGCATCATGTACATGTGTCCAATAAGCAGAGCACTTACTGTGATATTCGCAACGTCTATGTTCCGCATCTGCAGCCTCGTAGATACCCAACAGATTAGCTCACTTTGCAAACAACAGCAACTCTCAATACATGCAAGGTGATCATCACAAGCATCATGCAAGAGGTTTTGCCCTGTTAGCCCTACTTGCAATAAGCAGTCTGCCAAATATTTAAAACTGCATGAAGGTCAACTTTGATGGGGCATGCTGCAGCCATTGTTCAGTGCTGCAGCAGCTGCCAGATATGGCCCATCTAGTGACAACCTGCAGTGACCAGCAGCTTGGTCTACACATCACGTATAGCAAGAGAGTGTTTGCCTACGATGCAGACTTTGCTTTTGAGTCTTCAGCCCAACTCTTTGGCGGACTTGTCAGCAGGCCTTGCTGCTGCTGCTGCTGCTGCATGGCCCTACTTACAGACTGTGTTTGGGCCAAGCCACCTTCTTTGTGCTGAGCTGCGACAGGGTGCATTGCCTGTATCAACTCTGTTTCGCTGTCAAGAGCGTTGTGAAGAAGCCCAGATGAATCAGATGCTGCTGTTGAAGATGTAGCTTTTGATGTCTTAAGAGCTTGCCCTGATCACTGCTCTTAGCTTGTGGCAATTGCAGCTGAATTTTGTCTCTCTGCGTTTGCTTCTTAGCCTTCTTGGCAGCTGCTTTGACTACCGCCTGCTGCTGCTTGGCTTGTGCCTGGTCTTCTTCAGCCATCAGCTCAGCAGCTGCTGCCTCAGCTGCTGCCCAAGCTGCTTGCTCTTGATCAGCTTGTGCCTGTTCCTCCTCTCTCAAAACCTCAGCCGGTGCTACTGCTGTGACCGTGGAAGCCTCCCTGCCTGCATGAAACAGCAGGCAAAAATGGAATCTGGTATGACATGCTTGATGACGCTGCACACTCAAAGTCAGCCGTTGACTGTCTGCTCAGCAACCAGTCTCTGAGCCCAGACAGGCATCCGGTGACTCTAAACACGCATGCTCTCCAATCATGCTGTGAGCCTCTCTGCACATGATGCCAAATGCTTTAGCAATGTGTGTTGGACCTTGAATTCTGAACCAAATGATGGCTCAATCTTGCGCATGAAACAGTGTCACATTGAGCATAACTACGAGTCCAAGGTGAAACCTGGCCTTCACTACACAAATGCACAGCTGAGTATACGAGTAGTGAGTAGACAAATGACAAAATGACTGGCCATAGGTACAGAATATAGACTTTGCCAGATACCTGTGTTTTGCAGCATTTCCCTGCATCCCTAGCTGCCTTGGTATCATGAGTCAGCTCATCACTGCGCATTATGTGATCAAGTTCGAAAGGAATAGCTTCAGAGTTCAGCTGTCAGCGAGGGGTATAGTAATCTGATTTGCCTTGGCGCAGCCGAAGGCGCAGGTAAGTGGGGCTGTGGATTGTCCTTGTCTTTGTCTGCCGTCTAAGTCAAAATTTCAAACAGCAACCACTGTGGCAAATTTTTGGCACCTGCAAGTGACTGCACCAAAAACATGGGCTTGCTGGTTGTACAAGCTTTGCTTCAAGTGACAGCAAAGCTTGCTCAACACGCAAACTCCTCGTAATTTGTGAAAATGCTCTGGCTGACAGCACACTGCTTTGCTTCAAAAACTGGTTACTACAAAAGAAAGTTGGCATGTTTTCACAGAGTCTATAGCAAGCAAAAGCCATAAGCAAGCATGCAGTGCTGTCTTAGGCAAATATTAATACAAATAGTAAAAACCCTAAACCCTAGGCTCTGAAGCGCCCGTGTGGTGTTCTGACGTGCCTTCGCTGCCTTTCTCAGGTTGTAATGACGCTACAGTGCAAGCGAGACTGGGCTGCCCCAGCATGTTCACGCTTCTCGGTGCGGAATAGCTGAATTGCGGATCATCTATTCCGCACGGAGAAGCGTGAAAAAGCTGGGGCAGCCCATTCTCGCCTGCACTTGGAAACACTCACGACTGCGCGTCCTGTTGCATATCAGCCGCTGCGACGACTCCCACGATTGAAGTTGTCATGGGAGTCG
>JAABUK010010804.1_pt1 | contig 12078 bp, 17 predicted proteins | sample 5559141 | NCBI WGS metagenome assembly JAABUK01 (sample SAMN10711869, study PRJNA513367) | rock metagenome | isolation source: Antarctica rocks | place: Antarctica: Victoria Land, Pudding Butte nord | collected 2016-01-03 | reverse complement strand
TGCATGAAATGAAGGATAAGGTCAGGCTCAAATGCGCATCAAAGCACCTATTGGACCAGACATGCATGCAGTATGCCCAATATGCCACAAAGTTCACAACTTTGCTGCAGCTGACTAGGACATGGCAGCATGTTTGAGTCTTTGGCAGCAAATGCATGCTTGCTTGTGTTTGTGAGTGCCATATGGGCTTGGCTGCTCACCTGGTTGTAATCTCTGAGCCAAGCTGGGAATACAGTGTCTTTAGGGAGGCTGATATCCTTGTGCTCTTTCATCTTCTTGTCCATGCAGTGCATGCCCAAGTCCTCCAGGTCCACCCCTGCTGTCAAGCTCTGCAGCCACACCCAAATCAGACAACACAAACTACATCAACGATGACATGCACAAATTAACAATCAGATTTGCTCCACATGAAAGTATACCTGGCAGCAGATGTTTAGTATGACCAGGACCACCGATTACCTTGCAAGCGTCAAGAATAGGCCGGTATCCTGTGCATCTGCAGAGATTGCCATCAAAGGCCTTCTCCATCTGTGTTGCTGAGCAGCTTTCGCCCTTGCTGTGGGCAATGGATAGGGCAGTGTGGCAAGCCACCACCATTCCAGGAGTACAGAAACCACATTGTGAGCCGTGGAAGCCAGCAATACGCTCTGCACACGATGTCACATGTCTAAGTGACATTGAAACACTGCCTGGCTTATCATTCTGTTCTGTTCAGACAGTTGAACTTGTGGGTTGTGCCTGCAACACTGTTGCAGCAGTGTGGCAGAAGCACAGAGCAAAAGGTGACCAACCTTGCACAGCGTTGAATCCAATCTGGGCATTGCCCAAGCCCTCTACTGTCACCACTGAGCAGCCGTCAAGGCTGCCGACCGGGCATAAGCAGGCATTTATACACCTGGTTTTGAGTTGACCTAAAAGGAGAGCTCTGTAGTCAGCTCAACTCTGGGCCATGGTGTGCAAAGGGCAACCAGCACAAAGCAAACCTGATCCGTTGTCGAGCTCATGAACTTGAACTGAACACGAACCACATCCACCTTCGCCGCAGCCATTCTTGGTCCCCTGCGAAGTCGATTCGGATCAAGGTGAACCTTTGAGGTCGTTGCAGGAGCAATGACGTCGTTCACAGGAACTTGATCCTACGTTACTTGTGACTGTAACACGTAGATATCTCATGATAGAAGGCAATCGTGCGAGCCAACAAGGAAACGTCGCTGGCCTCTGACGTGCACGTACGTGGATCAAGTACGTACCGTGAACGAGGTTGAGGTGCGCAAAAAGTCGTACAAAACGGTGGATGGCGCTACATCGCCGATTCGTTGTCTTTGCCCATTCAATGCAAACATGCTTGCAGGAAAGGCCGCAAACCCTCTGATGCTACACTATGAATGCATGCATGCAGCGTGATTTGTCCACACAACTGCTGCCATGGTTCGCACTGTCGACCTGATGGATCTCAAACCTGCATGTATCTCAGTCAGTTCTGTGAGAAGCGACAGCATGTCAAATCACGTAGGCTTAGCTGAACTCGAGGACTGTCGTAAGGGAATTAAAGAAATAAATTGACGAGGATTGCAATCGAAACACCTAGCGATCCTGCAGTAGCTGGAACAGCCAGAGGACTGATCCGCGATCAGAGGCTGATATGGACGTCACTCAGACCGTCTTTTAGACCGTCTGGTAACCTCTTTTTAGGCCGCTTCTGGTGCCACCAGTGCTCTGCGTTGCCTACCAGTCGGTCCAGGTGCAGTGGTGTCGAGTCATCCCAGAGCCATGGGTTCTGCGGTCAGATACATGGACCTGCGCATGGAGACGTCGTCGATATTTGAAAAAGTCGGATCTTTTCTGGCAGACCTTTGCGAGGGGTCAGGAACTCATCAGGATAATGCTGAGGCTTCTAGTCTGGACAGCAACCTGGGCAGCTTCTACGAGACCTTTTCTCGTCTGCAAGCTCGTCACGGGGACCAGACTCTGACAGTCGCGGTGCTTGCTCTCACCAAGTCTGGTAGGCTCACATAGCCTTTTGCATCCAGACCTTGCGCCACTGCACGAAAGTTCGTTCCGGAGCTTGCTTGTGTCTCGATCGCTTCTTAGTGAAACACGACGTTGAGGCTCGATAGCTCGCTCAGTCTTTCCACCTGCATGCCAGATCGTATCACAGGATTGTGCAGCTGGTTTGGCCTTTACTTTCAGGACAGTGGCAGCATGTGTACTGTCCCAACCCTCGTTTTGCTGCGTTGCAGGCAAGTCTACCTTGCTCAATGCACTGATAGGTGCCAACTGTTTACCAGCAAACAATGTCCCAGAGACTGCACGCATCACCAGAATCACGCATACCCAGGGTCCGGCAGAACTGGTAGACAATGCTGCTGAGCAGCCCAAGCTTGTCACAGGCGAGGAAGACATCAAAGCCTACTTGCGATACCTGAACAGTGAGGCCCGCACTAGGGATCACCTGCTCAGCGATGAAAAGTACCTAGACTTGAAGATCCCAATAGCAGCCCTGCAGGCCAGCAGTGATGTGACAGCAGCTGCACAGAACGTCACCATCCGCTTGTTGGACACGCCTGGCCCAAACGAGGCAGGAGAGGTTGCTTTAAAAGCACAGGTGAGCTTACCTTCGACATGCTCATTGCGCCAAGCAGAGATGTTATACTTAGGCACCTCACCCAAGCTTGAGAAAGCTAATGCGTAATGGTTCATTTTGGTGCAAATGGTGACTGGCCCCAACTTCAGGCAGAGTGTCAGTGAACAGCACTGCTGCCCGGTATCGTTTGTTTCAAGTATGTTTATACTCTATAATCGTGATTTGCACACAGGTTGAGAGGCTGCTGGACTCGGTAGATGCTGTCATATACCTTTTGGACTACACCAAGCTGAAGACCGCAGATGAAGCAGAGGTTTTGCAGAGGCTGAAGGAGATCAACCCTCAGCTCATAGCACGCCTATCACAGCGTCTCTTCTTTGTGGTGAACAAGGCTGACATGATTGAAACCAGCGAGGGACTCGACGCAGAAGCCACCAAGCAGTATGTGGCGGATCTGATCACAAGTCAGATGCAGGATGAGAGCTTTCAGCTGAGGCCTGATCAGGCATGTGACTGACACCATCATGAATGTCACTGGATCTCATGCTTGTCCTGCAACTGTACACCAACTGTACACCAACTGTACGAAAATTACAACTGTGTGTACAAATGCTGTATGCCTAGATGTCGAGTCTGGCTGCTGTCTCAGGGATCATTGACTATCAGCTGCAACATTTGCCCTGTCTGGTCATGCTCTCAATGAAAGACCTGCGCAAAACCTTTGCCTGTCCCTGGTAAACGAATGATGGGATAGCCATTTTGGCATGACTTGGCAAACCAGATCTGTTTCTGCACTGCAGGTGGTGCTGCTGTCTGCCCAGCAAGCTCTGCTGTCCCGCCTGGTGCTGCAAGGCAAAGCAGACAGAGACATCAACATGCGCTTTGGGCGGCTGGCCTTTGGCAGCCGTGCCCGCAAGTTCTCTGAGCGTGAGCACAAGCAGGCTGCTGAGGAGATGCTGACTGACAGTGGCCTGGCAGAGTTGGAGGAGCGAGTGCTGGCTTTCCTGTATGCTCACAGTGGAAGCCTTAAGCTGCTGGCACTGCTAGACGATGTTGTGCGCATGTTATCACAGGTAACACTGCTGTCGTCTCACCTGACAACATGTAAGTTTGTGGTGTATATTTGCAGAAGCATGACTCCTGCAAAGTATGACTGCTGTGATTCAAGACGCATGTGCTCTCCTCAGCCAGCTGTGCACTGGTTACTCATTCAGTTCCCCTGATCCACATGCAAATGTTCGTTATCAATGATATGTACAGCAGCTTGTGTACAGCAGCTGAGCAACATTGCACGCTATCATGTCATCGTGTACATGAGGTAATACAGGCTGATGCTTCTGCAGATTAAGAACGTGGCAGCAGCCAGCAACGCTGCATTGCAGCATGATGTTGCCAGCTTGAAGAGGGAGACAGAGGAGATGCAGAGCAAGCTGGAGCGCAGCCTGCAGTCCTTTGACACTGTGCAGCAGGAGGCTCAGGCTGTGGAGGGGGAGGTGGTTGATGAGGTCTGCCTTCTCACCCTTTGTCTGTTCTCACTTATGTCCACCTGGCAGCACTTCACAAGTGTAAGTGTGGTGCATTTATTCTTTTTGCGCTCCTCTGGTCTGTGCAGCCCTCAGCAAACTTTGGAGAGTGCAACTGGTCCATTGCTGTTGTGCAACGCAGACAGATTCATGTGACTGAACTGATGCATTCATATGCTCACTGGCGCCTGTTTGCTTGTCACAGCAGTAAACATGTTTGTGGTGATGTGTCTTGTGAGCTGCAATTTTCTTTGACACCCAACCTTGTACATCTTGAACACTAATGATTTCACATTCAAACCGGACTCTGTGAAGCACCACACCATGAAAACCTGAGATATATTGTGTGCGCCTTTCAGGTGCAGCAGCGCATGCAGCGCCTGAAGGAGAAGCTTTTTCTTGAGGTGAGCAGTGTGCTGGAGCCCAGCAGGCTGCACCCCCCGGGGCGCTGGCAGGAGGCCTGGCATCGCGCCTCCCGCTTCCTCAACCGCCGCCCTGGCCATACAGAGGCCCACCAACTGGAGCTGCAGAACAAGCTGTATGAGCTGCATGCTGCCATCAGCTCTTCAATCGAAGCTGAGGTATGCTTGCAGTGTTGGGGCTTCATAAACATGCTTTGTGCACTGAATATGCATTGTGCATGCTTTGACATATCGGCACTGTGGTTGATGCTCGACAGAACGCAGTGTGAATGCTGGATGCTGTCTCAGTCTAAAGGCATGCTCAGATTCGGCCGTTGTGTCCCCCAGCAATGCAGGTGTTGTTGCATTCAGTGTCTTACATGTCAACTTGTCCATCATGCCATCAGTTCAACATAAATGGCACTGCGTTTTCAAGCATTGCCATCGTCCACCTTTAGAACATTGCACACTATTGACATGCTCGCATTGGCTTTTCATACTTAGTACTTCTGTAACTGCCTGTAATTGCAACTCTTTCATGCAAGCTGTCTGCCCCAATGCAGGTGGGTGACTTCTGGCAGGATGTGGAGGCAGCTACCAATGAGAGGCAGCGCAGCATGTTCCAGTGCATCAACAGGCGCCTGGAGAGCTTGAGCAGGGAGATTGAGGGCACAGTGGGGCAGGTGCTGGACCTGCGCCTGGAGCCCGTCACCATCACCATGGACCCCCCTGCAGCCCAGGACTTCCATGACTCCCTGCAAAACTTGTTTGCGCAAGGTGACCCTGCCTCCCTGCCTCTGCTGCTGCGCTGCACTGTGTCTGCGTGGTGCCTGGCCTCATGCTGTGGTGTGTCTGGTGAGTGTGTCCTGAAGCCATGCTGCTTGTGGTGCTGCTCAACGTGACATGTGAGTGAAGCCCCTGCAAACCACCTTAGCACTACCTCAGCAAGTACTGCTCAGGTGGTTTGCGATGGCTTCGGTCACGCGCCATTTTCTAGCAGCTGGCTGCCAAGTCAACCTGTTGAACAGGCCCTGTTCTTGCTTCACAGAACTCTAGAACGCTATCTGGTATGTTATGTGTCTGTGCTGATTGGCAGTGATTGTGACATGCAGGCATCAGGCAGAGGTCCGTGACACGCAGGCGTCACAGGCAGCAAGATTACACTGTGTGGGAGCCCCGCTTCCGCAATGGGCTGTGCCGCACGGGGGAGTACTTTGTGGGCAGGCCAGCCAGACGCCACGTGCCAGAGCACTACGAACAGTCTGTGTACGACCTGCAGCCCCACCACATCAAGGTGATCATTGCCCCTAATGGGCCATGAGAATGCCAGCTTGTGTCGAAGGCGGTGGCATATGATGCTGTAGTCTGTAGTGATGACCACTGCTGATGTGTGTTCCCGGCTGATTGATGCTGCAGACAGGCATTCGTCTGTCCATCTGTTGTGTTGCTGTGTTTGGCTGTGTCTGGCGCAAGAGTACTTACGATGAATCAACTTTACATTGAGGATTAGATTTCGAGATGTGGGTGTGTGATGCAGGAGTACTTCATCGCACTGGTGGATGGCACAGTTGAGGCGTCTATCAAGTATGTGCGTGAGTATGTGCATGCCTATCTGAGTGACATGCTGGAGGACGCTCGTGGCCAGATCCAGGAGTATGGCCAGTCTTTCAGCACCACCATGGTCGCTGCGCTTCACACAAGGCAGCAAGGTGGGCCCAGCTACATTCAACTCATGCTGCTCTTTCGGCTGTTTACACTGTTCTGAGACAGCTTCACTGTTCTGAGACAGCTTCACAATCACAGTGATGATTGCAAAACTAAAGGCTATAAGTGCATACTTGCTTTGTGCATCAGCTTGTTTGAAGACTTCAATTTGACTGCCTCAACAGAAATTGCCTCCAAGTTGTTTGCAATTTCTGTTGGTTCATTGAGGTGCAGACCATTCAGCGCCCCTCCTGCAAAACAAGATATGAAAGCGTTGTTTATTGATGCAGGTGAAGCGGCCAGAAGCGCAGCTCTGAGTGCCACCAGCGCTCGCCTCACAGCCACCAACACCTTACTGCATGATGTGGCAACCATACAGCGTCATGCTGAGGCACTGTGTCCTGGTGAACACCACATCAGCGATGTCATGTCAGAGTTCAGCCTGGATGAGCCTGAATCGAGCCACGATGTGCACGCTGAGCTGACCCCAGAGGCTGAGCCTAGTAGTGGCACTGAGCCTACTGCTCCAGTCTTGACTGGTGTGGAGACTGAAGCCTTCTATCAGCCACCTGTTCATGACATGAACCCTCCCAAGGTGTGGGCTCAAGCTCTGGCACATCTTGCAGCCAATAGCTCAGATTCTCAGGCAAGCGGTCAAGCGGGAGAGAGCTGTGCCCCAGCTGTGGAGATGCCTGAATCTTCCCTGCCAGCTGTGGGAGAGCTTGAGGTTCCAGCTGTGGAGAGACAGTGGCCAGCTGTGGGAGTACCGGAATCGCCTCTGCCTGCCATGATGAGCGAGCTGCATGAGGCCATGACTGCTAGCGTTTCCAGTGCTGGTAAGCCATGTAAAACACTAGAGCTATGGCTCCATTGCATACTCTTGCCAGATGCAATGAGCAGGCAGACAGCTCATCAGGCAGTGTCACACCACACCACACCTCACATCACATCACATCACATCACATCACATCACATCACATCACACCACATCACACCACATCACACCACATCACACCACATCACACCACACCACATCACATCACATCGGCCAGTCACACACTTATATGCCGTGTGATGGTCACATTGCATGTGCCTGTGGCCACCTTTGTAGCATGTGGTGTCATGTCCTGAGCGCATGGTGTACTTGCACTGCAACCACAATGTTGGGCATCTGTTGCCCAGCAGCTGCCGGTGCATTTTGTTTGCACAAAACGCATCTTTATGGACGGCAACCACATGCCTCTATGCAGGCAGCTCAGATGCTGTTGCTGAGGGCCTGCCACTAGATGAGCAAAGCCAGCTTGAGCTAGCTCTCTTCCTCTCCCTTGAGGAAGCGAGAGCCCAAGCAGACAGACAGGCTGCCACAGCTGCTGTGGCTTCTCCACCGCCAGCAGCCTCTCCCTCTGCCAGTAGTGAGGCTGCAAGCAGGCAGGACCGCCCATATGGGCCTGCTGCGCGGGTCCGGCATAACGCCGCTGCTGTGGCAGCAGCTGCATCAAGTGCCGCAGCAGCAGCTGCCGTGCAGGCAGAAGCTGCAGCCCAGCGTGCAGGAGATGCTGTGAACGCTCAAGTGGCCTCAGCGCATGAAACAGTCCATGCTGTCATGGATCGGGTGGATGCTGTGCTCAGGTCTCTGCCAGGCTTCAATGGACCCTTGCTCAGCAGAGCTGATGCTGCTGACACTCATGACTCAGACTCAATCCAGCAGGAGGAGGCCGAGTTAGCTTGGGCTGCTCGGCAGATGGCCAGCAGCGTTGGCAGTGGTGGAGCAATTGGGCATGTTCCAGACGGCTTGCGCCAAGACATTTTTATGCCCAGCACTTTCGACAACCTGCCTGAATGGTTTTGCTCTGCAAATGAGGGCGGCAGTGCACCATCTGGTGGCGACTCTCCAGCAGCTTCAGTGGCAACTTCAATTCCAGCTGTGGCCACAGCTGCGGCAGCCAGGATGCACAGTTTCACCTCAGATGACAGCAGCTTTGACTTTGCTGATGCACCACATGGTGTCAACATGGACGGCATGCCAGCTGCACCAACAGACCAGTTTGCTGCCCTCAGCTTGTTGGACCTTGACACTGCTGTCCCCAGTCCATCAGCCAGTCACATGGACATTCTAGAATCAGGCATCCAGTATCTGCCAGAGGAGCAGTCAGACTCGCGTTTCTTTGCCGGCAATGACTCAACATTTGCTGTGGGCTGTCAGACAGCTGGTGTTGCAAGCTCTGGGGACCATGCAGTCCTTATCAGCTATCCCCATATTGACAGGCCCAACCTGGGTTCATCCTCTGAGGGACCAGGCAGCCCCATAGTCTACCCTCAGGTGGCTCATCCTGCCCCCTCCCCAGCTGAATACGCCTCCCTCACCCCAGCACGGGGGGGTGACCAGTCATGTGGCCCACCTAGCCCCAGAACCCAGATGCATAACCTGGCCTTGGGTGGTGATATCTTTCATGGGCACGCCTCCTGGACTGCCAACACAGAGGGCTGGGAGGCTGCGCCATATCCTGGACCTGTGACAAGGGGTACTTCTCAGGGTGGGCCCTCCATCAGATCACTTGAGCAGCCTGAGCCAACTGCTGACATGGCTGCTGGCAGCGAGCATGTGGGGCAGCATGGACCACCTCTGGTCTTCTTCCGCCCTTCAGATGAGCCAATGCGGAGGCAGCGTGCACCAGAGCAGCCTGAGCCAACTGCTGATGTGGCTGCTGGCAGCGAGCATGTGCTGCAGCATGGACCACGTTTGGTCTTCTTCCGCCCTTCAGATGAGCCAATGCGGAGGCAGCCGGCACCAGAGCAGTCAGAGCCATCTGGTGATGCCGATTGCTCCTATGAAGGCCCTGCCAGCATCCATGTGCACCAAGGTACTGTTTCTGTGCAGCGGCCGCAAATAGCATACCAGGCATAGCTCACTGCATGGCTTCAGTGGCATTGTGAAGTTGCCTTTGCTTTGCTACCAGGCACAAGCGTCAAGTTGCTGTGGTGCAGTCAGGTTCATTATATTTGGCTTTTCTGGCAAACTCTGCGCAGCATCCTCTACCAGGGTTGTTGCAAATGGCAGTACAGCTTGCTGTGCATGGTTTCTAGTGCGAGCACTCTTGCTGTTATTGCAGAAGAAGCGGAGGGTCATCTGGCCAACAATCGCCTAGCAGCGCTGAGTGGACATGGTGAGCTGAGTCAGGAGGACAGCAGTGAGTGGGAACTTGTATCATCAGATGCGGACGAAGACTGATGCTCACAACATCATTGCTGGACTGCTCAGTGTGGAGTGCAGGAATGGGTGCACCCACTCAGCAGAGAATCTTGTGGATTCTATGTGTAGCTGTAAGTGAGGATATCAAGACCCTGCCAATAGCTCTATTGCTTTTGTACAATACAAGCGCAGCTTGTCAAAAGGATTTTCATGTACATGTGTATGATACTGCAGCAATTGTTGAGCTTTGAGCCTGAGACATGCTTGTGTGAAACTGGCATGTATGTTGCCAGTCGAGAAGTCACCTAGCATAATGGCCTGCATCTTGCTTAGTTGGATCTGCCTTTGATATTGGCATGTATTACAAATTCGGATGTAAGTACTTTGATCACTTGCGTGCTGTAATGACTTCCTCCATGTCGGAGGGAACAACTTGACAGCTTCCCTGAGCTAAGTTCAGCCTAGAGTAGCACTAACGAAGATACTGAAGTCTCGCAATACCAAAGGCTTTGCTGAGCTTGCGCCGTATGTTGTTTCCAATTGCAGAAATAACGTATGATGCATGAGCCAGGTGTATGGACCGTTATACGCCTTGCTTGACAAGGTACAATGTACAGACTCATTTTCTTAGTGGTATGAATCCGATAACCAATTCCCGAAACTGCACTCTTCAGCAAAGCTTGGTAGACTGTCGGGATCACACACGATCACAGAGTTTTGTTTTGAATTGTCAGGATCAGTGTGTACACAGAGGGAGAGAGTGCCACTGCAATATGTGTCGGTGCGCATAAAGGGGCTTCATATGCATGTAGGAAGTGTTGTGTTGCAACAAGGGCTGGCTGAGTGCTGAGCAATACACTAGTGTACACTCAATCAGACATACTGCAAGCTGTGAGCTGTAAAGGGATCTGAGGCTGAGCCTGGGTCAAACTGATATAAGCTGCCGACCACGAGCTCAGGCACAAAGCATGTAGGTATCTCGCAGGATGAAGCAGTGTCTATACCTTTGAAGGTGAAATTTGTACAGGTTCATTGGTAGGTCCACAGTGGACAAGGCTGAAGCATTTCAAGCCTGGGTGTACGAGGTGGAACTGCCCAGCATCAGGAAGGTAGGGTCTTACTCAGTGCAAGCACCTGGTCCTGCTGACAAGAAAGGCAAAAACTGGCACAGCAAGCGCCTCGGAGGCAAGGAGCTGATGAAGCTGAAGAACGCCACCTTGCAGCAGGTGGCCTTGGGGAGACAAGACCCAAGCTGTATGCAACAGCAACCAATCACATCAACCAGGCGGTGCTGGGCTGCATAGAGATAACCAACCAGTTCAAAAAGCAGCTGCAGCTGCCAGTGCGCATCAGCAACCCAGATCTGCTGAATGTGCAAGGGCAGGTGGCCAGACATGCTTCACACAGACATGCTTCCACAAGCTTGTGACTGACAACCTGCAGTTGCATCACAGCAAGACCTGATCAAGGAGTTCACAAACCTGAAGCTCAACCTGAGACAGCGCTTTGTCTCCACTTTCATGGACGGCGTGAAGACGAAGCTGCTGACAGTAGCAGAGGCAAAGAAGCGCAAAGCAGACACTGACACACAGCACAGGAAGCAGCAGAAGCTTTTGCAAGCAGAGCAGCGAAGGGCAATAGAGTGCGCTGCTTGAAGTACTGTAGAGGTGGCTGCAAATTAGTAAATGATCGACTTGGCATGTGAAAGTCCATGTGTATTTGACAATATCCACTCCAAATTCATGACAAGAGCGCATTGGTATGGCATCTCATTCTTCATCAACTCCACAAATCCACGCCTCTGCAGCAATTGTGCATCCTTCCTGAGATGCTGATCATCTGTGTGCAGTCTGATGTTGCGAGCCATGTGAACATCACTCCCTTCTTCTACGAGTTGTTGCGTATCAAATATACCCGCCAGCCCTGTACATAGCATGATGTCAAAACCAGCTCTCATATGTTTGACATGCAAGCACAAAGAATGACTCACCTGACACTTGCAAAAATTCCTGATAGAAGGAGCTTTTACTCTCAACGAACATCTTGTACTTTTGTTCCTGCTTTGCGGCGCACTCTGTACATTCTTCTTCTGTTACTGGTGCACTCTGCAAGATGCGAAGACGCACGCGATCAGCCAACTGTGTCAGTTTCTCCTCCGCCAAACCTTTCACCACTGCAGCACGCAAAAGAGTGTCAGAGCACAGTCAAAACTGGCTCAACAAGCAACAGCCAACTCACCGTTAGCAAGTTGACTTTGAAGTTGTGGCTCAACGACCTCCATCACGGAGTTTGGCAGAGGCTCGCTATCATCACATCTCTGGCGTTTCTTGCCAGCCATGACCCCGTTGACGCTAGCCGCAAGACCAAAATTATCAACCGCTGCACGACAGGAGTCGATGCGAGCGTATCCAAAAGTATTTGGTCTGCTTGTGATATACTCAAAGCGCGTGTCGGGCGTTTTCAGAGGGCTGTCTGCAACTAGAGGCTGCGGAGTGATGGATAGGCAGCCCTACTGACACCTGCCACACGCAGCACAGCACAGACACAGCCACAGACACAGACACAGACACAGACACAGACACAGACACAGACACAGACACAGACACAGACACAGACACAGACACAGACACAGACACAGACACAGACACACAGACACCCACACGCATAGGACATGGT
>JAABUK010010803.1_pt1 | contig 12079 bp, 11 predicted proteins | sample 5559141 | NCBI WGS metagenome assembly JAABUK01 (sample SAMN10711869, study PRJNA513367) | rock metagenome | isolation source: Antarctica rocks | place: Antarctica: Victoria Land, Pudding Butte nord | collected 2016-01-03 | reverse complement strand
GATCCGTAGGTGTCAAGGAGGCTCTGACGAGGTGTGACCGTACCTTCGCGGTCTCCCTAGAGGCAATACCGTTCAGATAAGGAGCACCACGGCGTCCCGGAAGGATTTGGTGGGCTGGGGCCAGTCGTGATGCCGCGCGGTCTTGACGCGGAAGTTGCTCATCTTCTGCTTGACGACGCGGGGGTTGCTGCGGTTGGCGCGGGCCGGGAGGCGGGCCGCCGCCACCTCGGTGAGGAGTTGCCGGTAGAGGCGGGGGTGTTCGCTCGGGGCGGCGCGCTGGAAATCCGGTAACGCAACGCGGATTAGGCGCAGGGTGGTGAGGAAGCTGAGGCGGCTGGGGGGCAGATCGGCGCTGTGGGCGGCGTCTGCGATCACGGTGCGGACGATGTAGTGGGCGAGGAGCAGCGCGTAGACCTCCTGGATGACACCGACCGGCTTCTTACTGCGGAGCGGGGTGGCGGGGCGCTGGTGGGTCTTGACCTCGTCGGCGGTGAGCTCGAACTCCCAACGCGCGTGGTAGGCCAGCACCAGGTCTTCGGCCGGGGCGACACGCGGGTTGAGCAGGGAGGTGACGAGCCGGTGCTCCGCGCCGTGTCCTGGCCGCGTCGGGTCGTCGAGGGTGTAGCGCACGAGCCTGACCAGCGTGGTTTCCCCGCGCCTGCGGCGGCGGTAGTCACCGGGGCGCAGCCGCACGAGCTGGGTCCCGTCGGCGAGGGTGGCCACGAGCAGCGGTCGGTCGGTGGCGGGAAGCCGCCCGAGGGAATGGGCACCCGTGGCGCGCGCGGCGGCGATGGTGGTGCAACTATGGAAGCCGCGATCCCACAGCACCAGCATCCCGCGCCCCACCGAGCGCAGCAGGTGCCGCCCGGCGGCCCGCTCGTCGGCATCCCAGCGCCAGACCCCGGCGTCGCACACGGCGTGCGTGCCGCACTCGCTGAGCGCGACGACCTGGACGCGCGGCCAGGCGCTCGTGCCGCGCGGGCTGGGCTGCCGCCCGAAGGCGCGGACGTTCGCGGCGGTGTCCGGCACGTCAAGGGTCGTGCCATCCAGCGTCATCAGCCGCAGCCCGAAGAGGAAGGCGCCGGGCGTGGTCGCCGTGGCGAGCGGCCGACAGATGCGGCGGAAGAGGAGCGCCAGCGGGCGGGCCCCGAGGCGATAGCGCGCCTGGCACAGCGCCCCCTTGCTCACGCGCAGCGCCGCCGGGTCGGGCCAGAGCCAGCGCAGGCCCAGCACGAGCTGCCGGAAGACATGCGCGAGGCAGTCGCCGGTGTGGAGGTTCATCGCGATACAGAAGAAGACCGTCACCAGCCCAGGCAGCTTGCGGGTCCGTCGCCCCGCCGCCCCGCACTCCGCCAGGACGCCTGCGACGGTCGCGGCCGGGACGACGCGAGCGAGCGCCTCGAGCGCAAGGTGATCGCCCAATGGCTCATGCGCGGCGATCTGTCGTATCATCAATGTCATGCGCTGCTCCTTCGGTGTACTGGCTGCAAGCACATCCAGTATCGCCGACGGGGCAGCGCATCTTCTTATCTAAACAGTATTGCTTCTACGACATGTGGGAAGCCGTCTCCTTCGGCCAGTCCTACGCGGGCAATAACTGGGCTTTTGACGGTTGCTCGACCGGCGAGTTCTGCAACAACATCGTCGAGAAAGTCCACTCCACCTTCGACAATGACGCCACGTACATCATGAAGATGAATCAAAACGTCTTCAAGGACTGCGGCTTCAATATCTACGGGGCCTACTCGCAGCACCAGTACGTCGAGTTTCACGACAACATCGTCTACAACGCCAACGCTTACGTCGAGAATATCGAGGCGATCACCTTGGCTGACGTCACCTTGGCTACCCTCGGCGAGTACAGCAAGGCCGCCATCGAGATCGGCGGCAGTAACCGGATGTCGTTCAAGCGCAACACGATCATCGACGACCGGAAGTTGCAGGACCCGGGCGACACGCCGACCACGCTCGCGCAGAAGGCGGGTGGCGCACTCCCGGCGCGGACCTACTATGTCCTGGTCAGCTACACCAACGTGAGCGGCGAGACCCTGGCTTCCACGGAGAAGTCGATCAGTGTCGCGGCAAATACCCTCTTGCGGGTCGTCCCCGCTGCGCCGGAAGGGGAGGGCAGCACCTACCATACGGTCTCGGGGGTTCGCGGCGTCAACATCTACGTCGGCACGGCTCCTGGCACCGGCACGCTCCAGACCTCGCAGCCTTTCCCGCTCTACAGCCTCACGACCGCGAACAATGGCTGGGTCGAGCCTGACACGGGCCTGATCGCTGGCGCAGCCCTCCCGGTGACGAACACCACGCATGCCTTGACCAAATACGGCATCTACAGCCTGAGCGGCGGCACCTACGAGGCCGGGCTGAATATCTATGAGGACAACGAGTTCTTCGGCATCGCGGCCCCGTTCGCGTCGGAGTCGGGCCAGGACACCTCGCCGCGCCTGAACAACTTTCTGAACGACGCGCCCTTGCCGAACAATATCCCCTTGCGACTGTCCTCGGGGGCCGACATGCTGGTTGATCTCGCCTCCCCAGCTAGAGGTCGTTTCATAACCCCACGACATGTCGTAAGTTTGTAGCAATCACACCACTTTTCTTTTGGCTCACGGGGTTATGAAACGGCCTCTTGTGATTTAACTGTGCTCTGTGCTCTGTCGAAGGGCGGGTGGCGGCGCGTCCGGCGGCGATGGCACACTTGCGTGCATGGACATGAACTTCCGCGCGCTGCGTGACTTCCGGGATGATTTCTACGCCTGCCTGTACCGGCGCGGCGATGCGCTCTTCGAGTTGGCCGAGGCGCTGCTGACCGCCGGGGCGGTGCCGTCGCCGGTCCACCTGAGCGGCGAGCCGGTGCATCGGCGCGGCTGGGGCAGCCTGTACGCCGCGCTCGTCCACGGGCGGCTCGACGAGACCGGGCTGCGGGCGCTGCTCGCCGCCCAGCCGCTCGCCGATGGCCAGCCGGTCTATGCCGTGGATTGCAGCGTCTGGTCCCGCTGCGACGCGGCGGCGAGCCCCGAGCGCGGCTTCTATTACCACCCCTCGCGCCACTCCGCCGGGCAGCCCATCGTCGCCGGGTGGTCGTACCAGTGGCTCGCCCAGGTCGGCTTCGCCCGCGAGAGCTGGACCGCGCCTATGGATGTGCGCCGCGTCCACCCCAACGAGAACGCCAACGCTGTGGCCGTCGCGCAAGTCGCGCGGCTGGTGCGCCGCTTGCCGCCCGCCGGCCCCGTGCCGTTGTTCGTCTTCGATGCGGGCTACGACGCGGTCGCCTTGCAGCGCGGGCTGGGCACCTGTCGTGCGGCGCTGCTCGTCCGGCTGCGCTCCGGGCGCTGCTTCTATGGCGACCCGCCCGCCCTGCCGCCGCGCCCGCAGGGCGGGCGACCGTTCCGCCACGGCCACAAGCTGGTCTGCGCCGACCCGGCGACCTGGCCGGTACCGACGGCCGAGCGCACGGTGGAGGACGCACAATACGGGACGGTGCGGGTCCGCGCGTGGTCTGGGCTCCACCCGAAATTGCAAGACCGGACGGGGCATGGCACCGAGGGGCCGTCGCCCATCGTGCCGATGACCCTGGTGCTCGTCGAGGTCAGCCGCCTGCCCGGGCGGCGCTACCCACCCCAGGTACTCTGGCTCTGGCTGCACGCCCCGGCGGGCTACACGCCCGACCTCGACCTGCTCTGGCGCGCCTACGTCCGCCGGTTCGATTTGGAACACACCTTCCGCTTCCTCAAACAGACGCTCGGCTGGCATACCCTGCGCGTCCGCCACCCCGAGCAGGCGGATCGTTGGACCTGGCTCGTGCTCGCCGCCTACACCCAGCTGCGCCTCGCCCGCGCCCTCGTCGCCGACCGCCGCCTGCCCTGGGAGCGGCGGCACCCGCCGGGCCGCCTCACCCCCAACCGCGTGCGCCGGGCGGTTCCGGCACTGCTGCTGGCGCTCGGCTCGCCCGCCCGCGTGCCACAACCCTGCGGCCGCTCGCCCGGACGTCCCAAGGGGCATCGCTCCGGCCCCGCGCCGCGCCACCCGGCCATCAAGAAGGCCGCCTGACGCCTGCTTTCGACACGGTCAGCGCTCGCCGCCACGGTGAAGACCATTGGTGCGGCTTTCGGCGTGGTTAAATCACAAGGTTAGTCAAAGCGTAACGCGGCCTGGTGGAAGTCGCCCTTTCGACGTGCAAGACGATCCCGCCGGCTCAGGCTATCCTGCGGATGGGTGTTACCATGCGAATCAGGCAGCCTGCCATGCCCTCGAAGAGCAGTTCAGCCAACTTGGCATCCGCATTTCTAACCTCTTCGGGTGGACGGCTAATATGCTCGAGCGAGCGCTTGCCGGGGTCATGGTGTTGGTCAACGGCTTTGGTGGGATGGATACCTTTGTTCGCGCCATGAATGGAGTCGTGAATCTTGTCTACGGAGGAGACCGGGGTGGAAACCGTGGCGAATACTTCGAGGCTACGAGCACAATTGTGCTATATGCAGCCGACTTCGTGGGCGGTGATCGCAACATCCAGACCGCAATAGTCCACGAGCTCGCACATCACTGGGACGCACGATCCGGCCCGAAGGGGCAGCGACTGAGCGATGATTTGCGCGGTTATCTCGATTCCGATGGACGCGAAGATCAGCGCTATCCATCCAACTATGCCCTCACGCATCGCGGCGATGGAGAAGATTTCGCAGAGTCTGTCACGGCGACGTTATTAGGCCCGGATCAATATTATGGTGGGACGCCAGCATACGGCAATGATCCGGCAACGCTAGGTTATGTGGGGTCGAGTCGCGACAAGTTCATCAAGACGCTATTCTGTATCTATGCCTCGCGAGCGTCGAATGCGGACTGCTAATCGGTGAGTAGCCCGCTCGAGACCCGCGATCGGCCGTGCAGTGGAGGTGGCTATGCTGCCATAGGTTTGGCGAGTCCCCGTCCCACGATCGTGGGACGGGGACTCGCCGGAAGCGTTGCATAGTAGATTTGGTTCATATATCGCCACGCGGACGTTCGCGATCCTCTTACTGCATACAAAAGGGGCACGCGAGGTGGACACGACTCACACGGTTGGCGATCCCTCCAAGCGGCGAGTAATGGACCTATGAGCGGATCGCGATCATTCTCGCTAGCTTCGGTATGCTTACATTCATCATTCTGCGGCTCGACCAGTTTCGAGGGGAGAGCATGCACGACGGATGCCGAAGCGAAATCCATACGGGAGTAGAGTATGCACATTAGTTATCATCGGAAACGTGGCGATACGGTCGCTGGAAATACATTGCTGTGGTGCCTAATAGTGTTGCTCGGGTTAGTCGGGTGTGGCGGTATGGACGCATCATATACTACGAGGGGCATAGCGACCCTTCCCGTGGAAGCGAGTTCGACTTCGCGCAATCGCCCGCCGAACTCACTTCCTTCCGAGCCACGGAGCCCTGCCCCAACGCCTGCTTATACCCTTCCTGCCGCCGCTACCTGCACTGCGGCGACAACTCCTCATGTTCCGAGTTCGACGACGCTTCGGCCTCGCCAGAGCATACAAGTTGGCACTCCGCAAGGGGGGCCGTCCTTGACTTTTGTGGGACCCTGCGCGACAAGTGCGACGCCGGCGCGACTCGCGCTCGCGCCCAATGGACGGTGGGTGGCGATCGCCGGGGCGCGGGAGGTGGCGCTCTACTCGGTGCTTGATAGCCAGCTACTCTGGTCGACCGAGATACCCTCGGCGGGTCTCGCCATCGCCGTTTCTCCTGATAGCACGCTTATTGCGGTCGGCCTGGCGGACGAGCGGGTGTTACTGCTCCAAGCAAGGGATGGTATTCAGGCGCGGCTACTACGCGGCCCACAGAACGGTACGCAAGGACTCGCTTTCAGCCACGACGGACAATTGCTTGCAGGAGGATATACCGGGCGCGTTGCCCTATGGCGAGTGGCCGACGGCGGCGAGGCTGGTCAGTTCCGAACCGCGACCGGCGCGGTGACTGCGCTGGCTTTCGAACTCGGCGATGCGTATTTACGGGGGTTTCAACTTGGCGTGCCTGATCCGCACCGTTTCACCGCAACGGCGCGATACCGCTGGCGTATCGGAGATGGCGTAGCTGATAACGCCACAGATGGTCCCCCGGCAGTCATCCAGGCGTCGAATACTACCGGATCGGCCTTTGTGATCCAAAGCTTAGCGGATGATTTCGCGCTTTTGCTGTGGCAACCGCTCGATGTTTTATCGCCGACCGTCACTATCATTCCTCCCGGCCAAGCAGCCCTCGACCGTGAGGTAACCGCACTTGCGTTCTCGCCGAATGGCGACGTTGTCATTGGAGGTACCAGAACAGGAACCGTCTTTGTCTGGCGCGCTGCAGATGGAGCGTTACTCGCGAGCCACAGCGCGGGGACGAAGATGATCGCTGCTGTTGCCTTGACACCCGATGGTACGGTGCTAGTGGCGGTGACTGTCGATGGCATCGTCACCACTTGGCACCGTTGATCGCGCCGCTATATCGTGTCAGGTCCAGCCAACGCTCGTCCACGGTGCGCTTCCCTGAAGCGGGGCGGCGCACAAAGTGCAACCCTGTGCAACGATCCATGCTACAGATGGGGTTGTGGATCCAGTTCCACCAACAAGTGTGGCCGCAGGTCAAGACAAATCACCCTGATTGCTAGGGGTCTCCCGATCTTTTGGTGATCCGGGCAGAATTGCCCCTGGAAGTGGGGACGGAGGGCCAAAAGTCGGCCTTCTTCGGCCCTTCGAGACGTCCTCCAGGCCACTTTCCGGGGGCGTCTTCCCTATCCTGGACCCCCGATCATCAAAAGAGACTCGACTTTGGCCCTTTTGCACTTGTGGCCTGAACAATTGGACGCCTCGCCACATCATCGGTGACGCCGGTGTGCACCTGAGATGGCAGCATAACTGGCGGGTATGAAAGGCAGATTTGGCGCTGGCAAGCCGTTTCGCGCCCGACCGAAGGTGATTTTCCTGCCATGCTGACTACACGTCGGCGTCACACATCATACGGCGAGGCGTCGTACGAGAGGCGGATTTGGCGTCGGAAAGCCGCGTCGTGCTCGCCCGAGGTGCGATTTTCCTGCCACGCTGACTGCACGCCGGTGTCACACATCACACCTCGCCTTGTGATCCCGGACATATGCTTGCACCGACGGTGGCAAGAATTGGGGCTGCGGTACAAGTGCTAGCGCTATAAAACATAACGGCGCAGCGGGAATCCTTGCCAGTCGCAGGATCGCTATGTGTCCGACATCATGCGGCGAGGTGTGACACGCTCTTTGGACAATTCAGAGGGCCGTTTGTCAGTAAGGAAAAGCGATTTTGTTACATATAGGCATTGTCAACTTGAGGGCGAGGGTTGTCGGCATGCGATACTTGCTGCATGAAAGAAACTGACGCGATCCCATCTTACGCCGGTTATCGCTTCCCTCGAGAGATCATCGCGCACGCCGTCTGGCTCTATTTCCGCTTCGCGCTCAGCTATCGCGACGTGGAGGAACTGCTCGCGGAGCGCGGGGTGATCATCACCTACGAGACAGTGCGCCAGTGGTGCCAGAAGTTCGGCCAGACCTACGCGAACGCGCTGCGTCGGCGACGCCCGCGTCCTGGCGACAAGTGGCACCTGGACGAGGTGTTCGTCAGCATCAACGGCGTGCGGCGGTACCTGTGGCGCGCGGTCGACCAGGACGGCAACGTCCTGGACATTCTGATCCAAAGGCGGCGCGATAAGCGGGCAGCCGTAAAATTCCTGCGGAAGCTGCTCAAAGGTCTTGCGTTTGTGCCGCGCGTGCTGATCACCGATAAGCTCGCGAGCTACGGTGCCGCGAAGCGGGACGTCCTCCCGAGCGTCGAGCATCGCCAGCACAAACGGCTCAATAACCGTGCGGAAAACTCCCATCAGCCCACGCGCCAACGGGAGCGCCGGATGGGTCGGTTTAAGTCCCCCGGCCATGCGCAGCGCTTCCTGGCCGCCTACGGGCCGATCGCCTCGCACTTCCGCCCGCGCCGCCATCGTCTCACCGCCGAAGCTTACCGCGAGACCCGCCACGAACGCTTCGTCACTTGGCGGGCGGTCACCGGCGTGCCCGCCCTGGCCTGAGCGGCGCTGCCCTCCTGGCCTCCGCCTGTCCGCTGGCGCCCGCCGCCCGCCTTGCGCCTGCTCAAGTTGACAGTGCCCGCCGGTCAGGTCCCCGTAGAGGTGACGACGGACCGGCATGATGCCTACCCGCGCGCCACCCGCGAGACACTGGGCGCTGGGGTGACGCACCGCAGGAGCCGCTACACAAATAATCGGATTGAGCAGGGCCACCGCAGCATCGAGCAACACGACTGTCCGATGCGCGGATTCGGTAGCTACGCCGCCGCTGCGCGCTTTTGCCGGGCCTTCGAGGAGCAGCGCCGGTACTTCCGGGCAGTGGCGCGATCGGGGGAGCCGGTCTCACTCGTGAGCCGCCGCAACGTATTCGGGGAGCGCCGAGCCACTGTCATGGCCGAGTTGGCCGCCGCTTGGTCGTCGACCAGGTCAGTTCCGCATCGCCCACAATACCCCCGGCAATATTTGTCATCCCATTCCTGACGCAGCCCGTCCTCGAGGTGTCAAATCCTTTGTTATCCTGTTGCAGGGAATGAGGAGGTTAGCGTTGTTGATTGTGCATACGCCACGGTATCACCGATGACCGCGCTACGATGGGACCGCTTTCCGCGGTGCGGGCATATCCCGATCGTGCGCGGTTGGCTTGACTCGTGCCTCAAGCGGGGGCTTCAGGGCACGACCGTTTCCAGTTACGCCGAGGTGTTGGAAGGCTATCTCGCCTATTGTTTCGAGGCTGCGGTTGACCCAGCCACCGCGAACGCCGAGCAGGTCGGCGGCTATGAGCGACGACTGATGGGCCAGGTCGCCGAGCCGACCGGGGTATCGCCCGGCGCGCAGGATCCCATGGCGGCGCTATCGCCGCGCACGCGCCGTTTCCGCCTCCGCGTGCTCCGCCTCTTCTATGACTTTGTCGTCGAGCGGGGCGACCTCGCCGCGAATCCGGTCGAGTTCGCGCCTGGCGAGGTTCCGAGGAGAAATCGCGGCCGGCGTCGCGACCTGAGCGCCCTGGCCAGCCCCGACCCGTCGTTGCCGGATGATGACGAATGGGCGTCGGTCCTCGCTGCGCTCCGTGCCGAACCCCTGCGCGAGCGGCTGATGGTCCTCCTCGCGTATGAGGGGGCATTGAGTCGGGAGGACCTTGTCAGCCTCACGCTCGGAGACCTTGATCGTCGCGCGCGCGACCTCCACCTCGTGCATGACGCCGGACGTGGCCAGGCGCGCGTGCGCACCGTGTCATTCTCCGCTTACACCGGGCGTTTACTGGACGGATATCTGGAAGGGCGCGATGAGCCGAACCGGGCGGACCTGCCGCTCTTCGTTGCGCGCATCGGCCCGGCGACGGCCCCGCTCACGAGGCGCACCTGGTCCGCCATCGTCCGCCGCCTCGCCACGCGCACGCGCGTGCCGAAGCTCACGACCCAGGCGTTGCGCTATCTCCGACTCGTCCATATGCTCCATGCGGGCATCGCGCCGCGCGTGGTGGCCGCATATGCCGGGTACGCCGATTGGCACGATGTCGAGGCACTGTGTAAGGCCGCCGAGCAGACGTCCATCGGCGGCAGCGCCCCGAGCTTGCAGGACATCGACAGCTGGGTCACCGCGCAATTAGCGTGACCCGCAACGCATCTCGGATCAAGCCCTGGTAGGCGTGGTGGCTTGCCCCCCGGTCTCAGTCTCGCCCGGACTCGCACAAGGGCCCCGGCCGAAGATCGCGGGCCACGCTCGTCAGCAACGAGTGCCTTGACAGTAGTTGCACCATACGTTATCCTTTTATTGACTTGAGATGAGCGCGTGGCCGTCGTGGTAGTCGTTACTGTGATGGCCCTCTACTAACCCGGAGGACTGACCATGCGTTACGCATATCCTGCCTGGTCCATCGATTATCCACTCGATCCCCTCGACCTCTTGGAGCGAGTGGCCAACGAGCATTACGGCGTCACACTGACGCTCAACCCCAAATCCCTCACCGGGAGTCTCGACGCCACCTACGGGAAACGCAGCAGGGATGCCGTGCCAGAGGAGATTTACCATCGTCGCGTGCTCCGGATATGGCTCAACGACGACCTCGATGCCACGGTCACCAAGCAGTACCTGAGCCAGCCGGGCGGGGTGGGCCCGGCGCTCCTGGAACGCATCCGTCGGGGCCACTCGACCAGCTGGAATGGGAACAATCACGTCGGCCAACTCGACGAGGACGGGCAGTCGGCCCTCGTCGAGTTGGAGGCCTACCTCCGGACCCTGCGCCTGAGCGACATCCACGAACACGCCGGTATCTGGGATCCGCGCGACTGGCTCGGCCTGGTCGTGCATCGCGACACCACCACGGAGACCGTCCACGACGGCCCGGCCTCTATCACCCTCGACCTCGCGTCGCCGGTAACGATCACCCGGGAGACGCCGGAGGAACACCTCGATCGTCTCGGCGAGTCGATCGATGCCGACGCCCGGCAGGAGTACGCCATCCTGCGCAGGACGCGCGACTATCTCGGTAACTTGCGCGACCAGTGCGACCACGTCGTCGAATAGTTCACCGCACCGCCACGCTACAGCTCCCATAGGATAGCGGGATTGCGCGGTAGCGGCCCCTCTTCGTATTCAATGCGCGGAGGCAACCCCGCCCCCGACGGACACCCTCGTCGGGGGCGGGGTTGCCTCCGCTACAGCCCCTCCCACCCTTTCGATACTTCCCTGAAAATAGCTTGTAGTGGCTAGAAATGCGTACATTGGCCTCATGCGGCGCGCCGGTAAGCGTGGTGCAGGCCGCCCAGGACCGGCACCGCGCAGATCGGTCCCGCTCGACTCGCGGCCTCTCCCGCTGATAGCTCGGGCGTCGCTTGGCCGATGCCCTGATACGGCCGCGCCCGGTTAAGGTAGCCGACATACTCACGGAGCACGCGTCGCCGGTGGCCCTCGCCCAGGACGAGCAGGTGGTCTGTGCACTCACGCCGCACGCTCCCCAGGAGAGACCGCGAAGGCGTAGTGTGCTATCCTCCTGCCGCTGACGAACGAAGCCGTGTGCAAGGGGGGAATATGCCGTCGTGCCCGCGCTGTTCCGGGGTCGTAGTGAAGCAGGATGGACGAAGTGGCGAGACGCAGCGCTACCGTTGTCGTGCCTGTCGCCGCACCTTCATCGGTCGCACGGGCACGCCGTTCGCGGGGCACCGCTGGCCGCAGGAGGTCATCGTCATGGCGGTGCGCTGGTACCTGCGCTACCGCCTGTCCGCCGCCGACGTGCGGGACCTGCTGGCCGAGCGCGGCGTCGACGTCTCCGCGCGGACGGTCTTGTACTGGGTCCAGAAGTTCGCCCCGCTGCTCGCGCGGGCGGGTCGCCGGGCGGCCACGCACCTCGGACGACGCTGGTGGTGCGACGAGACGTATGTGCGCGTCGGCGGGAAGTGAGCCTACCTCTACCGCGCGATCGACGAGCACGGCCAGGTGGTGGATGTCGTGCTGCGCACGCATCGTGACCTGGACAGCGCCCGCGCGTTCTTCGTCCTCGCGACGTACCGTCGCCGGGTTACGCCGGAGGAGGTGATCACCGACAAGCACCCGGCCTATGTCCGGGCGGTGCGGGAGGAGGTCCCCGGGGCGATGCACACGCAGAGCGGGCTGCACCGCAAGAACGGGCCGGACACGAAGACGATCGAGCGGTCCCACATCCCGACGAAGGACCGGCTGCGCCCGATGCGCGGGCTCCAGTCGATCCGCACCGGGCAACGCATCGTCGAGGGGGTCGAGCTGGCGCGGGCGGTGCAGCGGGGCCATGTGGCCATGCCGGGTGCCGGGGCGGGGGGCGAGGCCGACCCTCACGTACGGGCGCGCACCGCCGCGACGACTTTCGCTTGGCTCGCTGAGGGCCTGCGCGTCGCCGCGTAACCCGGACCAGCAGGCTTCACGCTGTGGTGGCACGCCAGTCGCTCCGTCGGCACACCACAACTTCGCGGTCTCGTGTCGCCCGCAACGCCCAGGGTGCTCGGCGTGGATGACTG
>JAABUK010010801.1_pt1 | contig 12081 bp, 12 predicted proteins | sample 5559141 | NCBI WGS metagenome assembly JAABUK01 (sample SAMN10711869, study PRJNA513367) | rock metagenome | isolation source: Antarctica rocks | place: Antarctica: Victoria Land, Pudding Butte nord | collected 2016-01-03 | reverse complement strand
CCTGGAGCTGCTGGGTCGCGCCCGCAAGGTCACCATCTCCAAGGACGAGACGACCCTCGTCGAGGGTGCTGGCGACGCCGACCAGATTCAGGGTCGTGTCAACCAGATCCGCGCCGAGATCGAGAACTCGGACTCCGACTACGACCGCGAGAAGCTGCAGGAGCGACTGGCCAAGCTGGCCGGTGGCGTCGCGGTCATCAAGGTCGGTGCCGCGACCGAGGTCGAGCTCAAGGAGCGCAAGCACCGCATCGAGGACGCCGTTCGCAACGCGAAGGCCGCCGTCGAAGAGGGCATCGTCGCCGGTGGTGGCGTCGCCCTGATGCAGGCCAGCGTCACCGCGTTCGAGAAGCTCGAGCTCAGCGGCGACGAGGCCACGGGCGCGAACATCGTCCGGGTCGCGCTGTCCGCTCCGCTGAAGCAGATCGCCATCAACGCCGGCCTCGAAGGCGGCGTCGTGGCGGAGAAGGTCGCCGGACTGCCGCAGGGTCACGGCCTGAACGCCGCGACCGGCGAGTACGTCGACATGCTGGCCGCCGGCGTGCCGGACCCGGCCAAAGTGGTTCGTTCGGCACTGCAGAACGCCGCGTCGATCGCCGCACTGTTCCTCACCACCGAGGCAGTCGTGGCAGACAAGCCCGAGAAGGCCGGTGCCGCCGCCGGCGGTGGCGCACCGGACATGGGCGGTATGGACTTCTAGGAGTCCGTTCCACCAGTTCCACCTTGCGCGACGTCGACGGGCGGTCCCGGTTCTTCCGGGGCCGCCCGTGGTCGGTTCCGCTGCCGCGCCGCCAGGGCTACGGTGCCGTCCTCCGGAGACGTCGGCTGACCCCCAGTGCGCAACACGGCGGTGGCCCGGCCCGGCCCGGCATCGATAGAAATGTCGGTGTCCGCTCGAAGTCATGGGTCACCACTGTGGTGCCCGCGGCGGCACGGAGGCAACCGATGAAGTATGTGATGACCTATGAATGCGTGCCGGACTTCGAGTCGCTGCCGGACACCTATTTCCAGGCGCACCTAGCCTACCTGCGGGACTTCGCCGAGGGCGGTCAGTTGCTGATGATCGGCCCGCTGCAGGAGCCGTTCAACGGCGACGCGCTGGCCGTGTTCACCAGCTCGCAGGCCGCGGAGCAGTTCGTGGCCGGCGACCCGTTCGTCGAGAACGGGGTGGTCAAGACCTGGACGATCCGGCCGTGGGCCGAAGGCCTGATGGCCGAGCCGGCTGCCTAGCGGGCTGGCCTAGCCGTGCTCAGATCGCGATCGGTGCCCTGATCGCCGGGTGCGGGTCATAACCCTCGAGCCGGACGTCGGCGATCTCGAACTCGTCGATCTCGTGGCGGGCCGGATTGAGCCGCAGCTCCGGCAATGGCCGGGGCTCACGGCTCAATTGCAGTTCGGCCTGCTGCACGTGGTTGAGGTAGAGGTGCGCGTCGCCGAAGGTGTGCACGAAGTCGCCCGGCTCCAGGCCGGTGACCCGGGCGACCAGGTGGGTCAGCAGGGCGTACGAGGCAATGTTGAACGGGACGCCCAGAAAGACGTCGGCCGAGCGCTGGTAGAGCTGGCACGACAGCCGGCCGTCGGCAACGTAGAACTGGAACATGGTGTGGCAGGGCGGCAGCGCCATCTCCCCCACTTCCGCCACGTTCCAGGCACTGACGATGTGCCGCCGGGAATCGGGATTGGCCCGTATAGAGTCAATAACTTTGCTGATTTGATCGATGTGCCGGCCGTCCGGCGCCGGCCAGGACCGCCACTGGCGGCCGTAGATCGGGCCGAGCTCGCCGTCGGCGTCGGCCCACTCGTCCCAGATGCTGATTCCGCGCTCCTGCAGCCAACCGACATTGGTGGAGCCCTGCAGGAACCAGATCAGCTCGCCGACCACCGACTTCAGGTGCAGCTTCTTGGTGGTCACCGCCGGAAAGCCCTCGGCGAGGTCAAAGCGCAGTTGGTGGCCGAAGATGCTGAGCGTGCCGGTGCCGGTGCGGTCGTCCTTGCGGGTGCCCTTGTGCAGGACGGTGTCGAGGAGCTCCAGATACTGCCGCACGCCCTCACGGTAGCAGTGCCCGAGCCACCCCCTGGGCGCACCGAGCCGGGGTGATCGGAGATGATGCGGCGATGAAACTGCGTGTCGAGACGACCTCGTCGGCCACCGTCGAGCAGACCTTCGCCAGCCGTGTCGAGAAGAGCGTCCGGGAGCGGGCGTGTCAGGAGTCGGGCGCGCTGTCCTATCAGGTGTCGATCGAGCCGGCCACCGACGGCGGCGCACGAGTGCAGGTCGACCGGGTGATGGCTCCTCAGGTGCCCGACTACATCCGCTCGTTCGTCGGCAGCAGCATCTCGATCCGCCAGGTGGAGGACTGGAGCGCACCGGGCCCATCTGGAATCAGGACCGCCAAGGTCATGCTCACGATCAAGAACCAGCCGGCCAGCATGGTCGGCTCTTTTGTGCTGGCGCCGTCGCCGGCCGGCTCGACCGAGGTGATGACCGGCGACGTCAAGGTGGCGATACCGCTGATCGGGCGCCGGATCGAGCCCGAGATCGTCAAGGTGATCGAGGCCGGGTTGCGCATCGAGCAGCGGGTGGGTCAGGAGTGGGTCCGCGACAACCGCTGAGGTGATCTCCCGCCCGGGCCGCTGGTGGACTCGCTAGGCCCGCGTGCTGGAAGTCCTGGATGACGAGGGTGAGCCTGACCGGTTCGGTTAGCCGGGCAGCTCACCGCGCAGCCGAGCGGCCGCGATCTCTGGCGAAATGTCGTTGATCCAGACAGCGGCGCCCGATTCGGAGCCGGCCAGGTACTTCAGTTTGCCGGGTGCCCGCCGGATGGTGAAGACCTCGGCGCCGAGATGCCAGCTGTCGGTAAATTCGCTCACCGGCGCCTGGTGCCAACTGGCGATGTAGGGCGTGGGGGTGTCGAAGAGCCGGTCGAAACGCTGCAGCAGGTCGAGGTAGCCGCGGGCCAGGTCGTCGCGCTCGTCCTCGGTCAGCGACGGCAGGTCACCCACGTGCCGGTTCGCGATCAGCCTCGCCTCGTACGGCCAGCGAGCGGCGAACGGCACCAGGGCCGTCCAGTGCTCGGTGCGGGCGATGATCCGCTCGCCGACCTCGATCTCGCGCCGCATCAGCTCACAGCGCAGGCAGTCACCGTGCTCGCGCTGGTAGTCGGCTGCGGTGCGTGCCGCCCGCAGCAGCCGGGGCGGCACGAACGGATAGCCATAGATCTGGCCGTGCGGATGCGACAGCGTCACGCCGATCTCTTCACCGCGGTTCTCGAAGCAGAAGACGTACTGGACGTCGGGCAGCCGGCTCAACTCGGCCGTCCGGTCGGCCAGGGCGTCGATCACGGTCCGGGCGTGCTCGGGCGTCAGTTGCGCGAACGAGGTGTTGTGGTCGCTGGTGAAGCAGACCACCTCGCAGCGGCCGGTGCCGGGACCGGATCTGAAAGGGAACTCCGTCACGCCCGTCACCGACGTCCTGGCGTCCTGGCTGAGCGAGGGAAAACGGTTCTCGAACACGGCCACCTCGTAGCTGCCGGCGGGCACCTCGGTGGGCTTGCCGTCCCCGCTCGGGCAGAGCGGGCACAGGCTTGCCGGCGGCTTGTAGGTGCGTGACTGGCGATGGCCGGCGATCACCGCCCACTCGCTGAACAGCGGGTCCCACCGGATCTGGGACGAGGTCGCCGTGTCGGGCAACTCGCGGGTGTCCGGTGCCGAGCGGTCCGAACCTGACTGCAGGTCGAAGTAGTACAGGTCGCGGCCGTCGGCCAGGGTGGTGTGCTGGCGGTAGGTCATCAGGCGCGGCTGTCCGAGACCGACGGCACCACTACCAGCTCGCGGACCGCCTCGGTCAGGGCCAGCCGGGCGTCGTCGGGCAGGCCGTCGTCGGTGATCAGGATGTCGGCGACCGACAGCGGGCCGAAGTCGGCCAGCCCGACGGTCGCCCACTTGGACGAGTCGGCGAGCACGATCACCTCGCGCGCCCGGGCGATCAGGGCCCGGTTGGTCTCGGCCTCGGCCAGGTTCGGTGTGGTGAAGCCGGCGACTGCGTCCATGCCGTGCACGCCCAGAAACAGCTGATCGAAATGCAACGACCGGATGGTGGCGTCGGCGACCGGGCCGACCAGGGCGGCGCTGGGGGTGCGTACGCCACCGGTCAGGATGACCGTCTGCTTGCTGGCCCCCGTCGCGCTGATGGTGTCCGCGACCGTGGTGGAGTTGGTCACCACGGTGAGTCCGGGGATCGAGGCGACGTGTCGGCCCAGTGCCCAGGTGGTGGTTCCGGCCGACAGCGCGATGGCAGCGCCCGGCGCGATCAGCCGGGCGGCGTGCGCGGCGATCGCCTGCTTGGCGGGCTGGGCAAGGCTGCTCTTGGCCTCGAACCCTGGCTCCTCGGTGACCTGGCTGCCCAGCACGGCGCCGCCGTGCACCTTCAGGATGGCGCCGTCGGCGGCGAGCTGGTCGAGATCGCGCCGGATCGTCATGTCCGAGACGCCGAGCAACGTCGTCAGCTCCGAAACCCGCACGCCACCGGACCGGCGTACCTCGTCGAGGATCCGGGCTTGGCGCTGGCGAGCGAGCATCGATACCGTCCTGGGCAGCCGCAGTGGCGTCCGCTGATGTGCGTGATGCTGCCAGGGTTTAACCATCCCTAACAAAAGTCAACAACATCGCCCAGGTTGGTGGCTCAGCCGCTCATCAGCGGTAGGCGCGCTCAGAGCGGTCGGAGCAGGTCGTCGGCGTCGATGATGGTGTATGCGTAACCCTGTTCGGCCAGGAACCGCTGGCGGTGCGCGGCGTACTCGGCGTCGAGGCTGTCGCGGCTGACGACGGTGTAGAAGTGCGCCTGCCGACCGTCATGCTTGGGCCGCAGCACCCGCCCGAGCCGCTGCGCCTCCTCCTGGCGCGAGCCGAAGGTGCCCGAGATCTGAATCGCCACCGCCGCCTCGGGCAGGTCGATCGAGAAGTTGGCCACCTTGCTGACCACCAGCACCCGCGTCTCGCCGGTGCGGAACGAGTCGTAGAGCCGCTCGCGCTCCTTGTTCGGCGTCGAGCCCTGGATGATCGGGACGTCGCCCAGGTGCTCGGCGATCTCCTCCAGCTGGTCCAGGTAGGCGCCGATCACCAGCACCTGGTCGTCCGGGTGCTGGTCGACGATGGCCTTGATCACCGGCAGCTTCGTACGCGCGGTGGCCGCCAGCTTGTACTTGTCCTCGGGCTCGGCGGTGGCATAGGACATCCGCTCGGCGTCGGTCAGGGTGACCCGCACCTCCGAGCAGTCGGCCGGCGCGATCCAGCCCTGGTTCTCGATGTCCTTCCACGGGGCGTCGTAGCGCTTGGGCCCGATCAGGGAGAACACGTCGCCCTCCCGGCCGTCCTCGCGGACCAGGGTTGCGGTCAGCCCCAGCCGGCGGCGCGACTGCAGGTCAGCGGTCAGCCGGAAGATCGGGGCCGGCAGCAGGTGCACCTCGTCATAGACCACCAGCCCCCAGTCGCGGGAGTCGAACAGCTCCAGGTGGCGGTATTCGCCCTTACGGCGGGTGGTCATCACCTGATAGGTGGCGATGGTGACCGGCCGGATCTCCTTCTTCTCACCGGAGTACTCGCCGATCTCCTCCTCGGTCAGGCTGGTGCGCGCGAGCAATTCCCGCTTCCATTGTCGACCGGAGACGGTGTTGGTGACCAGGATCAGCGTGGTGGCCTTGGCCTGCGCCATCGCCGCCGCCCCGACCAGCGTCTTGCCGGCGCCGCAGGGCAGCACCACCACGCCGGAGCCTCCGGCCCAGAACGAGTCGACGGCCTGCTGCTGGTAGGGCCGCAGCGTCCAGTCGGCGTTGTCCAGCTCGATGGGGTGCGCCTCGCCGTCGACGTAACCGGCAAGGTCCTCGGCCGGCCAGCCGACCTTGAGCAGCGCCTGCTTGAGCCGGCCACGCTCGGACGGGTGCACCAGCACGGTGTCGGCGTCGATCCGCTCGCCCAGCATCGGCGCGATCTTCTTCTGCCGCAGCACCTCTTCCAGCACGGCCCGGTCCAGGCTGATCAGCACCAGGCCGTGCACCGGGTGCTTGGCCAGCTGCAGCCGGCCGTAGCGGTCCATCGTGTCGGCGACATCGACCAGCAGCGCGTGCGGCACGGTGTAGCGGCTGAACCGGACGAGAGCGTCGACGACCTGCTCGGCGTCATGGCCCGAGGCGCGGGCGTTCCATAGTCCCAACGGCGTGAGCCGGTAGGTGTGCACATGCTCCGGAGAGCGCTCCAGCTCGGCGAACGGGGCGATGGCTGCGCGCGCCTCGGCGGCCAGCGGGTGATCGACCTCGAGCAGCAGGGTCTTGTCGGATTGGACGATCAGGGGTCCGTCGGTCACCCGGGTGCGCTCCTCGATGATGGGCTGGTGCTTCGGTGCTCGACCTGGGCGCTGCGCCCGGCCAGGTGGTCCATTGTGCCAAGGATCTCGGGGGTTCGGATGTTCCCTCAGTCGCTGTCGAGCAGGCTGACGGTGGTGATCCGCTGCAGCGGGTAACTGCGCAACCGGCCGTCCTCGGGATCGTGGCCGCGGATCATGCCGCCGCCGAGCGAGATCGGCAGCAACCTGCGCTGCGACGGTGTGCCGGTGTCATCGACGTAGCCGATGGCGATTGTCAGCTCTTCGCGGACGGCGGTGCGCAACAACTCCAGGATCGAGGCCGAGGTCACTCCCGGCACCTGCTGGGATACCCGGCTGGCCGAGTTCAGCACCGCGGCCGCCAACCGCTCGCTGGCCCGCAGCCGGTTCACCACCTCGGTCAGCTGGGCGTCGCCGACGGCACTGGCCCGGACCCGCGCGATCCGGGAATGCTGGCGGGCCGGCACCCGCGGCGCGTCGGCGGCCAAGTTCACGATTGCGCCGTCGGAGGACTCGGCGGCCGGCGCGAACCCGGCCCGCCGCAGCCGATCCAGGACGGTGGAGATGGCCGCCGAGGAGATCACCACCGTCGGCGCGATCCGCACCAGGCCCAGGTTGTCGAGCCCGGGCCCGGCGAGCACCCGGTTCAGCAGCGCCTCATCGTCACAGCGCAGGTAGCTGGTGGCGGTGCCCGTCCGCAGTCGGCCGTGCTGGGTCGCCACGTCATTGATCAGGTACTGCAGTGCCTGGGGCACCGGGGTGCGCGAGCGTGCGCTGAAGAAATGCTGCAGGTCCGAGCCGGTCCGGCCGGCGTCCAGGGCCCGGCGCACGCTCACCGGCCCGATCCGGTACACCGCCGCCCCGCCGGTCGACTCCAGGTCCGCGACCAGGCCGAGTTCGCGTTGCAGCTCCGGTGCCGGCGGACCCGGCACCACCGCGGTCAGGTCCGGCTGCAGCAGGAACTCCTCCACCACGTCCGGCAGCGCGGCGGTGAGGGCATTGACCGCGTTGGCTCCGGCGTGCGCCGCGCCGGTCTGGGCGCCGTCCAGCATGGCGCGGGTGTAGCCGGTGATCGCCCCGTAACCGGTGAGCCCGAGAGTCGCCGCCTCACCCAGCATGGTGCCCGCGATCCGGCCGCTGGCCGAGGCCCGGCGTGGTGCCCGCCAGCTGAGCCGGCCCAGCACCTGCTCGTCGGCCGCCGGCGCCAGCCCCGGTGCCAGCTCGGCCAGCAGGCCGAGCAGCTGCAGCCGCAGCGCCGGCGCGCTGTGCCGCTCGACGTCGGCCGACAATGCGGCGATGGTCTTGTCGCGCTCGTCGCGGGCGCCGACCAGGCCGGGCAACCGGGTCATCGACAGCCAGGCGGTGGCCAGCTGCACCCAGCGCTCGGCGGTGCCTCGCCGTAGCCAGGTGTCGAACTCGGTGGCCGGCAGGTACGCGGGGTCGGTGTTGCTGGAGCTGGACAGCAGACCAGACTCGTAGGCAATCTCGACCAGCAGCGCGGTGAGCTGCTCGCCGATGTCGAGGGTCCGGCTGAGCCTGCGCAGCTCGCGGACGCCGAGGCCGCCGGCGCGCAGCTGGCCGGGCGGATCGGCGGCGATCTGGTTGAGCAGCAGCTCCACCAGCCGCACGGTTTCCAGCACCTGGGTGCTGCCGCCGCCGTCGATCACCGAGGTGCCGCGCTCGATCACCTCGATCGGCGCCGGCTCGGGCAGCACGTCACCGGCAGGCTGGGAGCGCAACGCCAGGCCGAGCTCGCGCGGCAGCTCAACGGTGTGGTTGTCGATCGGCACCAGCAGGCCCCGATCGAGCAGCCCGCGCGCCGGGTTGTCGGCGTCGGCGCCGAGGTGCAAGCCGGCGACCGCGTTGCGCAGCGCGCCGATCGGCGGGCCACCCGCCAGCCGCTGCAGGATCGAGCGCTCATCCTCGCAACAGTCGGCCAGCAGCTCGTCCAGCTGCTGCAGGATCGCCGTCGCGGCGGAGCTGCCCGAGCGCGGCTGGGTCGACGGCGGCAGGCCGAGCCGGCGCAGCAGCGGTGCCAGGGCGATGTCGTTGACCGCCGCGTACAGGTCGGCGGTGGCGCGCCCGAGCCCCGCCGGGTAGGGGCCGAGCACCTCACGGACGGTGCCGACCGGACGCAGCCGGTCCGGCGGCCCCCAGACCAGAGCCCAATCCTGCAGCCGGTCCACGCCGGCCCGGACATCGGCGTCCAGCGCCGGATCGAACCAGGACTGCACGTCGGCCAGCGAGGCGTCCGGACCCAGGCACACCAGCACTTCCAGGACGCGCAGCGTCCAGGCATCCAGGCTGTCCAGGGCGCGGGAGAGAGAGGTGCGAACGCTGGCGCGGCTGGCCAGCATGCTTAGGTCGACTGGCGCGGGCAGGGCCAGGTCAGGACGCCGGCGCAACAGGGCCAGCAGCTGGGCGTCGGTCCAACCGCGGAGCCACTCGGTCAGGGTGTGCGGGGCGCTGGATCGCGCGGGAACCTCGGGTTGTGCAGTCACGCCACGTCGGCAGAGGTCAGCGGCCGGCGAGGTGCGGCCGGTTGTCGGGGCCCGGGTGGTGGTAGTAGAGCTCCTCGACCGGCAGCGGGAAGGTGATGTCGTCGCCGAACGGGCTCTGCGAGCCGGACTTGTCTGACAGCAGCTCGTTCACCGGATGCTCGGGATAGGAATCGGCCCAACTGTGCTGTGGCTGGTTCTGTGGCTGCGGTCGGCTCGGTGGCTGGTGCCGCGGCTGGTTCTGTGGCTGGTTCTGTGGCGAAACCGTGGCTGCCATCTGCGTTCCCCTCTGCGTCGTGGTGCTGCCTCCACGGTCACGGCAGTGAGTGCCGGGCCGCGAATTCGGCGCTGCCGGCCGAACGATCAGTGTGCCACGAACGGGCGTTACCCGACCGGCTGCCCGGCCCCGCGGCACCGACAAACCCAACCTGCGGGACGGGAAACCGGACCTGCGGCACCGGAAAGCTCGACCTTCGCATGGGGAAACCTGACCTGGCGCAGGGCGCAACCTCGCCTGCGGCCCGGGATAAACCGTGCCGGCCGGACCGCCGTCCGGCGCTAGGGTGACCCCGTGGCAGCTCAGGTTCTCTCGGTCAACCTTGCCCACGTCATCGACACACCGGCGCCGCGGCGGGGCTCGCGGGTCGGGGCGAAACCCAGGCGCAGCGGCATCGACAAGCGCCCGGTATCGCAGCCGGTGTGGATCGACCGGCTCGGCCTGGCCGGTGACACGATCTGCGACACCGCCAACCACGGTGGCCCGGACCAGGCTGTCTATGCCTATGCCAGCGAGGACACCGCGTGGTGGCAGCAGCAACTGGCCGGCGAGCTGTCCTTCGAGCTGAGGGCCGGCTCGCTCGGTGAGAACCTGACGCTGCGGGGCGTCGAGGTGACCGGGGCGGTGATCGGCGAGCGCTGGGAGCTGGGCGCGGCGGTGCTGCAGGTGGCCGTGCCCAGGATCCCGTGTTCGACCTTCGCCGGCTTCTGGAACGTCGACCGGCTCGTCAAGCGGTTCACCGAGGCGGGCCGGCCGGGGGCGTACCTGCGGGTGTTGACCGAGGGGCAGGTGTCGCCCGGTGACCAGCTGCGGGTGCTGGACCGCCCGGCGCACGGGCTGACCGTGCTGCAGACGTTCCGCGCGCTGACCGGCGACCGGAGCCTCGCGGCGGCGCTGCTGAGCGCGCCCGAACTGCCTTCCGACGTCCAGCGATCGGCCAGCAAGTGGCTGTCAGCCGGCTGAGCTGGCCGTGCTTGCCGGCTGGGTCGAAGTCAGCCCGACCGCGGCCGGCCGGCTGTTTGGGCGGCCGCTCGCTGATCTGCCCGGCCGGTTCGCACAGCTCCGAGCACGGCTAGGACGAGGCCGATCGGCGCCAGCATGCACCCCACGTTGAGCCACACCGGCCGGTTGTGGTCACCCAAGAAGAACGGAAGCACGGTGACCGCCAGGAACACCAACCCTGCGGCGAACAGGACGAGGCCGAGGCGCACCGAGGTAGGCCGGGAGTTCGCTGCAGGCATATCTCCAGTATCTCCGGTGGGCCTGGCTGTGGACGCGCGATATCCTGTGACATTGACGTCCGCGCACGACGTGCGGACGTCACTCGTCTGTATCGAGAATCTTCCTACTGGCAGTGCGATTCCAGTCTTGACAGAAGTAATGGGGTGTTCGGTCATGCCGTCCGGCAAGGTTAAGTGGTTTGACGCCGAAAAGGGCTTCGGCTTTCTTGCCGATGACGAGGGCGCCGACGTATTCGTTCACAAGGACGCCCTCCCGGCGGGCGTGCCCGAGCTCAAACCCGGGCAGCGGGTGGAGTTCGGGGTCGTGCAGGGACGCAAGGGTAACCAGGCACTGCAGGTCCGGTTGCTCGAGCCGATGCCGTCGGTGGTCAAGGCGACCCGGCGGCCTGCCGAAGAGATGACGCCGATCGTGGAGGACCTGATCAAATTGCTCGACAAGGTGGGCAACTCGCTGCGCCGCGGGCACTACCCGGAGCGGGCGGAAGGCAAGAAGGTCGCCACCCTGCTTCGGGCGGTGGCCGACAACCTGGAGAGCTGACAGCTAGGCCTGCACGGGCCCCGGCCAGCGTGCCCGGACCCGTGCGCGTCCTTTTCATGCCTGTCTCATTCTTATTTGGGATAATTATCTGAGATAACAGGAATGGACGATAGATTCGGCGCCGGGGGTGGTGGCCACCGTGATCGGAAAGCGGCGCTGGGTTGATGCTGCGGTCGGGCTGGTCGCCCAGGCGGCGACCTGCCTGTTCCTGTACGGCCTGCCGATGCTGGTGCCGCAGCTGCGCGCGGAGTTCGGCATCTCCCTCGGTAGCGCCGGGGCCCTCGTCGGCGCACCCACGCTGGGCCTGCTGCTGACTCTGGTGCTGTGGGGCGCGGTGGCCGACTGGCACGGCGAGCCGGCGGCATAGCGACACCGGTCAGCGTCAGCGCAGCGCGCCGAAGGCGGGCACCAGCCCGGCCCGGTGCGCCCGGTCGAGCAGCAGTTCGATGGCGGCGTAACCCTCCTCGCCGAGGTCGAGGCTGAACTCGTTGACGTAGAGCTCGATGTGCTGTCGCTGCACGCCGGGATCCATCTCGTCGGCGTGCTCGGCGACGAACGCGGCGGAGGCGTCGGGATGGGCGAAGGCGTAGTCCACCGACCGGCGCAGGACGTCGGTCAGCGCCATCGCGTCGAGCTCGCGCCGGGCCAGGATGGCGCCCAGCGGAATGGCGTGCCCGGTGCTCTGCTCCCACCACTGGCCCAGATCGGCCAGTGCCCGCAGGCCGAAACCCGGATAGGTGAACCGAGCCTCATGGATCACCAGGCCGGCGTCGAAACGGCCGTCGTGCACGCCGGGCATGATCTCGGCGAACGGCACGACCTGGATGCAAGCCGGCGACTGGCCCGCCGCCCACAGCCGCATCAGCAGGTAGGCGGTGGTCCGCTCGCCGGGCACCGCGACCCGGGCACCGTCGAGGTCGGCCCGGTCATCGCCGGCGAGCACCAGCGGGCCGCAGCCGCGGCCCAGCGCGCCGCCGCACGGCAGCAGCCGGTAGTCGGCCAGCAGCCACGGCAACGCCGCGTAGGAGACCTTCACCACGTCGAAGCGGCCCTGCTCGGCGGCGGTGTTGGTGACGTCGACGTCGGCGAAGGTGACCTTGGTGTCCGGCGCGCCGGCGATCAGGCCGTGCGTCCAGGCGTGGAAGACGAAGGTG
>JAABUK010010800.1_pt1 | contig 12081 bp, 15 predicted proteins | sample 5559141 | NCBI WGS metagenome assembly JAABUK01 (sample SAMN10711869, study PRJNA513367) | rock metagenome | isolation source: Antarctica rocks | place: Antarctica: Victoria Land, Pudding Butte nord | collected 2016-01-03 | reverse complement strand
CGGTTCACCATTGAGCCTGCAGACACATGGAACATGCTTGTGCTCATCGAAAAATGCTCACCATTGAGCCTGCAGAGGCCAGCATTCAACAGATTGCCCTTGGCGCTGTACTTCAACAGGTTGTTGTCCACTTGCGACTTGGCAATGTTCTCATAGATCTCAATAGCCACTGGGAACCGTTCCAGATCTGCGCTGTACTGAGCAATCTTGAGACGGCATTTGTTGGCTTCTGATGTCTGATTTTCCACCTCAAACAGCTCTGCTGCCTGTGCATTAGAACCATTTCTCGGTTTATGCGTGTCATCTCTGCACGAGGGCCATGCTAATCTTCTCTGTATTGTTCCAGTTTTAACAGATGTAACCAAAGTGACAACACACAGAGGTCTGCTGACTTGTTGCCTATATATTCTTCCTGTTGTGCACCGAGTAACTCCAATCAAATTTGCCCATCATTGGTCACACAGAGCAATTACAGCAACCAAAAGGTAATGGCGTCGCTGGATATCTGCATGTATGCATTGACATGAACCACTGGCACGATGTATCCATGAGGTACCTTGTCATAGAACTCAATACACTCCTCCTTCAGACCATCCTTTTCCTGGGTCTCTGCTACATCCTGCATGCCACCAGAATCCGCTCAACAGCAAGCACCAATGTACAGTTTTTACAGTTACACTTCTTTTCAGATGTACAACTACACTTCTTTGTAAATATGCAGTTACACTTCTTCGCAGCTGTGTAGTTACAGTGTGTTACAGCCTTGATGCCAAAATGGATGGCATGCAGGAGAGCGGAAAACATCATGGTGCATGATGTTAAGGTACGTAAGAGCACCAGATTGCCACATGATTATGCAGGGCCAGTATCACCAGTGCCTGCTTGCAAATTGTTGCAAATGCTGAGTAGCACACTCACCCTCAGGTTTCGAGCAGCCATACCAAGACGGCCCAGGTCTGTATAATACCCAACAGCTTTGTGAAGACATCGCAGAGCATCTGCATGAGACACTGTGTGAAACAAGTGCATTTTACCATTGAGTGACGCAAGCAGCAAGTTGAGACATTGTGCAAGCACATGGAGCAAGTCGCCTAGATTTGAGGCGTGACAGGACTGCACTGCATGATGAAGTGTGCATGGGTCTGCTTGCATGCCGGTAACCATTGGAGTACGCCATGTACAATAGGGCTATCACGACCAAATATGTGGATCTGCTTGCATCTGCTTCAACAGGATTTGTGCATGCTACAGGTGGAAATGCCCTGTCATGCATTGCTTTGCAAACATGAACTCAGTGGTGGCATATATCATGTTCCAGCATGGCAATGTGTAGCATCATCTTCCAGCACGGCAATGTGTGACATCGCATTGCCAGACAATATGTAGGCATACTTGACTTGTCCACTCGCTGGTAAGCTTTTGACGCCTCTACATACGCCTGAGCTGCGTCTGCTTTGTTGTCCTGCTTGACGTGTATCTCAGCTAATTTAGAGTAGGTCTCACCAGCATCTCGCCCTGCACAGGAAGGTACCACATCGCAAAAGCTGTAGTCTAAGACCAGTTAAGCTATGTTGGGCTATCTTGTCGGGCACCCAGCAACAAAGTCAAAGTAAGAGTTGACAAAGACTGAAGAGTGTTGGTGTGCACTCACATGCCTTGGCCAACTTGAAGTTGTTCCCTGCAGATTCCAAAAGCTCTGCAGCATCGTCATACTTTGCACCCATACCCCCGAGGAAACTGTAGCCCTTGAGCTTCTTGTCCGCTTTAGCGACCATCTCCCGGGCTTTGTGCTCATAGTTGCTCATGGCGAGGACAGACCAAGCCAACAACTCGCAAGTCAATCAGCTCGTTCCGGTTAACCCCAAGGTGTGACTCACACGGTGCCTCGTTTATGTGCGTCACATAAGCGACTCGTCTGCGTCTGCACTAGTGCAAGCAACTTCTCTGTCTTTGTGAGCTGTGGCGGTGTCCGGAAAATTGTACAGTTAATCTTGTACCCGACCTGCATGCAGGTCAGCTGGGAGTGCACCGACGTAAGTTAGGTCAAATTTTTCGATTCCTCTCTCCCTTTCCACTTGTTTGGTCAACACAGGGCTGCCGCTACGGGACAAAAGCCCATTGTCCCTCAAGGAACTTCAAGCATTCACCTCGCTTCCCTGCCACCCCGATCAGCTAAGCGACTGCGACTCGTTTGCGAAAAAGCAGAGCATGCGTTTGGGCTCTGTCTGTACGCCACCTTGTGCGCGTGAGCTGCCATCCTGATGCTCTCCTGCGAGCACGTCAGTGAACTGCGCGTGCGAGCAGCAGGAGGACACATGCTGCAACACTGTGCTAAAATATTTCCAGCAGCTCGAAACGCCCGATCGATCACAACAACGTGTGTAAGGCGCAACTCTGGAAACATGTCCACGACCTCGCCAAGCTTTCTTGGCACCGCATGGGAAAGCCAAAAGCTAGCCAAGTGTTTGCGAGCATTCGATCCGCAAAAAAAGGAAGCAGGGCTGGTCAGGGGAGCAGCTGTGGTGTGTATTTTCGGCCTACACTGTTCACTCTGACCTGCCACACATTCTGAGGACCATCACACAGTGCACCTGTTGCTGCATGCAGATGTGGGCTGACAATCAGGCCTTGAAGCTTCAAAGAAGGGCACATATCATGTGGGAGAATGATGGCCCCCAGACAGTGTTCATTGTCAAAAAGACCGGGAGTGCCAAAACCACAGCAAAGCTAAAGGAGATTGCAACCTGGCAAGTCCCACTACAGATGTGCTCCCTATCTGGCCCATTTTTGCACAATCTCACTGCCTTGGAGACGTGCACATCAGCGCCCAGCACAGCTGCTTCTTCTTCTTGTGTCTGTCCGGTCCTCTGTGACTTCTGTTTGCCCTTTTCCTCAGCATCCCTTCTTTGATATGACTGCTTTGTGCATGTGGCAGTGCAGCATCGCCTAACAGAGTATGTCTTCAAAACCACTGTCATCATGCGCATGGCAAAGGCGCAAGTGTTGAGCAATACGCACATTCCTCAGGTTACAGAAGAAGGGACTCAGAGTCCTGGTAGAGAAACCGGTCCATCGCACCGAGTTTCCGGAGTATGATGCTTTCGATGCAGAGGACGACGGTGAGGAACTTGCGCCTCTACGTTCAAATCCGAGTAGAACAGAAAAGTTTATGTTTTTCAGCGATCATACCGGGAGCCTCCTAAGGCGGCAGCCTGGAGCTCAAATCGGAGTAGTAGATATGCATCTATCTTTTGTGCTTCCTCAGCTTGTATTGTGCTTCTTACCAAGTCATATTGCAAGCATGCCTATTCTTTGGGCACATGTAGACCTGAACCTACCTCATTTAACAGTTCCAGCTGTGCCTCATCTGCCCATATTATGCTCACTATTGCAGCATCATTCAGACCTCTCGCATGTATTTAGCTCTCACCGTGAGCTGGAAAGCAATTCTATCAATACTGTTATTATTATTATTCAGACCTGCCTTGTCTAGCCAGCAAGCCATGCATCTGCTTCTTCTTTTCAACTTGCTGCTGCATTGGGATAGCTGCTACATCACAGTCATCTTCCATGATTTGCTGAAATCAACCAAAGTCCACATGACACTCTGGTCGTGCTTGTTGAGAAATAGCCTCAAGTGTGACGTCCACCGCATCGCAGATGTGGACTTCTGCATATCTCTTGGTGGCGATGGGACAGTGCTCCACCTGACCTCCCTCTTTGTGGAGGACACACCATTGCCTCCAGTCATCAGCTTTAGTATGGGTACGCTAGGGTTTCTGACACCCTTTGATGCTGGTGACTTCAAGCCCTGCCTGGGTAGGGTTCTGGCGGCCAACCAGGACCCTGTTTTCTGCACCTTGAGGACGCGCAAGCGCTGTGAAGTCTACTGGTAGGAACCAAATAGGCTTCACCACACTTTACATGTTGTTTGTCAAATGTCACAGTGTGATTGGCTGACACGCAACTCATCTTAGCACACTTCTGCTTGCCTGATGTGAGCTGTGCAGCTGCTGCCTGTAACAGTGAAACATGAATCTCAGACATGAGACAGAAACAGCGAAAAATGAAACAGGGATGCTGTCAGCGCACAGCTAGTGTGTTGGGTGGTTGAGGTAAACAAGGAATGGTTCCAGGCTGGATTGCGTTCAAAGGTGTTTTGAAGGCGCCTGAGCTTGTCTAAAGCTGGCTGAAAGGCTTGAGCCTCAGGACTACGGTTTGAGAATTGGAATGGAAGTTTTGTGGGCTTAAGTGTGTTGATATGATGGCTGCTGATTCAGGGAAGGGCAGCTGCAGAGGGTGCACCATGTGCTGAATGAGTGCCTGATAGACCGAGGAGCCTCCCCCAACATGGTCACCCTTGAAGCCTATGTAGATGGCCACCACATCACCACTGTTCAGGTATGTAGTTCAATTTTTGCCCTCAAATCAGGGTACATCAGACAGTCTGTGAAGCTTCACGTAGATGGCCACCACATCACCAATGTTCAGGTATGTGTTACATCTTGCCTCATTGTCAAAACTGTGAAGCCTATGTGGATGGCCACCATATCACCACTGTCCAGGTATGTGTCTCAGTTTTCCCTCAATTGATGCTCATCAGACAGTTTATGGAGCTTATGTAGATGGTTGCCACATGACCATTGCTCAGATGCATGCTTCACGTTTTGTTTGTATCCAAAATGATCAGACAGTCTGTGAAGCCTATGTAGATGGCCACCACATGACCACTGTTCAGGTGTGTGTCACGTCTTTCCTCATGTCAAAACTGTGAAGCCTATGTAGATGGCCACCACACTACCACTGTGCAGGTGTGCGTCTCAGTTTCTCTTATATCAACAGTGATCAGACCGTCTGTAAAACATTATATATATGGTCATCAGATAATCACTTTTCAGGGGCACATCTTGGTTTCCTTACATCAAAAGCAATTGGGCACTCATGTAGATGGCCATCACATCACCACTGGTCAAATGCACATCTTGTTCCTGCTCAAAAACAGTCTGTACACCCAAGGATACATGCAAGACTGTTGCCATCACACATATGCAGCGCAGACACCACACCATTAGCATGATGACATCTTTGTGCTTTTCGTTGTTGTGTCTTCCCAGTATAACCAGTGCAGGCTGACTTCACTGATTGCTGTGAGTCTGTGCAGAAGCGTGTGTGGCTATTACTTCACCTTATTAATCTGCATTGGCTAATGTGCTCATCTCAGTCCAAGCCAGTTTCTAGACAGGACAAACTGGATGTCTTTCATCTGCTCAAGATGAAGTGTATAGCCACTGGTCTGGGCAGCATCATCAGTTTTGTGTCATCACACAATGTATCATGAACACAACAGCCTTCATGCTTTACTAAGTCACAGCACCTGCATGCTTTGCCAAACCGGCATGCTGTGGCCTAGTGTTTGAATGTTAGGATTCATGCCTTATATAGGCAATCTTGCGGGCTTGGCATCCGTCACATAGTCTCGGTCGCAAAGATGTCGCACAAGCACAAACCCTAAGTCATAGGGTTTGGTACCATGATGTGATTTCCCAATCCCATACTTTGGCTGCAGGCTGATGGGCTGATCATAGCCACCCCCTCAGGCTCAACAGCCTACAGCTTGTCAGCAGGGGGGCCCATGGTAGCCCCCTCAGTCCCCGGGACCCTGCTGACCCCCATCGCCCCTCATTCATTGTCCTTCCGCCCCTTGGTGGTCCCAGAAAGCTCAGAGATTGAGATTCATCTTCCCCCCAGCGCACGCTCACATGCCAGGTTGCTTTTTTGCCTCAAATGATGTGCTGTGTTATGGGTCTGTAGCTCCGGGCTGCTGCCTCAGGAGGCTCCTATCATGATTGCTGAAAAGCACAAACTGTTCTTTTCCTTTCTTTTCACAAGTCTATGTCCAGCAGATTGAGTGAGAAAGGCGCTGAAAGTCACAAGCAATCCATCAATGGTGTGTGCAGCTATGCCTGTGGGCTTCTTGACGCTTTAGCTGCCAGTCACTACATGGATTGAAGCTGTCAGTTCTGATGTGACATCAGGCCATGATGTTCTCATGGCTGAGTACACTGCTTGCGTGCTTTGTATATCGCCTGCCTTAAATGCACTCTGCATGTCGTACAAGTGCCGCTTTGTATGCAGCCTGCCTTGACTGCAGTCTGCATGTCTTGCAAACGCAGCTTTGTATGCAGCCTGCTTTGCATGTCTTACTAATGCAGCTTTGTATGCAGTCTGCCTTGACTGCAGTCTGCATGTCTTACAAGTGCAGCTTAGCTTGCAGGGCTAGCTTTGCCTGCAGTCTGCATGTCTTGTAAGTGCAGCTTTGTATGCAGGGCTAGCTTTGATGGGCGCCACACGCTGCGCATGCTGAGAGACAGCAGCATCCGCTGCACAACCTCCTTATGTGCTCTGCCAATGATCAACATGGGCTACCTTGACAGAGACTGGTATGAGGGCATTGTGCAGAAGCTCAAGTGGAACGTGCCGATCAGGGAGACAGATGCTGCCGACATTGCTGCCTTCACATCCAGGAGCTTGTTACGCAACAAAGGAGTGGACACTCAGAATCTATCGCCTGTCGGGAAGACTGCAGACACTGTCAGTGATCCAGCACAGTCTGATGTGATCGGTCCGATTGGCAAGAACACCATCAGCAATGACGAGTTGCACCCTGAGCAGAAGACAGATGGAAGTCAGCAGGAATTGCCAGACAAGGTCACAGCAGGCACAGCTCAGTCCAAGCTGTGACATATTTTGTCTGTGTCTTAGTGAAAGATCATCAAAGACCATCATGGTTGATGCATCTGTACTTCATCTGCCACAACATACAGACTTTAGTGTCTACAGATGCTCTTGGCGTTTGACAGCTGTTTCATGCCGTTTAGGGCGGATTTTTGGAATAGGATCAGCTGGTGTAAAACTTCTCTGGCACCCGTTTGAATTCAAACACATTGCAGGTTGTAACACAATATCAAAGTCTGGCAGACGCTTTCAAGCACACATGGATGACCAAACCTCACAGCTACATGCAATTTGCAAGGAGCACCTTGGAGAGAAAACCGTAAACTTATCACACACAACCTGGTCAAAGTCAAACTTGAAACATTGTCTCAGTCATATTGCGAATAGTATTCAGTATCACGCAGTATTGAGTACTAGTATCGAAATATGGCATGCTGCCTTGCTCTGGGCATCCTGCAGCTTGACTTGCTGTTGTCCAGAAAGCATCCATTTCCCTCTTTTTATGCCATAATTTTCCACCACAGTGGCGAAGCATGGTACTCAGGCAAACCCCCATGCATCTGATCATCATCACACTCCTGCAACAGCAAGATTGGAACACTGTTGGCATTTTCTTGTGATCGCTTGTTTGGACACATCAACCAATTGTTTGGACACATCAACCGTACATTGTTGCCTTGACCCAGCCAGACTGGTATCTGGTATGGTCAAGGCAACAATGTACAGGCAAGACAACTGTGTCCGTCATTGCAAGACTGCATCAGTTGCTGTTAAGCGCTTCTGTCAGACTCCTTGGCCCTTTGGTTGCACAGCCAGATTTGCAACTGGGCTTCACAAGCCTAGTAGTCAAGCCTGCTCTGCACACCTGCATGGCCTCGACGTGGCATGGCAAAGCAAGAGCAATACATAGCCAAGGGTGGTCCTCACCGTGCGTGAGGTTGACTAATTGTGGACATATCGCCATGGTCGGATAGCAACCACAACAATGACAGCGATGATGATGAGCACAACGACCAGGCCACAGCACATCCACTTGCGCGTGTTCTTCTGGTACTTCTTGGCTTGCACAAGCTCGTTGACACCAGACTCCACGTGGTCTCTGGCCTTACCCACCTGTCAACAGCCATCATAACACGTGGAGAAAATATGTGAAAAAAAGGAGGAAAAAGGAAATGTGAAGAAAAAGAAAAAGAAAAATGTTGCATGGTCTCACAGTTAACACACAATGTTGCATGCCCTTTGAGATGCAATGAAGACAGAGCTGAACAGGGTAATTAGTCACAGGACAAGCACAGCTTTCATAGCAGTGTTGCAAAGTTTGAGTGTGAGCCAATAAGCATTGATTGGATACAGGTGGAAGCCAGCATCCTGTCCAAGCTGAGCTCATGTGACACAAGTAATCAACTTGGCATGCGAAGCAGACCTAGTAGGCTGTGCCCCTGCCTTTCTATTGCCATGCTGTTACTACTATATGTGAGACTGACATGTCTGACTACATCCTACAGGCATGAAAGTTGCATCCTGTTACGCGTGTGTGCTGTCTGTGTCAGTAACCCCCAAAGCACACATCAAGCTCATCAATAAGCTCCCAGGAACGGCGGAACATCATGCTGGTAGCTGATGTGCAACGGCCACATTACGACATGTGCAAGGCAATCATCAGCTGCAGCATTCAAGCTGCTGGAATGCTTATACACAACGGCTTCACAGGAGATATGCAGCAGAGCAACCCAACCTGCTGCTCAGTAATGATTGCTGAAGACAAGGGAAACATGCAGGAAGCTTGACACGCGCAAGGGAGATCACAAGCTGTGACACCTTTTTTGAGAACAGGAGCATATAGGAAGCTTGACATATGCAAGGCATTAACTGACTTGTATCATTCAAACTAAGCCGTCTCAGGACTCTCCTAGTTCTTGTCTGTTGGCTCCCCTACTGAATCGTAAAGACAGGATATGTAAATTGATTGATTGAATGTTCAAAGCAGGAAATCCAACCTGCTGCTCAATGTTGTCCAGCATCTCTCCCTGGGCCTCCACCAGCACTGCCATGTCCAGGAAGATCTGGTGCAGCTCCATCAGGCTCTTCTCCAGCTCCTTCACCGCCTCGTGCCGTTCATTGATCTCTGCTAAAGTGTCCAACACCTGCACCAGATGTCATTGGCCATCAATGCTCATGTTCATGCACACATTTCTGAGCTGCATGAGACGCTTTGTGAGCTGCCGCAGGAAGTTTATGGGCGGCCTCAGATGCTTTGTGAGCTGCCTCAGACACTTTGTGTGAGCTGCCTCAGACACTTTATGTGAGCTGCCTCAGACGCTTGATGAGCTGCCTCAGACGCTTTGTGGGCTGCCTCAGAAATTTTGCGGGCTGCCTCAGAGGCTTGGCGGGCTGCCTCAAGACGTTCTGTGGGCTGCCTCAAAGTTTGTGGGCTGCCTCACACGCTTTGTGAGCTGCCTCAGACACTTTGCGAGCTATCGTAGACGCTGTACCAGGTTCTGGTGTCACCTATGACACCGGTGGCGCATGCCAAGCATGACACTGTCACCCCTGTGCTGCAGTGACGTCAACTGCAAACTTGAAGACAGACAGCCCATGAGTAGTGCTGTTGCGTGTATCAGCAGCAGAAACACTGTACACTGCGTACATATCTCGACAGTACAATCTGACAAGGCTGCGTAGCCTCTGCTGTCGCTTACAACAAGGCCTGTGCACATTTTTGGGCAGTGCAGTGTGGCAAGGGCAGTGCAGTCTGGCAAGTCAACTCACATGCCCTCGCCCCTGCTCCAATATGGCCTTTTGGAAGATGGTCTCGCTCTCCCCCGTGTCAATCATGTTGTCAATTTCCGCCTCTGTGGGTTTCTTGCCCGTCACAATGTGCGCTCTTCGCTCTACCACTTCCCTGCACAAAACATCACGCGTGAGTGCTGTTATGCATGACCAGAAACGTGTGTGACCTGTGTGAGCGCTCTTTGCTGTCAACAGCACAAAGTCTCATGGTTACGGGCAGCTTCAGAATGGTGCGCTGGGCGGTCCAGCATGCTATTGCTGCTGCTCTTGATCCCTTACAACAAGAGCACCAATCTGTCAGAAAACTGTTCCACGACTTATGAATGCCACTTGCTTCCTGCTGCCATCATTGACAGAGTGCAATGCTTGTTGACAGGTTGATGGCGCAAGATGCCACTCCAGTCTGGCCTGGGCCTACCTTATAGGGCAGAAGGACCTGCTTTCCAATGCAACTGATGGCAGCTATTAAGGTCAAGCAACTAGGCTCTATCATGCAGTCTTGTATTCTTTCAACACAAAAGGGTGTCAGACATTGGCTCAGTCAAAGCCATGAGTGAGTGCTTGGCTGTACACTTGATGATGTACCTCTGCCGACAACTACAGTGGTAACGAGTCTGTCATTGATGGCTGCCATTGACAGTTCCTTGAAGTGACATACCACGTATCTGAATCGTGCAAAGCAGCCTTGGCTACAGGCTTGTCTGAATCCTGGCTGTCCGACCAGAGAGCCAAGCACTCAGACAGAAGCGCTTGACAGCAATTGCTTCGGTTGTTCAATGGCAGAATGACGGACACAGCTGTCTTGTGTATACATATGTAGGCAGGCTCTGCAGACCACTCAAGCACAGCATGTAATGATGAGCCACAACTTCAAGCCAGACTTGGATGCTGACAGACACCTGCTCCGTTGAAGTATCTGATGCTACTGCACTTTTGATCAAGCAGGGGAGTCTGAAGCAATCCCAGAGGGCAGCCCAGGAGTGACTGTTCCTGCTCCTCCCCCCCTCGTGAAATTGCCTGGCACTGTAAACAATGACAGAGGTTGACTGCACACCTGTACTCATCTTGTAGGCGCAGACGCAGGTTCTGGAACTCTCCCATGAGGTCTTTCAGCTTTTTGCAGAGGGCTGCAGTGATGGCTGTGCGAGTTCGCTCGCTTGAAGACCCTTGCTCTGACCCCTTTAGCACATAAGGAGGAGGTGAGTGCAAGTTCCTTGACTATGCTTTGTGAGTGTCCAGATAGTTGAGCCAGTCACTTCAAACTTGAAGGGTCAGCACTGTGGGCTTGTCAAAGTGCACGTGGCTGCATGCAAAGCAAATGAAGCAACTGCAGTCAGTTCAGTCAAACAATGCTCTGATCTGCGCTCAGTGAGCAGCACTCTGTTCATCTTGAGACCTGCTGCAGGCCTGCTTGAGGGCAGATGGATGATGCTTTCAATAGTGACACATCACTGGAAGGACGCACACCTTTCGCTTGAGTGCTGCCTCATTAAGCTTGGCCAGGTAGTCCAGTCTAGCCTTCAGATTGTGAGCAATCTTGTTCACCTCGTCAATGTCATCCTGTGAACAGTATGCAAGTCATCTTGCTGGAAGCTTATGTGCCACAGAGAGGCAAAGCATGGCCTCAAGCCAAAGCTACGAATTCAGTGTTGCATTAGCTACACAGCTTAAATCAAGCGATCAGTCAGCAGTGTCACAAACATCAAACAAGGATCCTAGAGCAACAATACTGTGTAAAGGCAGTAGTAGTAGCTCTGCTGCTTGACACAAGCGCCTTTCTGGTTTCTGACCTGCATCCGTTCCCTGATTTCCTTCATCTCTGCTGAGCGGGTTATGGTCTTAGACCTCTCATGAGCTATCAACAGCTTCTCCTGATTCTTCTTGATTTGGCTTAGTTGAGCCTGAAACAGCAAAGCAGTACTGAGGGACAATGGTTGATCATCACACGGCCAACAAGAGCACAGGAACAAGCAAGTGTGTGGGGCTCAGAGACAGGATGTTTTAACAAACCAGGCACACCTTGATGGCAGTGACCTCCTTGAAGAACTCCTCCATGTGCTTGTCTGTAGCATCCGCTTGTTGTACTGGTGCTGGACCTGCTTCCAGATCAACTGGAGCTCCAGGCCGTGTGGGTGTCTCACCACCCTAACAGCAATAGGACAGCATAGGTGAGTGAGGAGCACTGCAGTTGCCTGAGATGGATACCTGTCTTCAGAAACAACATAAAAGTACACACTGAGCAGTATCTCACCCGCACTGTCCCTAGTAGATCGTTCATATTTGAGCAAGCAGACCAGACGCCGAAATTCTCAGAAGCGGACTAACGCCCTGGCTTGGCAGCTCGTGTCCAGCAACAGATTGAGACCGAGAAGTGAATTGCTTGTCACGCGTTTACTCGCAGTATAATTTTGACAGGTAGCCGAGTGCAGGACCGGGGCCCCGCAGCAGTGCGGTCGTTGTGGGCTGTCAAGCCTCAACAACACTGTGCTTGACCCGGACCCTCACCTTGCACGACCTGCAGCTGCTGTGACAACAACGAACAGGACTGTTTGGTCG
>JAABUK010010799.1_pt1 | contig 12081 bp, 16 predicted proteins | sample 5559141 | NCBI WGS metagenome assembly JAABUK01 (sample SAMN10711869, study PRJNA513367) | rock metagenome | isolation source: Antarctica rocks | place: Antarctica: Victoria Land, Pudding Butte nord | collected 2016-01-03 | reverse complement strand
CGCGTAGTCTGTGTGCAGGTGAATTACTTCTTGCGGTAAAGCGTGCCGCATCCGGCTAGCCTGCTCCTCGCCGCCCTTCACTTCCTGCTGCCCTCCCCTAGACTTTTGGCTGCTGTCACAAATCTTGGATGCTTCCTCCCCGTCAGTGTGAATACGCCTCCGTATCCTGCTCTCCTCGTAACTTCATCAATGTTTCCATTCATACCGGCCCGTTATCAGGCTCCTACGAAGGAGGGCTGTGCCGGGGTGCAAGATGGCCTCCGACTTCTACATAGACCTTGGTCTTGTCCCTCTCTCTTTTTCTTTTTCTTTTTCCCTCACCCGCTACGTTTCTCTTTGACTCTGGTACCTGCTTCTTTGCTAGCCTCAGATTTTTCTCTCTTCTACCATCCTACTCGGCGTCAACATGGGCGCTTTTACGTTTGAGAACGCGTACCCTACGCCAGACCATTGTTCAATGGTTGAGAGCGATGACGAACAAGAGGACTTTGATATCGATTCGGAAGTCTCCGATGCGGACCTCCTGGAGCTGAAGCAGGAGCTGAACAAACTCGGCACGGAAAAGGCACAACGAGATTTGGCAGATGCCACTCTTGCTGCTCAAGAAATGACCCGGCAGAGGTGGAAACGGTATGTCTCAAATTGTTCGCTTTCCTAGCTTCCCTTATGGATACCAACTACTGGAGCTGACTCCGGCTGCTCTTCCTTCATACTAGGTACTGCGATTTTGTGCGCAAGGATCATCTGAAATTGCTGAAGTCCTGTTCCATCATGTCCTTCAAGGGCTACCTCATCTGGTACTATAAGACGCACCCTCGCGCCAAGAGGCTGAACACATACGAAACTGTGTGGAAGACCTTACGTCAGTTATACTACGACGGATGCTACAAGGTTGTGGCCGATGATGTGGGCAAGGAAATCACTAATGTAAGTCGTCTTCAATGCTGTCGAAGGGGTAGAGTCGGTTTGACCGTGGAGACAGTACCTTCATGGGCAATTCTGCAACGAACGTGGCCTGATCAGAGGCATGAAGCAGAAACACGTCGTTGGTCACAACGGCGTCCACGGTGCGCTTTATTACCATTGGAAGTTCGATACGGAAGTCTTTGCCCTAGAACTAGAACGTGTGCATCTTGCCGCGGGGACTCTTTTCCTGAGTTTCACCGGCTGTCGACCTGGCGCTATCTTCGAGAGTGCCTGCAAGGGGATTGCTGGGACGAATGAGGCCATGCTCTATAGGCATGTGAAGCTAAGACTCTTGCAACCAAAGGATGAACCACCCCTACTGGTTCTGGAGGTCACCATCTTGTTGGATAAGGGCAAACGCAAGCGGAATGCGCCGTGAGTTATCCTCGCGCACTGAGGTCTCCGTTATACTGCTAAAGGCGCTGAAAGGAAAACCATCACCCTTTACGAGAATCGCACCTGTCCTGCAATGTGTCCAATCCTTCATTTCGTGGCTATCGCCTTTGCCGACAACGCTTTCCACCCCAAGCTCGCCGCCGCCGGGCTGACCCCTTATACCTTGCACAGTTTCTCCTGCCCAGACGGCCGTATTACCGTTGATTTCGCCTTCAGGGACGGCATCCTTGATATCCCCATCTTCCGCCGCGTCACGCGGTCATTACAGGGTGTTCAAGTCGATCCTCGCAAAGCTCTATCCGCAAACTCCTTTGCGTACTGGATGAAGAGATTAGGCCAAAGAGCAGGCTTTGAGCATTCTTTCCTACCTTACTGTCTTCGACGTGAAGTCGGAACGGAATTGACAGGTTAGTTTGAAACTGGAAGCTCCTCTCACAGGACTACCGCTGATGTTGTCTTAGACGCTGGGGTCAGCGATCAGCAACGTAATCAGATCCTCGGCCACGCCGGCTCGAGAACGTTTCTCAAGCACTACATCTCACAGAACGTGATTGTCGATGTCCAGGCCACCTTCCTCGGCAATGCTTCCAAGTCAGATTTGATCAAGCAGATCGGGAAGCTCTGTCTGCGCCGCGACCCCAATCTCCCGAAGCGGCTTTCGGACGATCAGCGCACGCAGGCTTACCAGCACCCTGATGTCATCCGTGTCCAGCAAGAAAAGGACGCCCTTAAGCAACGACTCCAGGACGAGTTTGGCTCTATCAAAAACGGATCGAAGTCGCCCGACGGCAAACAGCATACGCGGGTCCAAAGTAAATTAAGAGCTCTGAAGCTACGCGTGGAACGCGAGGCTTTCACACAGATTCTTCGTGAATTTCACAGCGCCGCAGACCTGGATCACATGGTATCACAGCTCAATGGAGAAGAGCCCGCTTCCAAGATGCTCGCTCCAGTGCAGCATATCTTGGAAGAACGTAGGCAGCTTGCCCACGATCTGTTCCAGCCGGCGACTGAATCCTCCTTCGCCAAGATGGTTGACGTTATGGCGCGCCTCTGTTCACTCTACGAAGGCAAAGACCGGAGATGCAACAGCCACGAAGGAGATGCTGGAGACCAGACCAATCAGCGGTCTGCATGCGTACAACATACCTCACCTGCGGTCTACAAAAATATGTATTGCAGCGACACCATCGAAGCTGTTGTGGACCTTGATGCCATCACACCCCCCAAAGCAGCTAAGTCCACAAAAGCTGTGAAACCTGCCAAGTTGATGAAGCCGGTCGTATCTTCCAAGATCACCAAAACAAAGAAGCCACTCGCTTCGCTGACGTGTCTTTTTTGCTACGGCAACCCAAAGCGTGGGCGGACGCAGAGTTTCGCGCGCAGTGACAGTTTGCGAAGGCACTATCGTCAAGTGCACTTTCAGTACCAGGTTGGCCCCTTTCCATGTCCTCTCCCAGACTGTATGAAGATCATCCACGATTCAGACCACTTCGCCAATCACGCAGTCACTGAGCATAAGTCAGACCTCGGAGTTCGGGCTGTTATTTCGGGAACACTGGAGCGGACTGCTAAGCCTGGGCAACTTGCCACGTTTACTCTATGAGGAGCTCAACTTTAGATATCGCCTGAAATCATATTACGTCTCTTTTCTATTACGCGTCCCATGTCTGGTTGTCGTTGCTTCCCTTGTTCACTTACAGTACGCTACTCGGATCTTGGCGACATTCCTTTGATTAAGAGGGAAAAGATGTCAGAAGAAGGCGGCTGTCGTCTCCGCTACTGTTGTCCTTAGATCAACCCTTTTCATATAAAGACATGCTATTGCCCTTGTGTAACACTTCTTTTTGCCAAAGAGAAAGATAGAATTATTTGTTAGATTATCTTGTTCCAGCTTATCGACTCCAAACATGTCTTTGACTTCCAATATTCAACGTGATTAGTTTTCGATTGAAAATTATTGTACATAAATTCAACACGAAAGCAAAGACGCAACTTCATCACAATCCCCTTGAAACGCAAAATCCAAAGGAAGTTTCAAACCAAACGGTGGTGCGTCCCTGTTGATCCAAACGGTGGATCCGCCCTGAGCCTTCGCGGCGCGACAGAGCTCTGTCACCAACCTTTTCGCTCCAGGCACCTTCAGAGTTGTTCCCACCACGAAGACCACTTCTGGACCCGTCTCCAGATCTTGCTCCGTCAGTTCCCCAATCATATCGCCCTTGGGGTTATCCTCTCCGTAGAGAAGGACGTTTGGACGAAGTCTGCCTATGCCAAGTCGTCGTTTCCCCATCCGTTCTCGATCCAGCGCAATCTCTTCGCAGCGATTGCAGTCTGGCAGGTCTGACCCACAGAACCACTCAGACACGAGTGGACCATCCCAGCCGCAAAATTGACATTTCGCTTTATCGATTCGGCCGTGGAGCTGCACAGTCTTCTCCCAGAGATTGGGAAGTCGACGCTCGATGCAGTCAATGTTCTGCGTGTAATGTCGAAGGAGACAACCGTTATGGGCGAGTCCGTCCAAGAAACAATGAAATGAGGTGGGCTCCGCCTGGGCGGAGAGGCTCGACATGTTGCGGACCATGGTGTGAAAACGGTCAGTCTCGACCGGCGAGTTGTAAACAGATATGTCAAAAGAGGTTTGGGCTGACTTCCGTATTGTTTGAAAATCAGGAACTTTGCGACCACCATTAGACTCGCTGAGACCAAAGGCAATAAGAAAGACTCACTGCCTGCATTGACAGAAATTCCAGCGCCGCTGATGACCACGACTTTCTTTTTCTTCCGTAAAAGTGTTCTCAAGGCAGAAATCGCCTTTGCCTCATCGCCGCCTAACGGCTGCCTCATTTCGATCTTCTGGAAAACGTTTGAGGATGGCGGCCGAATGGACTTCTGCGATTTCACAACCCGAGGAGACTTCTCTGTGGGATCTTGTCTTCGGCATGATAGCCCATTCTTGGGAGTCCTGCGTTTTGACATAGTCGAGGATGCGATGTAAAGTCGGTACTGTCCAGTGTGGAGCGGGCTCAGATTGATTCGTAGAGGAGAGACGAGGGAAATTGAAAAGAAGGGAAGGGGGCAGACCCTCTCTTTATACCCAGTGATCGCGCTAGTCTTGGCCAGAAGCCGGCCGTCCCACCTTAGGCAGCACCAGGCAGTGCTGATATAGGATGGACCGGCTGCCAAAGGCCAATCACGGCTCCTAATATGGACGGATACCCTTACATCACAGACGGAAACCCGTTTGGGTATGCTCAATCGAATATTCGTATTCGAAAAGGGAGTCGAGATCTGTTGCAAGCCGTCAAGCACTCTTTGGTTTGCCCCTTATGTCCTCTGAAGGTGGTCCTTACTGATCATCTCACTCCACGTACGGACAGAAATAGCTTTGTGGCGGTGGTGAATGCGTAGATCCCAAAACCTGTTTAGAGTCACAACACCCTATTGGCCCATCATTCTTGTTTCGGATATCAGCCTAGTTTATGCGGCGGTCTCATTAGTGCTGTTGTGGATGGAGCTATCCTTTTTTGACGGGCAGTAGATACTGGCGGCGTGACGTAGGCCAAAATTTGAGGCAGTCAGCGGCCATATCTGGAGCAAGTCGTCAGATTCAGGATGATTGAAGCTTGCAGGGGTGGGCCACCATTACTGGAGGGCGTAGATACCTATTAAAACACAGCTAGACCCCTGGAGCCCAGTCAGTCTCCGCAGCAGTCAGCAAAAAGGAAGTCTAGCAAGTCTTTTACTATGGACCCTCCAGACATGTCAAAGATGCCAATTCAATATCTTCAAACTCCAGAGCAGGACTCGCATGGTCACCAAAGCTTCACGAACGCTTACTCTTTTCCCCCTTACCCGCTCACTCCTTACCCGACTATCCCAGAGACAGAGGAATGGTCACCTTTTCCGTTTAAGACATGGGTTCATCCGGTCCATGAAGCCGAGCGAAGGGTAAGAACGTCCGTTAACGCCCCTTCAACTTCTGGTCTGTGCCATTCTTCGCCGACTCCGTCTTTGAATATCTCGTCGACCGAGCTTCAGAGGGTGTTAGACTCCCTCCTGGATCAAGTCGATTGGTTGGAGGTGGCGGCAAAGGTGGCTAGAAACCGAGCGCCGTCAATCTACTACAACGCCATCGAGAAGATATTGCTAGCACACATATATCAGCTTATGAAGATCGAAGGCGAGGACGACGATGCAGCTCAATTTAAGAACGGTAATGAGGACGAAAATTATGTGTATAAGGGCGATGATGAAGAGGAGGTTGAGGATGGAGGTGAGCCTGCGAGGGAGAGCGAAGACGAGGACGGAGATAGCGATGAAGGTGGCGATGACGATGAAGACATGCATGATGATGCAGACGAAGAAGATAAAGACGAGGACGATGCAATGAATGACGACGAGTATGAAGAGGACAGCGAATCAGAGGATACATAGCAAGCGAGGAGGATAAAGCACGAGACCTATTTATTACGGCTATTTAAGGATGGTAGTTGTAGTCTCTAGTCTAGGTTTGTGAAATAGATTTGTATAGATGATGAAGCCGCGCGTTATTGCCCTGATAGAAGTGCGAGCTCTCCGGGCACGAGGGTAGGTCTGCCGATTCCTTCCTCAGCAATGTGAACTCTTTCAGAACGTCTCCCTATAAACCTTTCCATCGCCAACTGCGTGCGTAAGCAGAGGTTAACCCCGCTAGGGATTAGGCTGCCTCCTGTCGGATTGCTCTAACCAACATCATTTTCTTCAAATCGTGACCGATGGAACTTCGAAGTCGGTCAATCAACAAGCAAAGCCTACTCTTGACCTCTCATGATACTCGTGCGGAGTGAGCAGTGACGCTAAGCATCTTGACGGTTTATTCCTCCTCTCTGTTCCCCTCCATTTATGGAGGTCTATTTAAAGACATCAAGAAGTGGATGTATCACAGCCCAGCCGCGATGGTCTCTTCTACGATAACCCCACTCTTTTTGTATACTGGTGCTCTCACTCTGTACTCCCGATCCACCCTTCGCCCTAAGCCTCCGTCCCTTTCAACTCCTGCTACCCTGACTGTGAACCGTGCTTTAAATGCTGAGAAGGGTTTGTATTAGCTGCGGTTCTGTTCCCGAAATTCGGGGGAGCCAAAAACAGCCATCTACCGTCATTAAAGGCTGCCGTCTAAGGTCAGAGTATAAGAGCCCCCGGTGCAGTTTTAAAGCTCCTACGACCCGTGCCCTTCATTTCGCTCAGACTTTTCTACGACGCCGCGTTGCAACATCCGTTTGAAATGTCCAAGTCCATTCCAAAGGAGATGGACGTGACACAATTCTATGCTATTGCCGCAGGCGGCTGCATCGCTCTTTTATTTATTGTTCACACTATGATCCGACTGAGTTGGCTTTTCAAACCGTGTGGTGCATTGCTGCGGAAGTATTTCCTACATCCTCTGCTCCTCCGACGGCATCGTCTTTTGGGGCCTTGGACTCGCGCCCAGGTGGCCTTCGCGCTGATCTACTTCGCAGCCAACGCCTTTTGTACTTGCTTCAGGGTATCTGCTGCGAGCGACGTGGCTTCTCGGGCGGGACATTTGTCGCTCATCAACCTGGTGCCGGCCTATTTTGGATTCCACTTGAGCTTTGTTTGCACCTTACTCGGCGTTTCGCTGCCCAGGTACCGGCTTTTCCATGCGTCAACGGGGACGATGTCTATCATCCTTGGTGTGCTCCATGCCATCATCAACGCCGCCGGCAAGCCGAGCCTTGGCACGAGGGGGTCGGGGCAGGCTTTTAAATTGATTGTTGGTTGCTTTCTTCCCGACGGACTTTCATCTCGGCTGACCTTCGCATTAGGCGGTCTTTTCTATGGTCTCGCTGCGTCTGCTTTCGTCGAGCTTGTTTCGCCGGATTTCATATGAGCTCTTCCTTCGCTGTCACCAGGGTTTGGCCGTTGTTATGGCTTACGCTCTGTGGAGACATGTTCCGTCAAGCTCAAAGGTGCCACGCGCATACCTACTCGCTTCTGGTGGTACCTTTCTGATCACACTTGTGATGCAGTGCTTCGCCGTCCTGTATAGAAATTTCAGCCTCCACCGTGGCTGCTCCAGAGCGTTGATCGCGAGGCAAAATGGGGCCGTAAGAATGACAATCTTCTCCCCCCGTCCGTGGAAAATCAAGGCCGGACAACACGTCAACGTTTGGATTCCATCCGTTAGTCTGTGGTCCTTCCTGCAGAGCCATCCTTTCACCATTGCGTCCTGGAGCGAGGGCGAAAACCCTAGCCTGAATTTCTTGATAGAACCGAGGGATGGCTTCACACGGAAGCTGGTTGAACGCGCCCCCGAATATGAAAAATGGACTTCCAAACCAACAGATGAGGAAATGGACAAGAGGCCCTTTGGTGATGCAAGAAACCCCCGAGGTAGCTCGGGACCGTCTGAACTCCGCATAGCTTTCTTCAGCGGGCCACACTGCTCAGGCGCACCCATTGGTGAATACGGGAAAGTCCTGATGGTAGCTACCGGGGTTGGAATCGCGGCGCAGTTGCCCTTCCTGAAAGAGCTTATACAAGGATTCAATCGATCAGAGGTTCGCACGCGCAACATCCACTTAATATGGCAATTAAACGATCTAGGTGAGTATCCGATGCCTCGGTTGCTGAAAGTGTTTGACGTTGGCAGGTGATGAGCACCCCGCCATCGAGCTGCTCGACAGAGCTTTAAAGGAGGATACCTTGGATCATGGTTATGTAAGTATAAGGCTTACGGGGAGCGCCGTCGAGGAGATTTGCTAAGCTAGCGGTGCCAGATGCTTCAGGTGTGGCTATTCTTTAAATATGGAAGACTGGCCCCCAGCCCACAGGTTGCAGGAGAGCATCGACGCGCCCTTTATCATAACGGTATCGTAGATCTTCGGCGTTTGGTGCAGGATCAAGCAGGGCCAAGTTCAGAAAAGCATAGAGGGAATGTTTTAATCACGGGTAAGTCCGCAGAGCCTCTCGGAGAGAGCCTTAAATTGACCATCAATACAGTTTCCGCAAATGAACAAATTCGAGACGAGTTGCGAGATCTCATTCAGCCACACCTGGACCAGGGAGTGAGTCTGTTGGAACTTGACTATCAGCCGGCTGAGAGGAGACGAGGCTTGTGGCCTTTTACACGGTCTCGCAATATGATACAGTAGCTCTAGATAATATCAGATAGACAGCTACCTTGAAGCAATCCTAGAAAATCCAATCAAGCTTGTTGTATTGAGATGAAGGCGAGATCCAACTTTGGGTGCTTTTCGGTTTAGTTTTGGCTGCTTCTGGCCCCTTCTTCGATTCACTTTAGGCTGCTCTTTGGTCCACTTTTTGGCTGCAGGAGGGCTCCAGAAGTAGAGTCTAGGAAATTTGCAGTGCTATATGACTCTCTTTGGATCCAATCTCGAGTCTTCAGAACATGTCTGACCCAAAGAGACCCATCACTCAGCTTTGGAACTTTTCGCCAACGGTTGCCGAAGACTCATTGCCAAACAGCTCGGTGACGCCGCCAGACACTCGGGTATTCAAAAAACACGCTCCAATAGATCAATCCAGATTGTCTCCATTCGATCCGACATCCCACCAGAAGGATGGGACCAGCACTTCAAAATTTGGTAATAAGAGTATCGAGCAGCACCCTGTCGGGGCTACTCTGCAAGGACCGTATGACGAGTTCATGGCTCTCGACCAGGCTGGACCGGCTATGATCGGGTCAGAAAATGAGAAGGAGCCAAGCTTGGTAGCAATCAAAAGGGTCAAGAGAGTTGATGGCAGCCCGGTTAACCGCATAACACCTTTCACCAGCGATCATCTCGTCCAGATCAGGAACATGTACGAGGAAGGTGATGAGATTGTCATCGTTTATGAAACAATGGATGTCACCCTCCGACAACTTACTGGCATACTGCAAGGCCCGTTGAAAGCCTTCCAAATCGCAGCAATCTGCAAGGAGGTCAGCCGCCCTCGGTCACGTTGCTTGGACTTTACTCACCCTGGTGAAATAGCTGCTGGACGGTCTCTCATATCTGCATAAGGAGCTTGCCCACTATCACGGGGCGCTCAACTGCGGTACAATACTTCTCGATCTTGACGGAAGAGTGAAAATCGGTGAGTGCCTTTCGAAAGGGAACGGCCGTTGCTGACGGTCTCCAGCCAACATCGGTGAGTCATTCATCAAGGATAGAAGGCTCAACCCGGAAAGCGAAAGGAAAGACATCCGCAGCGTCGGATCAGTCATGATGGAGTTAATGGAGCCCGAGACCTTCATTCTTGAACCTCATTCTGCCGTGCTCAAGAACGCGGATGCGTGGAAGGACGGCTTCGGTATTAAGGATTTCCTGGCCGCTACGCAACACAGTACTTTGGAGACACTGAAAAATGTGAGTTTCCGAACCCGATTAATTGGTCCCCTGTCTTGGTTTGACAAGAACCAAGCACGACTTCCTCCCCAAAAAGCCGATTTGGAAGTGCCTTAGACCTCATGTCTTCTGTGCAGTGAGAGCGGCCAATCTTGGCTGCGATGTACTTTCTCTCCCATAGATTGCTTAAAGAGTGTCACTCCTATGGCGAGCGAGTAGGGGATTGTCTTCCACACCACATGTTGAGGTAGATAGACTCTAACCCACAATAAAAATCATTTGTTATAATTTGCGCACCAATTAGGGAACCATCGATGAAATATTTCCGAAGTACTTACCGAGGGAGTATTGACCGGGGAGGCAAGTGAGATGTTGCAGAGGATAGTACGATGGAAGCCAGCACCGTAGAGCGCAATACTGAGGGCTCGCTGGGATATTCAACAGGGGAGTACTCACGGGTTATCCAAAAGTCGCGGGGTCGTGGGGAAGTACGGATGCACAAGGACGATTCCATGGTTGCTGGATCAGCAGCATGACCCAAGGATCCTATGATCGGCGGCCATTTGTTGCTCATTTCTGAGAGCATCCAGAAATTGCAAGCCATTGGCGGCATCCTTCCTTGGCGCCATCTTCCTGCACCAACAGCAGCATCCACAATCGAAGGTATGTGAGTATATTTAAAAAGCACCCTCTTTCTCTGATTGCACGACTCTTGCTAGCATTGTCAATAGAAATCGAAAACCTGTTGGCACGTTGTCTACCAAGCCCATACTAGCTACTGTACCCGCAGGAGTCTATAACGATGTCTAGATCATGGACTCATTCGCTCTTCGACTGCTTCAGTCCCATAGGCACATGTGGGCGGTGTGAATTGTACTGCAGAGGCTGAACGCTTACCAACAATTTCAGGTTGCTTTTCCCTATGGTGTCCATGCATCCTCTACGGCAAAACTCAAGAGCGCAAAACAGGGGGAAAGAATGGCTGGCTGTGCTTTAAAAGGGTACAGACAATCTCCCCCAAATCCACACCCGCTGGAGCCGTTCCCTAATCCTTTCCCTAGGGTTCTTGTTGTTGCATTCTCTCCTGCTGCGGTCTTCAACCTTGCCTGCAACGTTCCACCCGCGGCAGCATGCGCTACGACTATGGTATCGATGGTAACGCATGCAGTGACTGCCTTAGCTCATGGTGCTGTCCTTGCTGTGTATTGGTGCAGGAGGATAAGGAGGTGAAGGAAAGGGAGTCGGGTAAAAAAGGGGGGTATGCCAGTCAGCCGGAAATGAATTACGCGCCTCAGTAGCATGTGCAGGGTGCTTTTGCCTGGGATATCAGTGGCGGTGATGGTAGACTTATGGAATGGGCGCTGCCGGGGTGATCCCATGCTTTGTAAGGAAGCGTGACCGACCTTGGCTTTATTGGTTTTCTATTATTTGCACCTTTCGCGAACCGATTAGTTGGTAGCATCATAATCTATTTGTCTTAACGCTTTACAATTGAAAGCCATAGATAAACGTAATATGGTCACTTGATACTCACCAGGGGAATCTTCATCTTAAAATCGAAGCAACTTGAGGCGTCTTCTCGCCACCAAGCTTCTGACCAATGGGCCGGTGTCTGGGTATAGCTCTCCGTCGCTGGGGGAGTACTCGAAGAATAAGGGATTGATATAGAAACGGAACTGGGGATGGACCTAGGAAGTGAGAGATGGGCCTCGAGAAACGGTGACAGACCATGGCTGGAGGGATAGGCCTTCATTGAGGGATGGACCTACGAAGTGAGGGATAGGCCTTGAAAAAGGGATGGATCATGACTGGGGGATGGACCTACGAGGTGAGGGATAGGCCTTGAAAAGGAGCCAGACCATGACTGGGGGACAGGCCTTCAGGACTGAGGGACGGGCTATTTTGACCGGCCATTTCTAAATGGACTTGGTCGGTGCGCTAACCGCAAGCGGTATGACGTCTTCCAGGTCGTAACCGCTCCCTACGAACCCTCGCCTTTTGGATGTAGGGAGTACTCCCTCTGCGAGTATTCCCCCTACGAACCCTCACCTTTTAGATGTGGGGAGTACTCTCCCGGCGAGTACTCCCTCGACGAGTATTCCCCCCACGAACCCTCACCTTTTGGATGTGGGGAGTACTCCCCCGGCGAGTACTCCCTCGACGAGTATTCCCCCCACGAACCCTCACCTTTTGGATGTGGGGAGTACTCCCCCGGCGAGTACTCCCTCGACGAGTACTCCCCCCACGAACCCTCACCTTTTGGATGTGGGGAGTACTCCCCCGGCGAGTACTCCCTCGACGAGTACTCCCCCCACGAACCCTCACCTTTTGGATGTGGGGAGTACTCCCCCGGCGAGTAATA
>JAABUK010010797.1_pt1 | contig 12084 bp, 9 predicted proteins | sample 5559141 | NCBI WGS metagenome assembly JAABUK01 (sample SAMN10711869, study PRJNA513367) | rock metagenome | isolation source: Antarctica rocks | place: Antarctica: Victoria Land, Pudding Butte nord | collected 2016-01-03 | reverse complement strand
CGGCAAAAGGTACGTCGGCGCTGCTGGTTCCCTTCGCTAACATGATCAAGACGGCGACCGGCAGTTGGTATACCGTGTTCCTGGTGGCGGCCCTGATGAACTTCGGCGTGGTGCTGCTGGCGCTGTTTGTTCTCAAGCCGCTGCGCCGGGCACAGGATGCCCGGTCGGACCGGATGCTGATGTCAACCATCGAGGCTGCGCCAGCGGCGGCGATCATGGAGGCTACTTCCACGCCGCAAATGCGGCCGCTCCGCTAGGCTTCGCCTGCGCGGGGGAAAGCCCACTCTTACAGAGCGGTCCTTGAGGCAGTATCTTGCAGTCCTGGTTGGCGTGGTTGCGTCAGCCAGGGCTGCCAAACTGAACGCTGCACTCACCGGGGCAATGGCCACCGCCGCGGAGCGGGGCTGCACAGCGGGTCCACCAAGTTGCTTGAGTCAAACGTCAACTGCAGGAACGGGCAATGGCAAAGAAAGCGGAACAGGGACAGGCGGCACCGGCTGTGGTGCCGGGCTACGGCGAGGCGGACGATGAGGCTGCGTCAATGAACAAAGCGGCGCACGAAGAGGAAACTCACGGCCGGGCCGGTGTGGCCGACTCCAGCCAGTCGGCCTCGGATGCTCTTGCAAAGGTCGTTCCCGACGCTGCAGGCCCCCTTGGCTACGGCACAACCGAGACAGACGTGAAGAAACGCATAGCCGAAGCCGCGGCGCGTGAGGGTTCCAAGCCACCAAGTCCCGTCTAACCCAAATATGCAAATGTTTGGCCATGCCTGGGCACCGTATGGACCATGTTGCACGGACCAGCGATGCAGGCGCGGTTACCCCAGCCCCGCTCGGCGGTCAGGAGATGCGGATGGAGATCAGGCGTCCCAACTCCAGCATGCGGTTGAGTACATGGACGGCAACGTCCACCTCGGTCGCCCGACGCCGGTTCGTGCGCGCGCGCAGCCCGTCCAGCGTCTCCGCCCAGCGGCATAGGGTCGTGTGGTCTGGCACGGCCAGGGTGAGCCCGAGCAGGCCGATAACGGAGCCGATCAGGCCTTCGGTTTGGCGAAGGGCCAGGCGGAACACGGCCTTGAGCGTGAGTGCGGTCAAGATCGCCAGGGACGAATACGAGGGTTGGCCACCTTGGGTTGTGCGCGGCTGCGCTCGCCAGCCCTCGATGGCGTCGTCCGTAAACCAGACCGTCAGGCTGCCGCGCTGGCGCAAGCTGGCGTCATACTCACGCCAGCTGCGGAGCAGCGCTCCCAGCGAGTTCATGAGCTTGTGCTTTTGCTTGGGGATGTGGCGGCGGCGGTGCTGGTTCAGCTTGAACGGCAAGATGGGTATCCCGGGTCAGGTCATGGCGGAGCCTCTAGCCCCGGCCGGTTCCCGACGCCAATCGGCGGGTCCGTGCAACAAGGTTGCCTGTGGCAAACACCTCCAGCTCTTGTTTGCCTGGTTTACTTCATGACGACCTCGCAAGCCCCCGTTGAGGCAATGGAGCATGGTCCTTGGAACCCGGGCATCCAGTCCCGCCTTCCATCCCGGCTGGCACCTCTCTCGACGATTTATAGATCGGAAAACGCGTTTAAGAGCTATGAGGAAGTGCGCGAGCTACATGACTTAACGGGACTCGAAGTTGATGAGCTCGTGGTTTTCCGACCCGAACGCCTGGTGGTGCACGAGCTCCTTATTCGAGTGACTGGCGAGCTTTCCGTGCCTGATGGGTCAGAGGTTGATGATCTCGGCGTCAGTTTTCGACACATGACGCATACAATTCTGACGAGACACATAGCGCCGCACATGCCAAAGGTCGTGAGCGCGTATCAGGAAGCCGAGCAGAAGTTGTCAGCGTTGATCAACGCCGAGTCTGAAGGCGTGCTTGGTTCCATGCGGCTCGGCACAATCGCGGTTCCGGCCCAGGATGTCCGGCAGAGTGGGCGGTTCGGCTTCCTGCGCTGGCGATTTCGCGAGAGGCAAGACGTAGTCCAGCACGAGAATGCTCGTGATCGCGAGGAGCGTTTTCTCGGGCAGTGGGCGGAAAAGGCCGCATCAAGTATGAGCGACCCGCTCGCCATGATAGCGTATCAGACGCTGATCAGAGTGGTGTCAGCGGTACGCGGGAGGCACGGCCGCATTTGGGGCGATGCAGATGTGCTCGCATCCATCGCCACCGGCATTGCCTGCAACCGCCATGTTACAGAAATTATCAGCCAACTCGTCGACTCATGGTTCCGGGGGGCGGCGCAAGCCGAGGGATATCAGCTACTGCCCTTCCAAGAACGACCTTTCGCAATGAATACGAAGGGAGCTTCGGCCTCCGGCAAGAGTACGATGCGACCTTATCAGAAGAGACTCGCAGCAGAGATTGGCATTGATTGGCGGCAATTTGCGCTTATCAGCCCTGACATTTGGAGGAAGTATCTTCTTGACTTCACTTCACTCGGAGACAACTATAAATATGCGGGTATGTTTACTGGGGATGAGCTTGCCATCATCGACTCGAAGCTGGACCGTTACATGGGACGGAAAGGCGAGCGTGCGGAGATACCACATCTCTTGATCGACCGTTTCCGGTTCGACAGTTTCGCAGCAGACGTTGATGAGACAACTAGTACGATGATCACGCGCTTCGCTGATCTCGTTTATCTCTTCTTCATGGTTACCCCACCGCACGTTACCGTTGAGCGCGCCTGGGAACGCGGACTGCGTGTGGGACGTTACAAGGCAGTGGACGATCTGCTCGCACATAATATCGAGGCATTTTTAGGCATGCCGGACCTGTTCTTCACCTGGGCGATGCGGACGACGAAACGAGTTCATTACGAATTTCTTGACAATAGCGTTCCGCATGGCGAGCGGCCGCGCACCATCGCCTTCGGATGGAACCGGGACATAACCATCCTCGATGTTAAGTGCATCCTCGACGTTGAGCGCTATCGAAAGATCAACGTGAACGCGAGATGCGCCGACGACGTTTACCCGGACTCACTCGCTATGGCACCAGAAAGCAACACACGCTTTCTCGAACGGTGCGTACGGCTGCTTACGACTGTCAGCTTCGCGAGCCGCAAGACTGGGCTCGTCTATGCCCGCATGGAGTTAGGACGGATGACATGGATCGACTCAGAAGCGCTTGAGGAAGCGATGACGGAGCCGAACACTCGGGCCGGAATTTTGGCCGTCGCGCCAGATGCACTGAGGAACTCATACGTTCCCGAGCTGAAGAACAAACAACCACCGAAGAACCTCGAAAGCGATCGGATGCACATCCTTGGCCAGTGGGGATGTGGAACCGTGCCGATTGAAGAGGTATGAACGCTGTTAGGCAAGCGGGGTGGGACGCCATCTGCGGAGCGACGGGCTGAGCAGCGGCGTTGGCGCGGCAAGGTGGTGAGGTAGCCTGGTGATGGGCTTCCCCCGCGAGGTAGACGGTTCCATAAGGAATCCGAACACCTCAGCAGGGACGTTTGGCGGAACAGCGGACCCCGCGCCGGTTAATGGCGGATTTCAAAGGCCAAGTGGTCGAGCGCGTACGCGAGGGCGCACTGAATGGCTGAAGTTTTACTTCAGCAGGATCGGCTTGCAGCAACCGAGCTGGCGAGCCAGGCCTCTCGCATGAACCTCCGGCACCTTCGCTACTTCGTCGCCCTCGCTCGCGAGAAGCATTACGGTCGCGCTGCTGCAGCCTGCAGCGTAACGCAGCCGACTTTGTCAGAGGCGATCAAGCAACTCGAAGCCGAATTGGGTGTGCCGCTGATTGATCGTGGGGGACAGCGCTTCCGCGATCTTTCTCCGGAAGGAAGACGAGTGCTGGATTGGGCGCAACTGATGCTGGCGGACCAAAACGGGCTTGAGCAGGAATTGGCTGAAATGCGGCACGGCTTGAGTGGGCGCCTACGCCTCGGCGTCATTCCGGCCGCAATCGCGGCTGCCCCGCTTATTGTGACTCCATTCTGCCGCCGCCATTCGAACGTGACTGCTGATGTGACCTCAATGACCTCGGTGCAAATTCAGCGCGGGCTGGAAAGCTTCGACTTGGAAGCGGGGCTTACCTACCTGGACAATGAGCCGCTGACCAACGTGCGCTCGCTGCCACTTTACCAAGAGCGCTACGTCCTGCTGACTTCGTCACCCGGCCCGCTCGGCAGCCAGGACCGTGTGTCCTGGCAGGAGGCAGCCAAGCTGCCGCTTTGCTTGCTGAGTTCCGACATGCAGAACCGGCGTATAATCAACCGCATCATTCGGGAGGTTGGTGGCCCGGCGCCCAGACCGCAGATGGAGACGACGTCCATGCTGGCGATCTGTGCCCATGTCCGACTGGGTGGCTGGTCGAGCATCGTCCCGCACAGCTTACTGGCTGTGCTCGGCACTGGTGCGGACCTGCGTGCGCTGCCACTTGACCAGCCGTCAGCACTCCACGTCGTTGGGCTAGTGGCCAGCAATCGCGATCCGCTTTCTCCCTTGGCCAGGGCCTTCTTGGCAGAGTCCAGCTTGTTGGACGTTGCTGCGATGCTGGAACTGCCGGACCAGCGTTGATCGGATATTCCGATAAGGTCCTTCGTAAATCCAGTTTGATCCTTCAGGCCCCCTGGACAATGCTACAAGCATCATCCGCGATCGGAATCCGTTATGAGCCTAGCTGTTGCCTTGCCCCGCACCAAGCTGCTGATTGATGGCGAATGGGCCGATGCCGAGACCGGAAGCCAGTTCACGACGCTCAACCCGGCTACGGAAGAGGTTATTGCCCAGGTCGCGCGGGCGGGGACGTCCGATGTTGACGCTGCGGTGGCCGCAGCACGCCGGGCGCTCAACGGTCCATGGGGCGCCATGACCGGCGCGCAGCGCGGCCGCGTCCTGAACCGCCTCGCCGAGATACTGAGGCAGCGTTTTGAGGAAATCGTCTTGCTGGAAAGCCTTGACGGGGGCAAGCCACTCGCGGCGACGCGCCGTCAGGATGTAACAAACGCCATCGACACGCTGGAGCATTACGCTGGGTGGGCCGACAAGCTTTCGGGCGACGTCATTCCCGTGCGCGCGGACGCGCTGACCTACACCACATTGTCCCCGGTGGGCGTGGTCGCGGCAATCGTGCCCTGGAACTTCCCGCTTATGAACGCGGTCTGGAAAGTTGCCCCGGCGCTGGCCTGCGGATGCACCGTGGTCATGAAACCGGCGGAACTGACGCCACTCTCGGCCCTGTGGCTTGGCGCCGCCGCGCTGGAGGCGGGCATCCCGCCAGGCGTGCTGAACGTGATCCCTGGCCCTGGCACCGTGGTCGGAAACGCACTCGTCTCGCATCCCGGGATCGACAAGATCGCGTTCACCGGCTCCCCGGGCGTGGGCAAGACCATCATGCGGGCGGCAGCAGAGCACGTGACGCGGGTGGGATTGGAACTTGGTGGCAAGGCGGCCGCAGTGGTGTTCGCCGATGCGGATTTGGACGCCGCAGTGCGGCAGATCGCCAATGGCGCGTTCTTCAACGCTGGCCAGGTCTGCTCGGCGGCCACCCGGATCATCGTGGAGGACAGCATCCATAACGAGTTCGTGGCACGGTTGGCGGCGCGCGTTGCCAGCCTGCGCGTTGGCGACCCAGTAGATGCAGAGACCACTATGGGGCCGGTTATTTCCTGCAAGCAGATGGAGGGCGTGCTCGGATACATTGAGATCGGTCTCAATGAAGGCGCAAAGCTCGTCGCGGGTGGCGGCCGCATCGGCAACCGAGGCTACTTCGTGCAGCCGACGGTGTTGTCCGGCGTGGAAGGCGGCATGAGGGTCGCACAGGAAGAGATTTTCGGGCCTGTCGTCTCCGTCATGCGGTTCGGCGACGAGACAGAGGCGCTGCGCCTAGCCAACGGAACGGCTTACAGTCTAGCCGGCGCGGTCTGGACCTCCAACGTGGACCGGGCGCACCGGGCCGCGAGCCGCATGAACGCCGGGACAGTCTGGGTCAACACCTATGGTCCGACCGATGCGCGCCTGCCCTGGGGCGGCATGGGCGGCGAGTCCGGCATCGGCCGTGACCTCGGACGCTCGGCACTGGAGGCTTATACGGAGACGAAGACGATCTGGCTGCAACTGGGTGGCGGTTCGGCGCACAAGGCCGCCGCATAGCAGCGGGCCGGGCGCATCAGCGGCCCGGTTGGATGCCGCCGGTCGATTGCTCCTGGCAACCCAACCAGACGGCCAACGCTGCACAGGACCACTGCTCCTGCGTCACGCAGCAGAGAAGAATGCCGCTCGCTGTCCACGTTCCAGGGTCATTGGCGCAGCAGCGCACTAACATGCCGGCCGGCTGCACATATGTTAAGTCAAAACCAGCGTGTCTGGTATAATGTATAGGGGAGAGACGGTCATGCAGGATTCGACGTCAAACGTCAGGCGCTTTGAGCACCCGGGACGAGGGGGACGCGCACGATCCACGCCGAAGGGCCGCGAGGTCCAGCCGCAGGCCAAGCACGAGATCGCCGCCCTGCTAGGTCATGCGCCGCGCCAGCGGGACATGCTGATCGAGTATTTGCACCTGATCCAGGACACCTACCACCAGATCTCGGCGCCTCACCTGGCGGCGCTCGCGGACGAGATGCGGCTGGCCTATGCCGAGGTTTACGAGACCGCGACGTTCTACGCCCACTTCGACGTGGTGAAGGAAGGCGAGCCGGACCTCGCCCCCACGGTAGTGCGCGTATGCGACACCGTGACCTGCGCCATGTTCGGGGCCGAAGCCCTGTATGCCGACCTGAAGGCGCGCGAGGTCAATGGCGCCCTGCCCGGCGCCCGCGTGGTCCGCGCGCCCTGCGTCGGCCTGTGCCACTACGCGCCGGTGGCGGAGGTCGGTCATAACTTCTTGCGGAACACCAGTGCGGACGCCGTGGCTGCCGCCGTTGCCGCAGGGGACACGCACGCGCATGTCCATGCAAATTACGTGGATTATGATGCGTACGTCGCAGGGGGCGGCTACGCGCTGCTAGGCCGCATCCGGTCCGGCGAGGTTCCTGTCGAGTACGTGCTGACCAAGCTGGACGAGGCCGGGTTGCGCGGCTTGGGCGGCGCGGGGTTCCCGGCCGGGCGCAAGTGGCGGGCCGTTCGCAACGAGCCGGCGCCGCGCATGATGGCGGTGAATGGCGACGAAGGGGAGCCGGGGACGTTCAAGGACGGCCTTTACCTCAGCACGGACCCGCACCGCTTCCTGGAAGGAATGCTGATCGGCGCCCACGTAGTTGAGGCTGCGGACGTCTACATCTACCTGCGCGACGAGTACCCGGCGCAGCGCGCGATCCTGACCCAGGAGATTGCCAAGCTGCCGCCGGGCGGCCCGGAAATCCACCTGCGCCGAGGCGCCGGCGCCTACATCTGCGGCGAGGAAAGCTCGATGCTGGAAAGCATCGAGGGCAAGCGCGGCCTGCCCCGGCACAAGCCGCCGTTTCCCTACCAGGTCGGCCTGTTCGGCCGCCCGACGCTCATCAACAACGTCGAAACGCTGTTCTGGGTGCGCGACCTGGTCGAGCGCGGCGGCGCTTGGTGGAACAGCTACGGCCGCAACGGGCGCAAGGGCCTTCGCAGCTACTCCGTGTCGGGCCGCGTGAAGGAGCCGGGCGTGAAAGTGGCGCCCGCCGGCATCACCGTGCAGGAGTTGATAGACGAATATTGCGGCGGCATGGTGGACGGCCACACCCTGCTCGCCTACCTACCCGGCGGTGCGTCCGGCGGCATCCTGCCCGCATCCATGAACGACATCCCGCTCGACTTCGGCACGCTGGAGAAATACGGCTGCTTCATCGGTTCTGCTGCCGTTGTCATTTTCTCCGAGGCGGACGACCTTCAGGCCGTGGTGCTCAACCTGATGCGCTTCTTCGAGGACGAAAGCTGCGGGCAATGCACCCCGTGCCGGACCGGCACGCAGAAGGCGCGCATGCTGATGGAGAACGACGCCTGGAACGCGGACCTGTTGTTGGAACTCAGTCAGGTCATGCTCGATGCCTCAATCTGCGGCCTCGGCCAGGCTGCATCCAACCCGCTGACTTGCCTCATCAAGTACTTTCCCCATTTGCTGACCTCCAGGAGGGCCGCCGAATGAGCAGTTCGACCACGACCGAGGGGCCGCAGAACCTCGACCGCACCACGACCGAGACGCAGGGCTTGGCCTTTGAGCTGGACGGGGAGCGCGTGTTCGCCCTGGCCGGCGAAAGCATCTGGGACGTGGCGCGGCGCGTGGGCACCACCATCCCGCATCTGTGCCACCGGCCCGAGCCGGGCTACCGCCCCGACGGCAACTGCCGCGTCTGCATGGTGGAGATCGAGGGGGAGCGCGTGCTCGCCCCGTCCTGCAAGCGGATGCCCGCCGTGGGCATGAAGGTCCAAAGCCAATCCGCCCGCGCCGTCAAGGCCAGGCAGATGGTGATGGAGTTGCTGGTCGCGGATCAGCCGGCCCGGGAAACCTCGCATGACCCCACCTCCGCGTTCTGGACCTGGGCGGACCGCACGGAGGTGACGGAAAGCCGCTTCCCCGCCGCGCAGCGCTGGGCGCATGACCCCAGCCACCCCGCCATGCGCGTCAACCTGGACGCCTGCATCCAGTGCAACCTGTGCGTCCGCGGCTGCCGCGAGGTGCAGGGCAACGACGTCATCGGCATGGCCTACCGCAACGCCGTCAGCAAGGTGGTGTTCGACTTCGACGACCCGATGGGCGCCAGCACCTGCGTCGCTTGCGGCGAGTGCGTGCAAGCCTGCCCCACCGGCGCCCTGATGCCCGCCGCTTACCTGAACGACGCCGAGCAGCGTACTTCCTGGCCCGACAAGAAGGTGGACAGCCTTTGCCCCTATTGCGGCGTGGGCTGCCAGGTGACGTATGAAGTGCTGGACAACAAGGTTGTTTATGCCGAGGGCCGCAATGGCCCGGCGAACAAGAACCGGCTGTGCGTCAAGGGCCGCTTCGGCTTCGACTACATCCACCATCCGCACCGGCTGACCAAGCCGTTAGTGCGCTTGGACAACATGCCCAAGCATGCCAACGATCAGGTGGATCCGGCCAACCCTTGGACTCATTTCCGCGAGGCCTCGTGGGAGGAAGCGCTGGACCGCGCGGCCGGTGGCCTATCCCGCATCCGGTCCGAGCATGGCCCCCGTGCCCTCGCCGGCTTCGGCTCCGCCAAAGGGTCGAATGAGGAAGCCTATCTGTTCCAGAAGCTGGTCCGCACCGGCTTCGGCAGCAACAATGTGGACCATTGCACCCGGCTGTGCCACGCAAGCTCCGTAGCAGCGTTGATGGAAGGGCTGAACTCCGGTGCGGTGTCCGCGCCGTTCATGGCGGCTCTGGACGCCGAGGTCATTATTATCATCGGCGCCAATCCTGCCGCAAATCATCCGGTCGCGGCCACCTTCATCAAGAACGCCGTTCGGCAGAACGGCGCCAAGCTGATCATCATGGACCCGCGGCACCAGCAATTGACGCGCTATGCCTACAAGCATCTGGCCTTCAAGCCCGGTGCCGACGTGGCGCTGCTGAACGCCATGCTGCACACCATTATCACCGAGGGCCTGACCGACGAGCAATACATCGCCGGTTACACCGAGGGCTATGAAGAGCTGAAGCAACGCATCCAGGACTTTCCGCCCGAGAAGATGGAGGCCGTTTGCGGCATCCCCGCCGCAACCATACGCGAGGTCGCGCGGATGTACGCCACGGCGCGCACCAGCCTGATTTTTTGGGGCATGGGCATCAGCCAGCACGTGCACGGCACCGACAACTCGCGCTGCCTGATTGCGTTGGCACTCGTCACCGGTCAGATCGGGCGGCCCGGTACCGGGCTGCATCCGCTGCGTGGTCAGAACAACGTGCAGGGTGCTAGCGATGCCGGGCTGATCCCGATGGTGCTGCCGGATTACCAGTCCGTCGAGGACCCGGTCATCCGCGAACACTTCGAAGCCTACTGGAACAGCCCGATTGATCCCATACGCGGCTTGACGGTCGTCGAGATCATGAACGCGGTCCACGCGGGCAAAATCCACGGCATGTATGTCGAGGGGGAAAACCCTGCGATGTCCGACCCGGACCTGAACCATGCACGGGAAGCGCTGGCGAAGCTGGAGCACTTAGTCGTGCAGGACCTGTTCCTAACGGAAACCGCGTTCCACGCCGACGTGATACTGCCGGCGTCGGCGTTTGCGGAGAAGTCCGGTACTTTTACTAACACCGACCGCCGAGTGCAGATTGCCAACCCGGTGCTGGAGCCGCCGGGCGAGGCACGGCAGGACTTGATGATAATTCAAGCCATTGCGCAGCGCATGGGCCTACCTTGGAACTATGCCGGGCCGGCCGAGGTGTTCACGGAGATGGCGAAGGTTATGCCGTCCTTTGCCAACATCTCCTGGGACCGCGTCGTCCGCGAGGGGGCCGTGACCTACCCGGTGGACGCTCCGGACGTGCCCGGCAACGAGATCATCTTCTACGCCGGGTTCCCGACCGCGAGCGGCCGGGCCAAAATCGTGCCCGCCGATGTTATGCCGCCGGACGAGGTTCCCGACGCCGAGTATCCTATGGTCCTGTCCACCGGACGGCTGCTGGAACACTGGCATACCGGCACAATGACCCGGCGCGCCGCCATACTGGACGCAATTGAGCCAGAAGCGATCGCGTTCATGTCTCCCAAGGACATGTGGCGACGGCAATTGGCACCCGGCGACCGTATCCGGCTAGAAACCCGGCGCGGCGCGGTGGAGATTAAAGTACGCAGCGACCGTGATGTGCCAGAAAACATGGTGTTCATGCCGTTCTGCTACGCCGAGGCAGCGGCGAACCTGCTGACCAACCCGGCGCTGGATCCCTTCGGTAAGATACCGGAGTTCAAATTTTGCGCGGCACGGGTGACGCCAATAGGAGCAATGGCAACGGCTGCGGAATAGGGATGGTCGGCAGGCAAGGCCGCCCGGTCTGCACCCGTCCAAACGGCCCTCTAATACCTTGCCTAGCCTGCAACGTAACCAGCGTTCCAGGCTAGGCAACCTTGCCCAGGGTCGGTTCAATCAGTCGCGGCAACGGCCTGGGCGAGGTTAGCAGCAGGTATTTAGAAGCCAAGTGTTTTCCTGGGCCGGCTAAAGAGATGGCTTACGAAATCTGCACAGGTTTGATGAGTGGAGTTTCTGGCTGACGGCGGCCAGGATGGCTGCGGAACATGAGAGACAATGAGCAAGCGACCACTCCGGAACCACAGGCCGGCCTTCAAGGCGAAGGTAGCCTTGGCGGCCGGGAAGAGAGAGAAGACACTGGTCGAGTGAGCGCAGCAGTTCAACGTGCATCCGAACCAGATTACGTCCTGGAAAGGTCAGCTCCTGGAAGAGGCAGCCAGGATATTCGGATCTGAGTCGAAGGCGGACGCGGCACCTGTTCTCGACATGAAGTCGCTGCGTGCCAAAGTCGGCGAGTTGACCTTGACCAGCGATTTTGGCTCTTATTGGGTTCCGGGGCAGTGAAGCCAGGAGCGGGAAGGTGGGTTGCGAGCGCCTGATGCGCGAGCAAAGGCGGGAGTAGCTGACCGGCTCGCACGAGGAGCTTTTGTCATGGCGGCATCCGGCCTGATCAACCTTTCGGGCCTGATCGACGACGCCAAGTGCTTCGCCCTGGTGCGCCAGCACCGGTGGCCGGAGGGCGTCCGGTGCCCTGGCTGCGACAAAGATGTAGTCATCCGGGACGGCCACGACGATGTGCAGCCCTGCCGGTAGCGCTACCGGTGCAAGGCGTGTTCTGGGCGTTTCGACGACCTGACCAGCCTTGATGCCGCTTTGCGGCGTCTCCCTCCGGGGGATCGCTACGCGATGGTGCTGGCCGGGCACTACCAGCCGCTGCGCGTGTGGGTGCTTTGGCTTTACTTCATGGGCCTGAACCTTTCCAACTGGCGCGGCTCGGTACGCTTCCTGTTGCGGGAGAAACGGCTAGGTGTATGATCGGCTCCGGAGGGGCGCGGCCGCTCCGTTTTGATGGTCTAGCCCATCGTATTCAGCGTGCTGAGGTTCATTCCGCAAGCTGAGCGGCGGACATGGTTCGGCGATACGCTTGTTTCATCGCGATTTCGGTCCGGAGGTGCTGGGCGTTGGGGTTGGCGAGACG
>JAABUK010010796.1_pt1 | contig 12085 bp, 14 predicted proteins | sample 5559141 | NCBI WGS metagenome assembly JAABUK01 (sample SAMN10711869, study PRJNA513367) | rock metagenome | isolation source: Antarctica rocks | place: Antarctica: Victoria Land, Pudding Butte nord | collected 2016-01-03 | reverse complement strand
GTGATGTTTGGAAGACGAGACATGGAACACAAAGCTACGGAAGTATATAGGTACTATAGATCGCTGAGGGATAGCCTCAGCGATTCGAGATTCATTGAAGTCATTGAAGTCCTTGAAGTCACTGAAGTCACAAGTCATTGAAGTCATGGAAGTCATTTTGTATTATACCCCCTTGTCTTAGTCTTTGCATCGATAGCGCTACCCGACCAGTGCTTACTTCGGCTACGTTCTCATACGTCCCCGACAGTACCTTTGACGCTGGACCCTCTTTGCCTATCATCATATAGTCGGCGCGAGCGCTCGAAGGTCCGTGACAAGATGGAACACTGGTCTTGTGGTGAGGAATCTCAGTGGAAGGACTGAGATCTGCTGCAGTGGGTAGAGCTTCGGCTGATGTGGGATTTGGTACTGGTCATAGTGATAAATGGCGACTTCAAAGCAGATTGTAAGGGTTTCGTGTGTCGGTGAAGTGGATTGTGGAGAGAGAAGAAGAGGGACATAAAGCGTGGAGTTATATTTAGGCCAATACAGACCATATGAAGCATTTCTGTCATGAACCAACACGATCGAGCACCAGTACCTCCAGTGACAAGTCAGAGACACTCCGTGTTCCAGTCCCCGATCCGATCCGTCCTCCGTGACAGGATCCGTGACAATTTTCTCTTCCTGAAAGAATGCTGTGCGCAGAGCTTCTGTAGCAAAAGGTGTTTGCTGACATCAAAGGGGAATCTTCTTGGACCATATCACAACAGCTGAGGTCAAACTTCTCTTGGCCAAAGCAATGATTTTGTCGCGTTGCTGATATGAATAGTTGGTTTCATACCGCTACGCTAGCAAAGCTAAAAACACCAATTGGAAGTCCCGACCTCCGGGAATTCCACCAACTATATACGGTTGACATGACAGATTTCCTCCTTTGCTTCATCTTTTTTCGTCCGACATCCCCTGGTGTCTTTTTGATGGGTCTAGCAGCACTGCGTGTTCCACAACAAGAAAGGGGAATCATATTCAGATTGATGCACCTCTCGTCACCGGATGCTCATTTTGCTCCATTCAGATGAACAAGCACATGGAGCATTTCTTTTCTCCAGACTTTCATGTTGTACCTTTCTCAGGTGTTCGATCAGCAGGGACTGCTGCGTTGCCTTCGGATCGTCAAGCGTTGTTGACCCAAAGGGGAACCAGAGGCAATGTCATGCGTATGAACTTGCAAAGGCGATTCTCTGAGGCAAGGAGTGGTTAACAGTCCTTGTCATCCTGTAAAACCTGGAAGTATCTAGAGGTCTGCACAGTAAGGGGCATGTATTGTGCCATGGGATGGAAGGTGGCCTGCATCAAGATTAGATCAGAGAAGTCTTTGTGATCTTAGACGAAATGAGCCGCCGAGGTCGTTGAAGAATAGAATGATGCAGTATATAAGGAAGAAATATGAACACTATGATAGTATGGTGCATGGTATCTGCCTCTCGCCCCTCCTCGCTCAATCATATCAAGGACTGAAAACGCGAAGTCAGACCCCATCACTCGACCCCCGCGATGGCAGCCGACGGAGCGAAACTCCATACCATCACGTCGCCGTCGTCTGTAACGAACACGTTGATCAGCTCTTTGTGGTGCTCGTCAAGTGACAGATAGCAACTCACCGGATCCAGAGACGATCATATCGTCGGAAAGCTGGAGACTGGTCACCGCGCCCCGATGGCCCACAAGCGTCTGCTCGCAATTGCCGGATGCGCGGTCCCAGACCTTCACCGTGCGATCTAGCGAGCGACATCAGCTCTTGTGCGGTTCAGTCAAGGGGGGGACACACCGTGAGAGGCCGAGGCGAGACGGAGAGCGTCGACGTCCACTGCCCAGACTCCCTCAATATGCCTGGGTCCGTCAGCAAAGGTGCGATGAGAGAAACATGCCGACATACCCGAAGAGAGTCGACCGCTCAGTTCCGGTATCCACGTCCCAAAGCTTGACGGTCCCGTCCAGACCACCCGACGCGAGCAGTGCTTTGCGCTGTGTGCCCTTGCCCTCTCCCTTGTCTTCCTTAGTCTTGCCCGCAGTATCGCTTGGTGTATGGACGTATACTCTCGGCTCCACAGCAGCCTCACGTGAACGAGAGCGATAGGCGTTAGGATCGAATCCATCGGGTGCGTTATCGAGCTGAATCGATCGGGGACCGGTCGCGCCGATAGAGCGGGGTGGTGATGTGCTGAGCGTGCTCTGTGAAACTGGCGTGAAAGCCGATCGAGGAGGTGTATCTCGGCGTGAAGCCTGACGGTATGCTGCCACGATCTCCTCCTCGGTCATGTCGACCATGATAACCCTCAGACTCTGGACTTGCGCTTTGTGCCCCTCGAAAGTACGGATGCAGGTCTGCTGCACAAGGTCCCAGAGCTTGATCGTCCCGTCGTCGGAAGAGGAGAAGAGCATCGCCCTATCGTCGATGTCGGGTCCCTTCGGTGTCTCCGTCGGCGTCGGACCTGGCGAGAGGGAGGTGCGATGTCGTGTGAAGCTCGGCATCTGCGTTGGGTCGATATCGCCAGGACTCGTCTTCCCGTCCCAAAGGACAACCGAGTTGACCCATTCATCATGTCCATGAAGAATGAACTTGTCTCCTGTCCGGAAGTTCCAGACCTGGATCGTACTGTCGGCACTGCCGGAGGCTAGGAGATACCCATTGTAGTTGAGCGAGACGACACCATCGGTATGACCTTCGAGAACGCGAAGACATTCGCCAGCTCGCCAGTTCCACATACGCACTGTTCCATCCATGCTACCGGTGAAGAGAAGCATCTGATCGAATTGAAGCGCTCGAACAGCACGACTATGGCCGCGGAGAACACGGACTTCGGTACCGCTATCGAGATTCCAGACGCGAACGGTACGATCGTAAGATCCCGTGATGAGGACTGGATAGGAGGGATTGGTAAGGGCTGTGTGGTATTGAAGGCACATGACACCGTCGGTATGGCCCTAACAGAGCATATCAGCGAATGAGTAAAGCGATCTCAGGGGATTGCATACCTTGAGTGTTTTGTTGCTGAACCTCCCCTTGCGCCAATTGCGCTCCACCACCAATCTCTCGCAATACACGCTCTTCCAAGGCCTGGTCATCCTGACCTCCCTCGAGAAACTCCCGTTACTCGACGAATCGCCCTCCGACTCATATCTCTCCATCTTCGGCCGCTTCGCCTGAGCCACAACTGAAAATGTAGGCGCCGAACGCTTCGTTCCCGTGACAGCCGGTACCGTCGGGTCACACATGAGGGACCCAAGAGCTAGCATGTCACTGCCCAACTTTCCCATCTCCGGCGCCTTGCCACCCAACGCCTCGACCCGTGTCATGACCTTGCTCGTCCCATGACCATGCTCATGCCCTCCAACTCCAACAGCCGCCGCTGGACTCCGGTCCTTCAGCTCAACTTTCAGCCTCTTCCTCTCCAGCAATGGTAATCCCCAGCCACACTTCTCGCATTTTCGGTCGATATGCTGCCCGCACATCCGACGCCAGAGGAGGTCGTCGTCTGCCAGAGCTTTCCAGGACTTGGCGACTTGAGCAGCACGACCGAGGGAGATGGCGTCGAGGTAGCCGAGGACACGCATGTTGACTTCGCGGGGTAGGAGGGAGAAAGGGTCGATGCGGATGATCAGGTTGAGGGAGTCAGAGAGATGGGAGAGTTGGGAGCTGTAGCGGGACGAGCGGAAGCCGGGCAATATAGCGGGTATCGTGAGACAGGCGGCACAAATTGTCAGCTTCCTGTAACGCTCCGCTGAGGTGCTTACAAGCAGCACATGGTGAGTATCCCCTCGAGTATCAATTTCCGCTTCGGATGCTGGGCATTCGAGAAGGTCGACCAGAGATGGGTGACTGCTGATCGCTCGGAGGTAGGGAGGTTGTCAAGGCTCTACATTGCATTCCCGTCAGCCATTGTCCCTTTTCAATGAGCGGAGGATTGACGAACCTTCTGAAGCTTCTCGTTGATATTTTGATTCGCCTTCTGCTTATGTCGCACACACAATGTACGGCCGCCGCGACCGGGGCTGACGTCGAGGAGGTCCAGTACCGCCTCCGGCGCCTCGTATACGGTGGACATGGTGGGATGTGACCTGGAGGCGGAGGTAGATTCGGCATGGACATGGGCGTTCCGGCTGGGACCAGGGCACGAAGTATCGCTTGACATGTCCGACGACTCCAAGATGCAAGATGCAAGAAGCGATGGACGGAGAACGGACGGTCTCGGCTGTAAGGGAGTGGTTTTCAAGGGAAAGGATGTCGAGGATGGAAGCGTCTAACCTGTCGAGGAAAGAGATGCAATCGCTGTGTGGACTATGCTCCCACTACTCGTGGTACTTTTAAGGATGGCGACAGACCAAGAAGCCGAGACGGAGCCGGTCAGATTTCGTATAATTCGATTTGATTACCCTGAGTGGCGTGATACGGCATGATTCGACGCAGATCATGCCACGTAATATAATCCACACGATTTTCTCTGCTCCCTCCGGTTGAGATTTTGTCCTCGGGACCACGGCAAGCTGTCTTATCCTGCTCCTCGACAGGGTTGTATGTTGCACACAGCTTGACACGTGCCCGACGCTAGCTCTATCATCCACTCCAGTCACCTCGAGACCGATCATTCTCCTCTCAGAAAGTGCTACGCCTGTCAGTTCTTAAACAGGCTGGTCGTCCGAATTCCTCTCCTCTCACTCACATTCTACCTTTCCGCGACCTCTTCCATCGGCCACATCAGCTCCGCCTTGCTGCTTCTACGCGAGGCGCGATTCCTGAATGGGCCAAGAGTCGAAACTTCGCTTCGATATCCATAGCCGTCTCTCGTCAACCTACGGGTCAAGGGAGAGGGCGCAGAGACGAGCGGACAACGCTTCACCCCTTCTTCACTTTGCTCTCACTTTGTTTGTCCAGGAGGCTAAATGCAGTTGTGTCCATCTCTGCGAACACCCATCCGATGCTGACACCTCTACTGATCCGACTCTAGCCCCCGGAAATCCCCTCCTCCTATTCCCCTGGACCTTCGTCCATTCGACCATATCGCTTTGATTTCTCGCCCGGCCCTACTCAATACTTCCCTCGCGTATACCCACGTGAGTCAGGTCTACTGATTCGGCCTAGATCAACCCTTCGCCCTGATAAACACTTTCCGTCCCTGCGCATACTAGTTCTGCCGGGTCGGCTGGAAGATGGGCGGACATCCTAGTCATATGATCTCGTTTTCATGCATCGTATGGTTCAGCGGGAATGGCGGGAGGCTGTCCTTGTGACCTGTGACACCAGTCATTGCAACCTATATTCGGGACCCGTACGAACTCGTACAAGTGGTGAATATGAGTTCACATTATTCGGTGGTCACGTGACTGAGACATGTCTTTATCCGAATGTGCAAGCACTCGTTTCCTGCTCCATAAAGGAGTCTGAAGTTATTCCTCGCACCGCTCGCATGCTTTGGGGAAAGTGCTGCTTGAGTCGTCTCAGCTGAGCAGGTGACATCATACAAGATGTCCGAGTCTTCCATCATCCCTTTCACCGAAGGTAAAGTCTGTCATCTTTCCTCCTCGTATCCTTCAGCATACGGGGATCCTTAACGCGAACGCTGACTTCATCACAGACGCCTTGAACCGCTTCCGCATCACCCATTCCGACCGCGATCTCCGACCTCTCCTCCGGCGTCTCCATCGTCTCCCCCACCTCACCTCCATCTCTACCACTACGGACGAGCCGAATACCGAGCATGATGCCGCGCACGAGACCGAGATGGTCCGGCTCGAGCTGCTAAAATGGAGAGCATCCACTGAGCGGATCATGGGTAGCGCGACGAATCTGCAGCGGCAGAAGGACGTTTACCTTAAGAGAGCGGAGGAGACTGGTGGGTCCCCTTTGTGTTCTGGTGTGGAGTAGCTGATGGGGTATGGTGGGAAAGTGGCGCGGACGGAGAGACTGAGAGGTGCATTGGAGGAGGAGAAGAGGTTGCTTGAGGGGAAGAGACGGGAGAGGGATTGGTTGGTTCGATGTGATGAGGTTGCGGGGCGGATCACCGCGAGGGGAGCTAGCAGGACAGAGCTCGACGAGTAGGCCGTACCTCCCCCTGAATTGGCACGCATAGCTGATGTAATGAGTTTAGCCGTATAGCAGAACTCCAGCAATCACTGGCCGATCACCGCGCGACTCACGAGCTGTATTTAAGCACCACCCAAGCTCGAATAGACACCTTCTCCCAGATCACCCGACTCGTCGAGGGGTGTCGAGCGCTCAAGCTGCCGATCGAGCCGCAGGCGACTTTGGCCGAGCAAGAGGAGAAGATGGATGACGATGAGCCTCTCCCAACCTCAGCTTCACCGGGAGGGGGATCGAAGTTGGACGCTGCTGCACTTCCATTCTCACCTACCCCGGTTCAAGAATCTAAAGCACGAGCAAGCACACCGCCAGCAACGACCACGAAACTCCCCTCATCAGGCCATACACTCCCATCCCGACCGGTACGCCCATCAACTACTGCTCCGGCGACCGCATCGAGCTCGACTGCACCTCGAGTACCGAGCTCGACAACGCGAATCCCGTCGAGCTCGCTTCCCTCCAGACCGTCAGCACTGCGCAGTGTGACTGGACCAGCGGTAACGGCGAGTTTAGAAGAGGGCGAGCTGGGAGGGGAGGAGGAGGGGGAGGTCGCGGAGGGACGGGAGAGGAGGGGAGTCAAGCGGGGGGCGGACGAGAGGGATGTGAGGAGTACGAGAAGTCGGAAGTAGGGAGATGGACCGGTCTCGACATGTACAATTCTAAATCAAATTCAAAGGCATACTCGCCTTGCTGTGATCAGTGTATCATTCAACTCTGGCCACACTGGGTATCGAATTCTATCGATACTACAGACATCTACTTTTTCCTGGTCAAGTCCTCCGCTTCATCAAATCTGTTTCTGCTGCGCGCTTCTTGCCGTTCTCCGCGAGCTTGGCCAGGCCGATCTGAGTCCCCTCCTGAAATACCTTGTACCTACCCAGACCTCAGTTTCTGTCCAATCCCAAGCCACGAGTAACTTACGAAGGAACACGTATCTCCATATCCCACGGATCGAGCTCAGGGAAATTCGTCTTGATGAGTTCCGTCAGCTTGTTGTGCAGGACCTCGTAGCCTTGAGACGAGAGATGAAGACCGTCCCTGTACCTCGTCAGTCTCCTCCCAGCTCTCATACGAGACTTTGTAAAACTCACGGTAGGAAGGCCTTGAGCTTCTCATCGCTGCACCCTCCAGCAGCCTCAGTGATCGCGCTATGCATATCGATAACCGTCGCGCCTTCCGCCTCAGCCACGTCCACACAAGCTTTCGCATACTCCTTCGTCACCGCGTTTAGATGGACGGGCTGTATCGGACCGTGAATCTGCTCATTCCCCATCCAGGTACGTCTGGAGTTTGCATAATCTAGACCGTCCGCGACTGGCGACGGGGTGATGAGGAGAATCTTGGTTTCTGGCGAGTAGTAGGCCGAGGTCGGAGATCGGACCAGGCTGATAAGTTTGGACAGGAAGGCTTTGTAGTTTGGAATAGGGACGTGCTGATAATGAGCTGGTCCGGGACGCACCGCGTCGTTGGCGCCTGGATGGAGCACATTAGCTACGATGAGAGTTGGGTAGGACGTACCGAACCAGATGGTCATGAGCTTGACGTTCTGCGCTTGACCCGCTTTCCTCGCCGCGTTTGTCGCAAAGATTTGCTCAAACACCGGAATGGCCCTATCCTCATCAGCTCATATCCCCCCACTCTGGTGTGGAAATGATACCATTCTGCCGTATAACCTGTGGTAAGTCAGCACTAGGTTGGGAGTGATCACAGTCGACTACATACCCGAGTAACCGCGTACAATGACATCGCATGTCCTGTTGTACCATTCAGCCATGCGCTGTGCGAATGATCCGGGCTCCCAGGATTGGGTGATCGAGTCACCCTGCTCGGATCAGCATCGGTGTATCAAATTTGGGACGCACAAAGAGGAGAATGGCATCAGTGTAGCTTGAGGAAGCCATCGTGCGTTGATTGACCTATGGACCAAACCTGATTTATCGAGGATGATATGAGGAGTCGTTGGCCGTGAGTGAGCATAGGTGAGCCGTCGCTTTCAGCTTTGCGTATCCATCAGCCCCTTTGTGTGTATCCCTGGATCGCCAAGGTCCAAGACGCCTCCCATTCATGGTCTCGTCCCTCGTTACTAAGAGACTGACTGTCGAACCGTAAGCTCATTGCCCAAGTCGAAGGTTTCTTGGCTACACTTGTGACACCGTCATGGACAACGCCACACCACAAATCGCCACTCGACGAAATCAACGAGATTCGTCGAAATGCCGCCGACTCGCTCTGGGTACTTAAGGTAACTCGTAGACGTATCTTGCCCTTAACCGCTATTATATAGTCTCGCCTTGACTCGTACTTGCCAGCCCTGTTAGACCACCCTGCTCCTGTATCCCATGACAACTTGCAGAGGTAGTGCGCGGAATTTGTGAGTCTTATCAGAGCTGAGCACGATCGACAAGGAGTATATTTTGGAGACCCCGCGTGAGAAGTGATATCATTCTCTACATTGTATATGATGTTCCCTTTGAATTGACATCGTTACCCTCCGGATCATTGAGAATGCTTGAAAGACGTTTGTGGTACATTGCTGATCTCTCGGAGTCCTTGAGCCGGGCTAGGAAAGGTAGAGGTTCCAGGACTATAGCATCAGACTGAGACTGGATGATCCAAACCCGAGATCAACAAAGAGACAAAGGAATCTGGTGAGGGAGAAATTTTCATGAACCGACAAGTGCCAACTTTGGCAGTTATGCGAACTGCATTCTGGATCTGGCTATTTCCAGACTCATCTCTCAATTCCTCTACTTTAGCCTCGACCCATCACTTCAGCCATCAACATTCCTTATGCCTTGACTCATCACAGAACATATAGACTCATCACAGAACACATCGGGGCTGTTCACCTTGTCGACTGGATAATTCAAGCACCCAACATGCATTGTGGTAGCACATGCATGGTTTGCCTCTGGAGGAAGAAATCGGTCTCGTGTTCCTGTGCACCCCCAATCATATTTTGTATAATTCTCCTTGTGGCCTTTTTCTGATTGGTCAATCAAATGCTTCACCCCAAATGAAATTGATCTGATTGGCTATTGCTGATTCAGCACAGGAATTGAGGCATTATTCTGATTGGTCAGAAAATCCCTCAACCTATGTCACCCGTTCCAAGTCTGGAAAATGTCTATGAATTGTCAGCACCATCATAAAAGCGGCGGGTGCAGATACACAATAATCTCTGACAAGCAACGCTTCTTGCCTACCACAGAAGATGACTCATCTTTGCGTTCTTGGATTGGTTGAAACAGCTTGTAACCAACCCATCCTGGATGTGCCCATACACCTGCCCTTTTTCTCCTTTGGTATGGTTATCCTGTCCATGGCATCCAGCCAGGAATTCTCCCAAACCGCTGAGGAAAGGGATGTGCGACTGTTCAGACCAGGGGGCTATCGTTAAGTCCACGTCATCCTTGAGCTATCATCTCCCTCCTCCACCGTTTAGATCTCGAAGACCTCACCTGGTTATTCCACCTTGAATCCTTGAGATCCACGTCCTCGACCCGGTCCGTCCCCAGAATGGCGGCGAAGGTCGCACAGAAAAGGGTGAGCCTATTTCCAACTCTTGACGTGAAGCCTGACTGACTGTCAAATCCTCACAGCTCCAAAAGGTTCGCCCTCCCATTTCACGGTCCGCCTGCATCCCATCATCGACGCTGAATCTTCGGGGTCGTAGGAGTACCTTTCGATGCAGAAATCGCCCCCGCCTTTCATCTGGGCTTGTCCGGAGGAGAAGAACATCCTAGACTGTGGGTCCGGGTCCTCCTTTCTTGTCAATCAACACTGCTGATACTACAGATTAGGGCATTTCATCATCGTATGCTCCGTTTTTCCGACTTAGGGCGAGCTGATTGGGGGTGGCGATAGCGAGGACCTTCAGATAGCCTGTATGCCGGTGGAGAATATCATGGGTTGATATGGTTCCCTCCTGACTACCGTTCGTCTCTCTTCCGGTCATCATATTCAGCCGTACAGTTGTTGGAGAAATGATGGCAGGGAGGGAAACACTGATTCCGTCTTAGCGTTCAAGCCGCCTGACGTGAAGATGTTCACCCCTTCTGGACGGTTCGAGGTGGGCCATAAGATTTGCATGAGCATGACTTCTTAGTGAGTTCTCCGGTGCTGCCTTTCTTGCGGTTCTTTTCTGATGACACCTTAGTCACCCGAGCACGTTCGTCACAATCCCTTCGAGGCGAGTCACGACTGATGAGCGGGCAGATGGAATGCTGCTTGGTCCGTCTCGACCATCCTCACCGGGTTACTAAGCTTCATGCTCTCCGACGAGTACGTCCTTCCGCATCTCAATTTGGTCTAGATGAAGAACTGATGTCGACCAGGATCACGGCGGGCGCGGTGCGGACTACGCAGGCGGAGAAGCAGGCATTAGCGAGGCAGAGTCATGCTTTCAATCTGAATAACCGGAAATTCAAGGTATGTCCTCTACAGTTTCTCTGCCGAAGCTGACAGATCACCAGGATATCTTCCCTTCTGTAAGTCGGACAAGCGAAGGCGCGGATGTCATACTGACGAGAGTAGTACGCGACACCCGAGATGACCAACCTTCCCGACATGGGCATACCCAAATCCGCATCCGTGAGCCCCCTCCCCACCTCGATGCGCCATCGCTAACCCAGCCTTGAGGCTTCCAAAGGCTTGACCCCCTCCGATCCCTCATCCACCTCATCGTCCGTCCCATCCACATCACCGCCCACACCTTCCGCATCTCCTGGTCCGATTGTCGCTATGGATACACCGATTGGGGATCGGATACCTCGGGCCCATGCGCGACCTGCGTGGATGCCAAGCTGGCGGTGGGTTGTGGCGGTGGTGATCTTGGCTATTTTGGGACGGTTATCGACTTTGGCCGGGTGGTAGGATAGATGACTGAAGTTGTATTCACATCGCATGGACTTGTCGCATATACCGTCGAAGATCTCAAGTCTCGCGCTGTGGGTAAGAACTCCAAAATTTCATCAGACAGTCAATTTGCACCCCCGGATTCATATGCTGGCTCGACTCTCCCACTACACTCTTCGCCCAATATCCACCCCATACCTCCCCCTCTCCCTCTCAATCTCATCCTTACTCCGCATTCCCGATCCCTTATCCTCGCTTCTTCCTCTCGTTCCGGTCCCACTCCCAAAATAAGGTGGGTTCGCCTGTCCCAGACAGCTCGTCAGCATACTCCAACACTGCCAAATCTCTTCGCGGAGGCTACAGCAATCCGAAACTGCTGAACGGCCAGATTCAGAACGGTAGAGTCGACTCACACCACCGTGCAACATCTGCAGAACACACTTCATCACGTTGATATGCTCGCGCGAACCTTCGATCGAGGCGGAGGCGTCCCGGATCCCGCAGGCTGTGAGGAGCTGGTGCATCGAGGCGGGGACCATGAGGCCGAAACCTGCGGAGTCGAGCGTAAGCGAGCCACACGACCAATATCAGAAGCCAGGAGCATGCGGCGAATACGGGTCGGGTGAGTGGTAGGGGACATGGAGACAGAGAACTGGATGAAGGACGCACCAGGTGGCCTCGCACGCATCTTCACGAGCGTCGCCCCGAACTTCCGGGAGAGCTCGTTGCCTTGTCCCCAGAGAGTACGGTTCTCGTACTTGTTGACGTAATCCATGGAGAGGACGGCTGTGGTCCCAAATGTAGCGAAGCGCGACGGGCGAGGAAGGCGAATGACCATGCCGATGGGATTAAGAAGCGATCCGAAGGAGAGCGTGGACAAGGTTGATTCCAGCAGGATTGTCAGTATATCAAGCAGGTCGAGTAGGGTGAGAGTGCGACCTGTCAGCTCGGAAACCGGTTTCATAGAAGATATGCACCTCGATGGAAAGCCTGATCCACCGCCTTTTGCAGTACCACTCCCCGTCCCCTTCCTAGCCCCACAAGACCCCTAACCGGGCTACCAACAATGACATACACCAGGTTACTCCGTCTACACCGCCTATCAGC
>JAABUK010010795.1_pt1 | contig 12085 bp, 15 predicted proteins | sample 5559141 | NCBI WGS metagenome assembly JAABUK01 (sample SAMN10711869, study PRJNA513367) | rock metagenome | isolation source: Antarctica rocks | place: Antarctica: Victoria Land, Pudding Butte nord | collected 2016-01-03 | reverse complement strand
GCCAGTGTGGATGAATAGCTGAGAAGAATACCTGGACAAGCTGCTTGGTTGCCTGCGAATCTCTTGTGAGGCTATTTTCTAGATCTGCTATATGATCTGCTATATGGTCTGCTATGGACGATTTACGAGATCTGGATGAAGATGCAGGTGACTGCGCTGCAGTTGATGACTCAATTCTATAATGCGGCTCTACATCAGCCCTGACTGTGCTCTCTAAGCGCTCGACCTGTGGCCCAGTAGAGGTGACTATCATAAAAGCATCATTCGCAGCCGTTGAAGCAGCAAAAGTATCGGGATTTTGCGGGCCTGTAACGATATATACAGGCCACTGCTCGAAACCAGTCGCACTCAAGACGCTTGGAAATGTTGCATCAAATCCGGCTGTTGAGAATGATGCCGACCAAGAGTCTTCCGCTAATGCAACCCAAGTCTGTTGATCATCGTTGTTCAATGATATATCAGTAATCTCGTTCATGTTGCCGATATTCGTTGTTATCATCTGATTGTTAGCATTTAGAGTATCGATTTTCATATTCATTCTGATCTTCTGACTTGAACTGAAATCGAGTCTATTCAAGATGACTGCACAGTGTTGACTATCTGAAGTAGGTACTGTCTGAACTACCTACTGCGTTAGTCTGTGAAGATTTCTTTATCAGATCTCATTGCAGCGCTAAATCTTTCGTGAGCATTCAAGCGAGATCGAACACGAATTGCATCTGTCACATGATGACTGAGCGCGTATCAAAGATTTATGTCTCGTCGAAAAACGTGAGCACTCATCAATCACGCCTCAAACATAAATTATCACAACGTGACTCAGCACAAGACTTGAAGCTACGAATCAGATCAAGATTGATGTCGTATGACTGAAAGAGAGCATCGTCGACATGATTTCTTTCGTATATCATAGCTGAGTGATGTGAAGTGAACTGCGATATGATGACGCGTTTCAACAAAGACTTATAAGACGTGAGTTACATCATTCGATCTTGCTTCTCTCTGATTTCGTTTCACTTTTCGCTGACTTTCGTGTATCTGATTACAAAGTATACTCGCTCGCTCGCTCATTGACTTTACTTTTTCTCAACAGTCTCAAGATCTAGAATTGAAGACTATGTGATATTAACTACTGTCTGATGCTTTTCTGACTCACTTATCACTGATACTTGAACAAGGTTTTTCATTCGACGTGACAAATTAGAATGCTCAAACAAAGCTGCTAGAAAATTCTTTTGCATCTATAGATGTCAATGCAATCTTCGTCTATCTCTTATTCTCAATCGTACTCACTCTGAGTACACACTCAAACTCTCTTGATGATGATTCGCTTGACACGTCAATTCGTACTCACTCTCTCGATTGATTCATACTCAGCTCAAACGTCTGCTAGACGCGCTTGAGCGCAGTACTTTCTATGACAGCAATTGTTGAGTCGACTGAGATGACTTCAACGATTCAGAAATCATGAAAAAAGATGCAGGTTTAACTCTGCAAACGAGTGAAGAGATATTGATGACTTTGACTGCTTGATTGCTCAATATTCATCATCTTTTTTCGCTCAAATTGATTTTGACATGCTGACTACTTCACATACTTTGAAGAGCATAATTGTATATAAATGTTGATTGAATTCAAGCGCAAATCAAAAATGAAGACTTGATGAAAAAAAAAAAAAACTCATCAATCTTTGTGCACTTTCTCGTTACAGTATTGTTGAGCAATCACACGATTGAAAGAGACATGATTCATGACATAATTGATGCACTCAATGATATGATTTCAACGTCGTTACACTCTATTTCATTCAACTTTATTCAAGTGTGCTATCGTTGTCATGTACAGTTGAATGTTCAAGTTTTTGAAGTTTCATTGCAAGTACGCTAAAAGCTTGTCAATTTCAAGCTTTATTAATAAACATAGATATAAAGCATCAAGCATCAAGCTAAAACATTAGTTTTTCGCTTGATGTTTTATATTTATGCTGATTGATAGAAAATCTACTGTTTTTTCAGTAGAGATTTTCTCAATGCGCTTGTTGAAAAATAAAATGATGAAGCATTCATTAATTGTATTGTTGAGCAATCACAAGACTAAGAGAGATATGATGTTGAACATAAATCATGCACTTGATGATATGATTTCAACGTCATTACACTTTATTTCATTCAACTTTATTCAAGTGCGTTGTTGTCATCATGTATAGTTGAATGTTCAAGTTTTTGAAGTTTCATTGCGAGAATGTTAAAAGATTGTCAATGTCAAGCTTCATCAATAAACATAAATATAAAGCATCAAGTGTCAAGCTAAAACATTAATTCTTCGCTTGATGCTTTATATTTAAATTGATTGACAGAAAATTTACTGTTTTTTCACATGTTCTTTCTTCATCAACAAACAAAGCAGTCAGATGTTTTCTTTCTCATTCATCAACTTCAATCATGAGTCATCGTGTCAAATCAATCATCGACAAGCGCATTGATTAATCATTGAGACAAGACAAATACAAGATCAGACACAGATAAATATATGTCATTGACATCATTGATGTTAATGCTGTTTCTTTCAAATTATCTGCTTTCTTAGCAGATGATACTCTCTTAGCAAATGATGTTCTTTTAACAAATGATGCTTTCTTAGCAGATGATGCTCTTTTAGCAAATGATGCTCTTTTAGCAAATGATGTTTTCATTGAGAATTAATCATCTTTGCTCTCTTCATCAGTTTCATCAACATCAGTTTCAAACTTTATTTTCATAACTGAATTATCTTTGATCAGTATTATGTGTATTTAAGTCTATTGCAATCAATTTAATTGAATTGATTATTAAATTTTTGCTCAATACATGCTCATTATTTGATCTTTTTCTTCTTCTTAAGTCTATTTATCAACAATTAACATCAACTCAATTTCAATCTCATCTTTGTTTCAATTATCATTTGCAGATACTTGAATATCAATCTCTTCATTCATTCTTAATGAAAAGATCATTGATCACTTTTTTACTCATTTTTCAACTTCATTCTTGCACATTTTATGTAATTTCATTGTTTTCTTCTCATCTTGATCTTGCACTTCTTCAGTATCATTCTTCATAATTACTTCGTGCATCTTCACATTTTCATCTGATGACTCATCTTTTTTATTCTCTTTCTTGATGAGTAATAGTTTCATCTTCAAGAGTAATAGTTTTACATTCAATCATCATTCAACATCATTATCAGCTCAAAATGCTTCAGTCATCAGCGATCATTCAACACTCTTCATATTGAGTTTCTTCTTCATCAATGAAAAGCATGATTTCTTCATTTAATCATTCTTCATTGATAACTTTTAAACTTCAAGCATTGCATTAATGATCTTGAATGATCAATGTCTCATAATTGCAAATGAAGCAGATGAAGATAGAAAGAAGTGACTTAAGTGAGTTGATCATTGCTTGCATCATGCATAAGCATTGAATTGCTTCTGTGATTGATTCATTATTTCAAATGTTAAACATGATTGATTGACATTTTTAAATTTCGAAAATCGCTTGAATTTTACCTCGTCACAGTACTTTCTTGCGAAAATGACTGTGTTCTGACATCAACAGTTGTTCTTCTTCTTCAAAAACTTGATTTCAGCTTTGCTATATAATTCAAAATTGTTGTAACATAATAATTGACATAATGATTTTACATTCATTCAATGAAAGACTTTACTGATCAAAGACAATGATTCTTCATCAAGTTTCAGTTTTCAAAGTTTGAAGAAACACTTTCTTGCATTCTGCGAGTCTGCAGAGTCTCAAATTATGTGAACATGAAATGTTAATAGTTTTCTCGCTTGTGTCATCACTTTGACAGTTCATAAAGATGACTTTCAGCTGATGTATTAATTTTTCTATTTGCAATGTATCACGCAGAATCAGCGAGTGCTTTTTAATGATTATGCAATTCACAAATTGAAACAGTTATGAATTGAGCATAACATCATGTCAAAGAAAAGTAACTACAACTGTGTAATGATTGTTTCTTTAACAACACAAGATATATACAGAGATTAAACAGTAATCACTATTACTAAACTTAAGATCTGAAAATAGCTGAGACAATAATATGTATTAACTACTTACATAAGTTGAGCATGAAGCTTTTATCTAAGAGAACAATCATTATTATATAAACATAAAAGAATCATGTTAAGTCATTTCTGCTCTGAATGATCATTCTGATCATTCTTGAGCAAGATGAGTAAGATGAGCATCATGCTTATCATGCTCACTGTGATCACTTCTGATTCTGTTACAATTCTAGCTACGCATCTATGTTGATAGCTATGTTGATGACTATGTTGATGACTATCATCGATCGCTTGTTGCTAAACTATAAAGTTGTTTTAAGATCAACTTTATTCAGAGTTAGCTTATGTTCTTCTGAGTCATATAAATAGTCAACTCTTTTCTTCTAGATACTTTTCTTTCTTAGCATTTATATACTTGTTACATTACATTCATATGACTCGCTCTATGCTGATTTCTAACATTATATAAATGCTTCTTCGTTACAGATGAAGTGAAATAATCTGCATTGACTTTCGAGTGCTTCTGTTGACTTTTCAACTCACTATTGACATTTGATCTAGTCAACTTGCAATCATCAGCAACACTCATCTTTCTTCTCTTATGAGCTGATTCAGCGAGAATAAACAAAAGATTTGAACTCATGCGCTGATCAGCGAGTATAAACAAACGATTGAAATCATTCAACTAGATCAAAGATCAGCGAATTAATCATTCATTCAGATTCACAAGAAATTCTTTAAATTTGTTAAATAATCAAACAAGATCAGTCTATGACTGCATGAAGTTTTTATCTCAAAGAGCAATCAAAGAAATCAGTCAAGAACTGCGTGAAGTCTCTATCTTGATGAGCAAATTTCAACAGTGAGTTTGCTTCAATGACATTCATCATCAATGCAATGATTTACTTATTTTCATCGTTCTACTCATCAGTAAATCGATTCGTCTACGTGTTCATATGCAACTAGTGAATCTGCTACAATGACATGATAATGTTTTCAACAACAAGCAAATCTTTGAGCTTGTTTCTATATTGAAATCTCAGTGAGTTTGCTTCAACGACACTCTCAATGCAATAATCTACTCATTCTCATCATTCTATTTATCAGTGAATCTGACTCGTCATTGAGTTCACATGCAACTAGTGAGTCTGTTTCAATGACATCTTTCGTCAATGCAATGATTCAGCTACTCACATCATTCTATCAATCAGTGAATCAATTTATTGACTCATTTGCATGCAAATAATGAGTTTGCTACAAAGACATCTTTTGTTAATGTAATGATTTATCTACTCACATCGCTTTATCTATCAATGAATCTGATCAAATGTTCACATGCAACTAATGAGTCTGCTACAATGACATCATTCTATCTTGCATAGTGAGTCTGCTACAATAAACATTTCAATTCTACATAAGACTAAGAAAATACATTCATGTGAACATGAATTGTTGAAAAAGAAAGATAATGTTATGATTCTAGCTACACATCTATGTTGATAGCTATGTTGATGACTATGTTGATGACTATCATCAATCGCTCGTTGCTAGACTATAAAGTTGTTTCAAAATCAACTTTATTCAAAGTTAGCTTATGTTCTTCTGATTCATATAAATAGTTGATTTTTTTCTTCTAGATACTTTTCTTTTTTAACATTTATATACTTGTTACATTACATTCATATGACTCACTCTATGCTAACTTTTAACAGATTCAAGTGATCAGAGCAATCACTTTGAAACTCTGATTACTCAATGATTATCTAATCATTGCTGTTATGTAATCACATGTAAAAGAGTTTTAACACTAGGTTTTCTTCTAAGATTTTCATCTTGAAAATCACTTTTTCTTCATATTTTCTCATTGCACAATCAAAAACTTTATCTTGCGTCGCAGAGATTTTCTTGAGCGTACAAGTTCTGAGCATGCTGTCATGCATCTTTGTGAACATTGCAGTCACTTGCAAAAGAAATGTTGTGTTGACAATGAATTCAATCATTGCATCGAGTGTATACATCTCAATCACAAGTGCAATCTTACTTTCTCAATGATGAAGTGAAAAAGAGTAAAGACAGAATGCAATTGCATTCTTGATGAGTTGCTGAATGCTCACAAACAAATGCAAGAGATTTTCACAAGAATTACTCATCTGCAAAATCAATTTGTGTTTCTAAAGAATAAGAAACAAATGATGATTGAATGAAAGTTTTGAAACATCATTGAGTTCAAGAAAAATGAAAGAAAGACTAGCAAATCATTGTTGAATGATTTTCTCTTTGATGTGTTCTTCAAGCAGATTAAGATTTCATCAGACTTCAACTGACTGAGTTTCTTAACTGAAACTGTCACAAAAGCATTTGACAGTTCTTAAGATTTTTCTTCGATTCTCAAGTGTTTTTGATATGTTCATAATTTTTTCACTTGATTAATTAATGAGACTGATCTTTGATATTCTGTTTATTCAGTATATTTTCTACTTTGTATTTAATGTTTTGACTCTCTGAATCAATTTCTGAAAATTCTGTTTGAATTGATGTATTCAAGTCTGCAGACTTCAAAAGACAAATATGAAATATTGAATGTATTTTCATAAATGCTGACAGATTTAACTTGTAGTTAATTGATTTTTTGATTTCTAGAATTTTATAAGATTCTAGCTTTGTATGATTTAATTTGTTACTTGATCTTTTCGTTTTGATATTTCATCTTAGTAAATATGCTTTGTTCTTCTTCTTAAAAGTAGATTCTTTATCTCTTTTTTTATTTGCATACAGAATCATGTGCTTATTAAGAAACTGTATGTTTTTTTGCAATTCTTTCTGTAGCATTTGCAATTGTTCTATCTGTAGCGTAGCTTTTTGAGTTAATTGTATAAATTTACATGATTTCTTGAGAGTCTTTGACTCAAACTCATAGTTTGCAAAAAATGATGATATGCTGATTACTTCTGTTGTTGTGTTATTAAAAGTCAACTGTGTTACTGATAGTAACTGTATTTAATCGTTCTGTCTATAGTTAATATAACATCTGAGATACTGTTTCAATGTCTGATTCATTCTTTTCATTTGTTTATTCATCTGCAAATGATAAGCTATTAACAGCTTATGATGAATTTCTAGCTGATTCATCAAGAATTTTCAGAATTTCGATGTGAAAAGCTTGTCTCTATTCAAAATTATCTCATCTGATAATTCATGATTTGCTACAATTGTTCTCAGAAATGTGTAAGTTAAATCTTCTGCAAATGTTGCTTTCTTGTATGACAAGAAGTATTCATACTTGATTAATCTATCTGTTATAATCAAGATAAAGTCATAAATTGCTTTGATGACTCTTTTCTTTGACTTAAATAACTTGACTATGAAGTTCAAAGCTATGCTTTTTCATGCATGATCTGATGTGCTGAGACTTTTCAAAAGTTTATAGAGTTTATGTTGATTGTGTTTTGTTTGAATACACACATTGCATCTTTTAATAATATCTTCTATCTGTTTTCTCATCTTTGAGAAATAGTAGATTCTAGATATTCTCTCAATGATTTTATTTGAATTCTGATGTTCATGTATCATTGACTTGTGATGATCATTTATCATCTTTTATTTGCATCTTGTTGAAACATAAATCAAATCTTGAAATGTTAGTATTTCATTGATAATTTCAAAGTTCACGTTGTTCTTGATATTTTCTATAATATCTTGCGTGACTGAGTTCTTTGCTAGCTTTAGCTTTACTCGTTTCTCAAGATCTTTGTTGTTAATTCATAAAGTAGCTGCGTTTTATCTATTATAAATAATTGAATCATCTGAGTTCTCTTACAGAATAGTCTGATTTATCTGTGATCTATCTATCATGTGATCTGCTCTTCTGCTCAAGACATTGATTTTCAAGTTCTCAGATTTCTTTCAATATTGAATTTGAAAGTTGTATGATAACAACTTTTTCAATCATTTAATCTGTTTTTGATTTAGAACTTTCATGATCATAAAGTATAGCAGATTCTTATGATCTGTATATACTTGAATCTGATGTTTAGATTCTTCAAGATATACTCTTCATTGTTTGAAAAAGTTAACAATAGCTAACAGCTCTTTATCATGTATTTCATAGTTCAATTCAGCATCTGTAAGCTTTTTATTATAAAATGTAATGAGATGCAAATGTCTTTTATCATTTGATTGACTGATACATGCTTCAATAGCTTCATCTGACATGTTCATCTTAAGCATAATGAGTTTTTCTGATTCAAACATGATCAGTACTGACTGAAAGATGAACAATTTCTTCAGCTTTTTGAAAGCTTCTTTCACTTTCTCAGTTCACATAAATGATATATTCTTTCTCATAAAATTCGTAAGTGATGAGATGATTCTGAAGTATTTCTTTATAAAGTGTTTATAAAAATTCACGAATTTTAAAAAGAATTGAACTTTGATCTTTGACTTTGACATCAATCAAGTCATAACAACTTTTATCTTCTTTAAGTTCATTCTTAAACTTTGAGACATGACTATGAATCTCAAAAACTGTACACTTTATACATGAAATTCACTTTTTTCTAACTTGATGTGCAGATCAACTTTCTTCAAAGTCTGTAAAACTTTCTTAACATGTCACACATGTTCTTTCTTTGTCTTTGAATATACTAATATATCATTCAAATATATTATGACAAATTGATTCAAATAATATTGTAACATGTTATTCATAAAGATCTGAAATGTGATTGAAACATTGATTAAGTTGAAAGACATGATCAAATACTCATAATGTTTTAGTTGATTATAAAAAACTGTCTTTCACTCATCTTCTTCTTTAATTCATATTTAATTGAATGCTTCAAGTATATTGAATTTCATAAATCACTGTGCACTCTGCAATTTATTCTGCAGTTCTGCTATGAGTGATAATGAATAGCTGTTTTTAATCATGATGTTATTCAATGCTCTGTAATCAACACATAGTTTTAAACTTTCATTCAATTTTGAAATAAATAGAATTGAGTATTCTGCTGATAATTATGATTCTTTAATGAATTTTTTTTGCATGTTCTCTTTCAGATATTGTCACAAAGCATTAAGCTTTTCTGTCAACAATGAGTAAATGAACTGTTTCATGAGTTTCTTGTCATCAATGAGCTTAATCTTGTGATTTCACGATTGATGTTTAAGTAATGTCTTCTGATCACTTTCTTTCTTAAACAGAATCTTGTATTTCTGATATTCTTTAAAAATAATAGCGATAGTGAGATTCTTTGAGTGATCACTCTGAATCTCTCTGCTTCATAACATCTGTATATCACTGATTTCTCTGAACTTTTCGCGCATTTCTTTGCTTGTCATGATGAATATCTTCACTTCTTGTGATGACTTCAATATTAAGTGCAATCGTGTTGTTTTTATATCTAGAAATGCAATTGTTTCATTGATTCAATTGATCATTGAATTGATTGTATGAAGTCATGATATGTCTAAAACTATATCACTGTCTGACTGCTTCATAACATTTAAACATAACTTTTTTCAATGTTGTTTAAGTTTTAAATGAATGAGTTGAGTTTCTTGATTTATTAGTTTATCATTGTACTTCATAAGTGTTTCATTGAAGTTTTGCAGTTTGTAAGATTCTTTCTTTTTCTGTGTAAATATTTGCGCTTCTTTAGCAAATTTTGAAAATATGTAATTTCTCATGCAGTCACTGTCTATGAATAATCATGCTGCGTGATCATTAATCTTGACTCAAACTCGTAACTGTGACAAGTCATCAATGAAGATAAATATGCTTTCAATTTTCAATCTTCAACTAAACTTCTTTAATAATTTATTGATTAAAGAGTTTTCTAGTTTTTTGAACTAGAAGCTCTTTCTTTCAATACTTGTTCTATGTACTGAAATTGATTTGAATTAATCTTCTTAAGTGAATATTTCTTTGAATCACACAGATCAAATCTCTCTTTGATGACTTTTGTCATCTGTCTAAGTTTTCTGAATATTTGATTTTCATCAAAGAATATATATTCTTCTTGCTTAATGAACTTGACTTCTGTGAGTGACTTCTTCATGACTATGTCATGATATCAAATGTCTTTGCGTGATGCAATCAACTCATCTTGCATAATGTCATAAATAACTTGATGTATATCATTCTTGATCTGTTGCATTCACTGTGAAAAATCTTTCTCTTTCTGCTTAAAGAGAATATACAATTCATTGTACATGCTTATAAAGCTTGCTTAACTTGTAAGCTTTCTGAAATCTTTCTTTACTTCAAGATGATTTTCTTCTTGATTGAGAGTATTTTCTGCTGCAATAGTGAATGCTTGTAGAGTTTCACTAAGTCGATTTTCTTCTTCAACTGCTTGATGAATAGCTTCTTTGATGTCATTCAATTTATTCAAGTTATATGCTTCACTGTCAAAAATCTTTGATTTCATGATCATAGTGAACAAACTTTCATCACTATTCTCATCATGCACTTTTGATTGACGATGAATTGCTGTGTAGAAATGATTCTTTCATGAAAGTTTTAAGTATCATTTTGAATCTTTCTTATCACTCAAATGAGTGCAACAATTGTTCTTATAACATGTTGTTTATAATAACACTTAATGTTTATCTTTTTGATTTTCTTTCATTGTTGCAAAAGATCTGTCTTGCTTATCATAAGACTTTGACTTGTTTTTGTACTTATTTCAAGTACAATTCTTGAAGTAATGACTCAGCTTTTTACATATGTAACATGTCTTGCTTTGTTGAACTGTTTTATTGCAAGCATTCATTGATATTTTTCAAGTTGCATCTAGCTTCATAGATTGAGAATCGTAGTATGATTATCATTGTTTCTTCTTAAATTTTCAACTCAATACTACTGACATAGTCAATTCTTTACATTTTTTCAGACATCTTTCATACTGTCTGTTATCAATGATCATCACTCTGAATATCATCTTCTGCAAGTTGATGAGTTTATCAATTATAACAATTTCATTCTTGACTTTCTCTTGCAGTTTCTGATAGAACTGATTGATGAAAGCTGCATTGTTTCATTTTATATTCATCACAATATGCTGAAAGTTGATTGAATAAGTTGTTGCAAAGATTTTCTGTTGCAAATTGTACAGCTGATGTTCTGCTGTACATTTTTTATCAATGTTTTTAAATACTCTTCTTAAATGTTTCTTAAATGTCTGAAAGTCACAAAATATCATGTTGATTTCTTCTTTTCATTTTTCTGATTTTTTCTGCAGATAATTTGTTAAATAGTGATGAAATCATGTAAATGCATTAACTTTTAAATAAATGAATGCAAAGAGTATTTTATTCTTAATGAACTTGAATTGAAATAAGTGTTGTTTGATGTATAGCTCTATTTGTACTAGATATGCTTTGAGTTTATTTTAATCATCATGATACAAGTTTAATGTTGAAATCTTGATCTTATCTGTGCTATCTCAAATGAGTAATGATACTCAGCTCTGAGTATCATTGTTTTTGAAGAGAAAATTAAGCGAGAACTTGGAAACAGAGGGCTCGATACCATTGTTTTCGAAGGCTGGGTACCATTTAACTTCCTGAGCCGATTTTCTTCAAACTTTCAGGTCTTATTCCTTTCAGTCAGCTGTATTCACGAACATAATATCGAACTCAAAGACATCAAACTGCATTTTTAGAAAAATGTTGAACATTGAGATTTTAGAGAGTTTTGCTAGCGCGGATCAGCTTGAACATCAAAACCATCAATTTCCCCCGCCCGGATTGATTTATGCGCGCTGACTATCTCACATACTTTGGGAGGCATAATTGTAGTCCTGAATTAGCTGAATTCAATGCTTTCAAAATAATTGAAAAATATTGAGGTTTGACCTAGTAATCGGGGTTGGGGAGGTTCACTGCGCTGAGTGACCGCCCACCCAGTAGTAATTCTTCCCCCGCCCGGATCAACATATGCGCGCTGACTACCTCACATACTTTGGGAGGCATAATTGTAGTCCTGAATTAGCTGAATTCAATGCTTTCAAAATA
>JAABUK010010794.1_pt1 | contig 12085 bp, 16 predicted proteins | sample 5559141 | NCBI WGS metagenome assembly JAABUK01 (sample SAMN10711869, study PRJNA513367) | rock metagenome | isolation source: Antarctica rocks | place: Antarctica: Victoria Land, Pudding Butte nord | collected 2016-01-03 | reverse complement strand
GCCCCCCCTTGCTTTTGTGGAGGCCCTCATGCGTCTCAAAACTGTCTTTCGCTCCCTCCTACCCTCCCTCCTTTGTCTCCCTCCAATCAACTCTGACTCCAACTCCTGTTGACCTGAGGTGTGTGTTATTTGCCTGACAGGTTGAAGAAGATGGACAGGAGTGGCCAGCGACATGCAGTCGGCGGGACGCCAACCTGTTCTTGCGAGGGGTGAAGCGCTTTGGGACCATTGACCGCCTGCCTGACATTGCAGCTGAGATTGGACCCTCCTTTGACTCCATTCCTGACGCAGCCAGGTCAGACAGCCATACACTGTGTCAGCATTGTCTTCTGATGTATGCCTGCATTGTCTACTTATGTATGTTGATGTTGTATACTGATGTATGTTGGCATCGTTGGCATTGTCTACTGATCATGCCTGAAGGCGTATATTCACCATGCAATTGAGCTGTCGTATGCTCTAAGAACATCCCGATTTGCAATGACATGAGGAACAGATCAGCATGTAGACTGCACCTTTTCAGGACAGTGACTTTTTTGGGATGCAACCACAGCAAGTTGTTAAGACTCTGATGATGTCATGGCAATTTGTGTTTTTGTGTACGATGTGCAACCCAGACTTTATTGCGTTTCATCGTACGCCTATGCCCAGGGCATGCTCAAAGCACGTTCCTAAACACATTGTTGGGATTTGGGAAGTTGACAAATTGACCGCCTTTGGAACAAATTACCCCTCCCCCCCCCTCTCCACCTTTTCTCATCATCTACCCTACGCTGGCCCGCATGCTGTTGATGCCGTCTGTACTCTTCCCTGAAGGGTGGCACTGTGGAACGGGCTGCTGCGGCATTGCAACCAAGCATGCAAGATGTTCGCGAACGGCCACGTCAGCGACCCCACAGCCAAGGAGCCTATTTTGGACTTCTTTGGAGTCTCTGTGAAGGCTGAGGATGTGCCGCAGCAAGTTGAGCGTATGTACCTGCTGAAGAAGAAGGTGAGCATATATGCTTGTCGCCTTGCATGGTCAAATGGCCATAGTTAGCCCCAACAACCTATGAACGAAAGAAATGCACGTCTGTCGGATGGTCTGTCTGTCTGTCAGAAGACGCACCATTCAGCTTGACAACAGCATGTGCCAGCTGCTGCACAAGGACAGAGCAGATGACGTTTCCTGCTGCTGGCATGCTTCTCTGTCTGATTCTCCGTCTCTTTTGTCTGTTCATCTGCCTCTTCCTGCATCTTTGCATCTGTGTTTATGTGTCTGCCTGCCTTGTCTGTCAGGGCTGTGTCATTGCAAATGAAGACTGTGTCTGCTCCAGAACCAGATTCATGCCCTGAAAAAGGCATTGCTGTATTGCCAATTAGTAGTCTAGGATGTGAACAACACATAAATAAAGCTATGCAGATGAAGCATGCTCATTACCTCAGTGGATCATGTCAGGTTCACACAGACATTCGTGCACTGTGCAGATTGAGGCCTTTGCAGAGCCACAGCGCAGCCTGAGGCTGGATATACAGCTCAGCATCCCCAAGTGGGGCAAGGCGTGTGGGTGGACGGCCCGGGATGATGCCATGCTCATGCTGGGGGTGCACTGGCACGGCCTGGCGCACTGGGAAAACATCGCTGCAGACGAAAGGTCTGCACCAACACCTTGTGCATGGCATGATTTGATGAATTTTAGTTTTTGTGTAAACATATATGCGTAACCAGGTATTTGTATGTAGTGTTTTCTGAAGTCTATGTCATTGTGTGTGTATATATGCATTTGTGCAAGTATACATGTATGTGGAGGTATGTTCTGTGCTGCAAGCTCTCATGAGGCACATGCACAGAGCATGCTGAGTAGTACCCACAGGCAATTACTCCTGCATTTGTCTCGTTTATGCTATTCTGCTGTTTTTCATCGCCTGTCAATTATGATCTGGGCAGCATGGCCTGATGTGTTGCTGTGATGTGTACCCCGCCATGCATGCGCCTTTCATGTCAGCTGCAATCATCGTCAGTCTTTGTGTTGTAATGCGAAGTGTGAGATGTCATCTGTCGCTTTCTGAACTGTCTTGAGAAGGCTCATGTGAGTGCTCACGGTCCAGTTATTGTCTGTTCACTCCCCTAAAGAGTCCTAAAGACAGAAAATTTGAGTGAAGTGCTTGATTGATTGATTTATTTTTTTATTGATTGATTGGTCTATCCTGTCCATGTCATGTGAAAGCTGACAAGAAAATGCGTTTGATCAGGCTGGGGCTGGGAGACAAGCTTCAGCTGGCATGTACAGAGAAGAAAGGCAGAGCACAGGCCATTCAGGTTCATGGGGCCTCTGTCATGCTGCCTACTGGTGAGCCCTCAAACTGTTATGCTGCCTACTGGCGAGCCCTTTAAAGTGCCCTTCAATTGGCGCTGTTGCGCGATCTGCCGCTCTGGCGTGTCTTACAAGAAAACCCTATGCTATGTTCCTTGTCCTCTATGCCTCTTGTGCCGTCTGATGTCCTCACAAAAGATATTTGAGCAAGTGGTTGAGGATGCTGCTGTTCTACGCGCTCAAGAGCCTTGTCTTTCCTTCTTTCACTGCTTGGCCCTGTGCTTTAAACCCAGGATGTCTGTGAGTCACAATTGGCCCCACACCCCAGACTGTAAGGTATAGAGTGAAACATCAGAAAACACTGCAAAAACAAAACACTGGAAGAAGAAAAAAACACTGCTTGGCCCAGTGGTGCCCTTCCTGGCTCTTCATTCATGGTCATGTTGCCCGGTCGCAAGGCAGTCGTGCAACCTGTGCAATCTTTCTGCTTATTTGTTTCCCCTTTCTGAGCTTCCTGGTATATCAGCCTCTATCTCCTGTTGCCTTCTGCTGCTCCATCATTTTCCCTGGCATAGGAACACACTCTCTTTTGTGGTCTTGCGTGAAACATACTAGGTTTGCCTCGTATGCAATATTGACTGGTTGGTGGAGTCACTGCCAATGACTGCTCTGCGGCCTAACCCACAATCAGCAGATGAAGCTATAACATGCGTGGGTTAGCGCTTCGCACACGCAGCGTAGCAGCATTTGGAGACACTGTTGTTGTGAGTGATGTTGCAGGCGCATGTTTTGGCACGCACCTAGCTCAGCATGATCTGGAAAGTTTGTATTTATTTATTTTGTTGTTATTGTTATTGTTATTGTTACTACTAGTATTACTGTTATGATTTTGTTGCAGGTGCACATCTGGAGACGCGAGTGCTGGCCCTGCTGAAGAAGATGCAGTCTGCCAGCTTGATGCCCCCTGCTAGTCAGCCCAAGTCCAAGCAATCACGCCTCACAGCTCACCTTGGTCCCAAATCAGGTGCCCCCTCACCCATCCCCCTCTCCATCTGCCCACTTGCTCATCTGGTCATGGCCAAGTACATGTGCCTGGCCCCTCTGCCTGACTGATGTGCTTAGCTAATGTGCCGGTCCCTCTGCCCATCTTGCTGCCCCCTACATCCCCCCATCTGCCTGTCTGAATGGCCCATAAGCCTCCCCCTCTGTTCATCTGCCTCTCCACCTGCCCAGCGCCGCAAAAGCTGTTTCCAGCCAAACAATTGTCGCACCCCATGTTGGCATGAACAAGGTTCGACAAATTCAACACTTATCCACTTACCTTGAATGGAGTGTACTTGCTTGCTGCCCAGGAGCACCCTTTCACAATCAAGTCAGCGGTTTTGTTCTGTCAACACATGCCATGAGCTTGTGCAAAATGGCTGTGCAGGCAATGCAAGGAAACGAGGCCATGACACAGCAGGCAGTGACATGGCAGATGCCAAGAGGCCCAAAACATCGTCTGAGGACCAAAGGTACTGCTTCCCCCATTACAGCATGACTGTTGGGATCAATGCCAAATATGAACAGCGAACAGCTATCTCACGCTGGCACATCAGTGTTCAGTTCCTAGGTGCCTTTGTGCACTAGCTCCAGCTTCTTGTACCTAGCTGTTAAGGTTCAGTTCTGAGGGTCCTTGTGCACTAGTTCCAGCTGCTCGCACCTAGCCGTTAGGGTTTAGTTCCTAGGGTCCTTTGTGTATTAGCTCCAGCTGCTCACACCTAGCTGTCTGCTAGTATGACAACTAATCTCAGTTTTCAGGCTGACTGATGCCCATGTGAATACTACGGATGACTGTCATATTAGCAGACAGCTAGGTGTGAGCAGCTGGTAACACTTCGCGCTGTATGTCATTAGTCGCATTGCTTGCACAGTGTTTTGGAAGTTGAAGCTCTGCTGTGGCCAGTCCAACTGCTTTTCCCATCTGCATCTATTTTGAAGGCTACAGCCATAGGCTAGGTGGCCAAAGGAGTGAGGCATATTTGATACCTACCTGCTAATGCGAGAGCAAAGGCTGGCACAGGTTCCAATCAATCAAGCTGTATTGAGGCTATGCAGCCGTGAGCCCTCAGCGTGTAACAGCACTTGGAGCCTTCAATGTATGACTGATGCTCCTGGGCAGTCCGATATAACACTTGGCTTCTCGTAAAATTGACGTCAAAAGGCGTAGTCTAGTCTTCTTTGCTTTGCTTTGCTTTGCTTTGCTTTGCTTTGCTTTGCTTTGCTTTGCTTTGCTTTGCTTTGCTTTGCTTTGCTTTGCTTTGCTTTTCTTCTCTTTTCTTTTTCTTTTCTGTTTTTTGCTTTTTCTTTTCTGTTCTGTGACTAGCGCTGCTGGGATATGGACATCCAAAGCTGTGTTGTTTTTTTTGTATGGCATAGGCTTGCTTACATTGCCCTTGCAGGTTGGGTTGTTCGTTGGATTGTTCGTTTGTTCCTTCATTCATTCATTCATTCATTCATTCATTCATTCATTCATTCATTCATTCATTCATTCATTCATTCATTCATTGCCCTTGCAGGTTTGAGCAGATGCTGGACCCTGTGATGCTTGAAGTGAAGAAGCTGCGGACGCTGCAGCGCAAGGGAGGAGAAATGGACAAAGTCAAGGTTCTGGAAAAGACCCGCAAATACCTGGTAAGCCTATTGCTTTGGTTCATGGCTTTAGAGTCGAGGATGCAAGCGAAGCATGCTTTATAGCAGCTGGACGCTGCACTGCTATGACCAATAGCACCAAGTAGAAATTTGTAGATCTGTGCTGCACACAGCTGCATAAGTGCATGCAGGTATGCTGTGACACAGATGACTGGTCCTGCACGTACCTAGCTCATCATGAGTCGGAAGGCACTGAAGTTGTTAAGATTATTATGCATGCATAACAGGGTCAACAACCTTTGATCGAGGGGTGCAGCTTGCATAGGGCAGCATTCTCAGACTGTGTACAAATGCAGAATGATTTATCAGTTGCTTGATTGATTGGTCAAGCGACTTACTGAAGGTCAGCGGTTGGTCACAAGTCTATCAAGCTAATCTCACCCTGGGCAGCCCAGTTTAATTCTTGGCTTCTCATTAAATTGACGCCAAAAGGCGTAGTCGTTTCTGTTCTTGTCAAGCCAATCTCAGACCTTGCTGTGGGATTGCAGCGTGCGGTAGGCGACCACATACAGACGCTCCCAGCAAGGCAAGGGGAGTCAGAGCGCAAGCTGTGGGCTTTTGTCTCCAGCTTTACTGAGAACAAGATGGATGGTGACAAGCTATCCAAGTTGTACGCCAAACTGAAGGCCAACAAAGCAGCTCCCTCTGGTAAGCCCTGGAACAAATGGGATGCAGCAGTACATCTTATTCTCAACGCCCTTCACGCCTTGTGTCACAGAGTCTCATTTGATGGGTGCTACCTTACCTCCTGACCTCCTTACCTCTGCCTTGTCCTCTGCCAATTAGGTCGCTCCTGTCCTGCCATATAGTCGTACAGGCTTAAGACGGTGCAGAGTTGTAATGTCATGGCCTGTCACGCCCTGGGATGCCGCAACCTGCCCTGCCCTGCTCTGACCTGCCCTGCCCTGCCTCGTCAAGCTCAACCTGCCTTCCCCTGGTCTGATCTGCCCTGTTGGGTTGCTATGCGTCACCAGGAGATCCAGAAAACCTGAAGAACCTTGTTCCTAGAACCCTACAAACTCCACAACCCTAGGGATTTGCATTGCCTTGCGCCGCTCAGCATTTTTTATGAATACATTCTCAAAGCATAGCAAGAGTCACACAGTACATGCGGCATCTGCAGGGGTTCCATCCAGCGGGGGCGGGGGGAACACGGTGGGTCACAGGGGGGGTGGTGCAGGGGAGGGTGATGCAGCCACCAGCAGACACCCTCTCAACCGCCCCAACAGGTATTATCGCCACAGGCCTTCTTCCAAAACCAGCAGCCTTTGGTTCAGCAATTTTGTTCATGCTGCGAATGAAAGACTGTTGGAAGTTCTGTGTGGTGTGGTTATGCCTCATGCCTCATTCAACCATATCTTCAGCACTAGGCATCTGGCCCGTTTCTTGAATGTCTGTATGAGACTACATAAGAATTGTACTGGCTTGGCGTAGACTGCATGTCACCATCCTGCTCCTCATTTGCAGCAATAATGTATGCTCTCCCATAGGCAGCAACATCCCAGGTTGTGAACAGCAGGCTGTGAGACTGTTACTTGCTTCTTTGACCATGTATCAATGCCTGAGACACACTGTGGTTGTTGATGCAGGGCAGAGAGGGCTCAAAGGCTAGGGAGGCATGGGTCTGATCCCCCTGCAAGCCCACCCCCGCCAGATGCCACACCGCCCAGTGGGGCCAAGTCCTCTAGGCGGGAAGATGGCGAGATCATGGGCGAGTCCCCTAGCACTGGCAAGCATGACGGTGACCTTGCCAAGCAGCCATCTGGAAGGTGGGTCAAATTGATTAGATATTAGAACAACTGTGAGGTCATGCATGCCTTTGAGGAGATGTTGTTCTTGCATATTGCACCATGTTTTGACAAAAGGAAACATCAGCGCAACTGTGTGGCCATGCACGCCTTTGAGGAGATGTTGTTCTTGCATATTGCACCATGTTTTGACATGATGGTCCACTAAACCACTGTTGTCGCATGCAAATTGGCAGTCCTGTACATTGTAATATAGTGATGACTCAGCACACTAGGTCCAAACAGATGATCATGTACAGCCATAACAGACCATATATGCTCAACATGCGCCATGAAAAATATATGACCTTGCGTGTGGCATGGTGCAGGGATAAGCAATCAGAGCGGCAGGATGAGGGCCAACGTTCCCGTCCCAGCAAGCACGACAGGGGAGGTTTAAGGCCCAGCGATCGGGATGCATCTGGCAGTGGCCAGTGGCATAGAAGTGGAGAACTTGATGAGCAGGATTGGGATAACTCTCGAGATCATGAGCATGACACATACCGATAGCACGTAGAGCAAAGTAGTTGAGTGTCACTAATGAAAAGTCGTGAGCTTAGGCTTCAAGTTATGCTAGATGAAAATAATTACGTTGAAACAGAACGTCTTGACATACATTGACCGCTGCTCTGGTTAGCCCTTGATGATACTACACGCAAATGGTGACAACAGCTGCTGAGCTCAGCGACCTTGTGTGAGTCCGGCTGAAATATGCGATCATCATGATCAGGGTCAAGCTTCCTGGCTTGCTCGAACAAGGACAAGCCCTCTGATACGTTCAAACAGGAATAAGCTTCCTGATTCGCACTGTACATGTTCAGGAAACCAAAACGTGTAAGAATCTTTGGAGCTCCTAGCACTCACGTGTCGTCTGTATGCTTTGTACATGTCAGAAGCGTTTTTCTTACACGGTCAATGCTTACAGTCATCACACACAGTTGACATTGTACTGACGGCTTTTGACCTGAAGAGACAAGAATGTGTCGAGTATTTGTGTCAAAACTTTGCACAGCAGTTGTCATGCACAATCACACACAGATGCGCATGCTCATCGAAATGACAGCATTGGAAACACACACTAGCAGAAATAGTGTTCGAACACTTCTTGCATAATGATTAGTATAAGGCATCCATACATGAAGACCAAAATCAGTACCATCAACAGCCAACATACACCGCTATACTACACACACTGCAGCCGCAGTACAAAAAAAGGAACAGGCTCACCATAGCTACATGCTGACCCTTAAGCTAGCATGGATTTGAATTGCGATGGTACATGTGTGCACCCATATACTGCATATGATCTGTAATGGACGTACACAGTCCCATGAAGCATACACTGTTGTGGCAGACAGGATCTTCCCCAGACCCATCACAAACCCAAGGCAGATACACCTTGGTGCCAAAGTATTTTTCCCCATCCAACTGCCACACTTCTCGTGCAACATGATGAAAGCCAACATACTGAGGAGGTACAGATGGAACAATGTCTCTGTTGTGTGTAACCCTCACGCTCTCCTGCATATCATATTCATTCTGGTCAGCAAGCATTTCCTGAACACCTCACATGATGCATCTACTGCAATACATCATCAATAACAGCTGATCAGCAGCGCCAGCATTCCAGCACAACCACTGCATGTTGATTGCACCACACCAAGACTCAACAGGATCACTAGGCTTTCTGTTGTCCCCAGTCGCAAGCCATGACGCGCAGAGCGTGGACTCACGGCCTGTCTGTGCCATGCTGAGTCTGTGTACAACATCAGCTGTGTCTAGACAATCATGCAGACTTACTCACGCATGCTGACCAGCATGATGCTGCACAAGCAACACAACAGCCCAGTGACAGTGTACACAAGCAAGCAGCCTGCTTGCAAAGCATTTGCTCTTGTATGTGGCTTATGGTGACTACAGCATGCTGCTCACATTGACAATCTTGTTGAAGAAGTCTTTGAAGATGGTGTTGCCGACACGAGGAGAGCCATAAGTATAGACATTGACGTCATCAAACCCCAGGGTGAATTTGAGGTCCATGGCGCAGATATGAGCCATAGCAGCTCCCATGGAATGGCCGGCCACATAAAGTGGGGCATGTGGGTACTCCTGCTGTAAAGCTCTGACTGCTGTTGTGATGTTGGGAGCCAGATCACTGGCATTGTATGACATGAAGAAGCCTGCAATGCAGATGCAAATTTAGTTATACAAAGGGTCTACAATCTTGGATGCCTTGCAATGTTGGTTGTTTGACTTGGGCATGACGCAAAGCACTGTACGATATGAAGAAGCCTGCAATACAGATGCCAATTGCTGGTGTGCATAGGCTATAGAAGGTCTGCAAGCTTAGATGCCTTGCAATGTTGATCTTTTGGCTGGAGCTTGACACAAGCATGTGTGCAAAAGATCAATGCCATGAAGGATAAGTAGAGAGTATTGTAGTCAGCAACAGTGAGCTGCTCATACAAAGTACACAGGAGGAGCTTTTGGCAAGCCTGACTGCTGGTGTAGCTGCTGGAGGTGGACACATGAGACAGCATGGTGCAGCTTCAATCACATACTGACCTGTGTGGACTAATGCTCCCTCAGAGCCAGGGTATGGGATGTCATAATCTGTTTTCCAATAACGCATGTTCTCGACCCAGTTATACAAGCTGTGACTGTCTGTCCCTCTGAAAGCTACAACTATGGCCCCTCCACCCAGCTCTGATGCTGTTGAGTACCCGGCAAAGGCGAACAAGTCCCACTGTATGTCGTATACTGTGGTCGTGATGTTGAACCTCCTGAGGCTGTCTGATTGGGTGCATCTACACACGCATGAGCTCTTGAACATGGCAGCAACAGCAAAGGAGCCAACATGCTAGCTGGTGCATCACACAATGCAGCACACAATGAGACTATCAGTGATAGCCAACCAAGAGATACATGATCTGCCAATATATAGCGATACACGGGTGACGGTGGTGTATTGTACACATGTTGACAGGCACAGGGCAGCAACGCTCAATGGCTGTAAGGCAAGGGCAATGAGCAGAAGACAGCCATGCAGAGGCAAACCAGCAACCCACATCTATGCATGCGCAAACAGACAAACTGCTGCATGCAGAGGAGAACACACCTACTGCAGTTCCATGCCTTGATGTTATTGCGCTCGCAGTAGGACACAGAGGTGAGTTTTGCGAGCAACTGAGCCTTTGAAAGCTTAATGCCGGACTCACTTATCCGGTCCTCAGCATCATGCATCATCCACGCAATGGCAGCAGGCAGTACAGGCACCCATGTTGCATTGTTCACCGCCACCGGTTCTGAATCATCAGAGTCAACAGGCTGGAGTTGTGACAGAGCTGGTGGCGTGGACTTGGTGGAATAAAGCCATGATGGGAGGAGCTTTGTGAGAAAGGCTTTGAGCCCTGACTCAGCAGGTTGGGTGTCAGGTATGAGCAGGAACTGATCCCACTTGTAGCCTGGCCTAATCTGAGCGCTGCTGTCAAGGGCTGCTGCTGCTTGAGGATCGAGGCTGTGATTGCTGTATTGCTGGAGACGAAGTTGTCGTTGAGGTGCCCCTTGACGTTTGCAATGCACTGGTTGACCTGCACAACAGGCAAAGGCAAACCTTGCATGCATGTGTAGCAAGCTGCACCTGGCTACTCTCATGAGCCGGTTGATGCCACCGCTGTGTCACAGAACTGAACGAGAAATTACCTAGTTGGCAGATCAGCTGCAAGCTCGCAAGACTGAATAAGTTGAGCGCAGTTGCGACACCAATACGCATTTCCAGCCTGATCAACGAGTCACACTTTGCACTGTCACGTGCCGGTTTCCGAAGCTGCACACAATGTCAAGCAAGTAAAGTACTTGACGATGCGCTCAACGCGCAGCTGATGTGCCCGAAGGCAAAGGACTGAAACCACACAGGCAGCCCGTGCACTTCACGGCACGTCAGTAGTAGCTGAGAAGGTCCACAATCACCAAAGTCCTCAGTTTCTAAGGACGACTGCTTTCTATAGCAACAATCTGATCGCAGCAGCAGGCCTGCGTGGCTATGACAACGATGCTTTCTGCACACTAGCTGAGGTGGAATCTATGTTTCTTACGGTCGTATTTCGAGTTACCGTAAAGGCAGCAATGCCGTACAGAGACTGCTTAGTCACAAAAGAAACTGTTAGTCACGCAAACTATTGTCATCAAGCAAGTTTCTTCGCCAAGCACGGCATCGCGTTACGTGAGCCAGATGGGGGGTGTTTCTGCTGCTCCATCAAACAGTTTGCGCTTTGTTCTCCAAGTCAAAGCTGGGAATCATACTGTACGCAGGAAAGTTTTCGTTCCAACGTAGCGTTTGCGCCAGTGTGTGTGCCCGGCCGTGAAGTTCTCTATCGAGCTTGAATAACAAGGCAGCTCGGTGTTGATCACCGGGGCGACAGGTTCTAGTTGCTGCCGGCTCTATTTGGGCGCCTGCTCTCGTGACAACTCATCTCATGTCATACTGCAGGGTATGTTGGGAGCCTGGTCTTGGAGCAGCTGCTACGTGTGGGTAATATCAGTAAGGTAAGTCCAGCCCTGATCATGTATCTTGCCACAGGTGCAAAGATCACAGCTGACCAGTCAATCTCAGCTTTGCACTTGTTCTGTCACCCGATCTTCTGCAATTTGTCATACGGCAAAGCTACTGCAGGCATACCTACTTGTGAGGACCAAGCAGGGTGAGGATCCACAACAGCGCCTCAAGAGTTTGCTCGCTAGCCCAATCTTCAGACTGCATGATTGCACACAGGTGACTATGCCATCCCATTTATGTTAGTTCCTGTACCTGTACCTTACACACCCCACAGGAACCTGGTCATTGCAACTGCCTATCAATCCCCATAGCATTTGTAATAGTGCAGTTGTCGTTGCACAAAGGATGGCAATCAACGCTGTCATGATTACCACTTACCCATGCGTTCACAAAGGTCGTTCCTATGATCCTGCAGATCATCACAAAGCTTCAGATCATTCACGGAGACTTGTCAGAGCCAGGTTGTGGCATCAGCACAGCAGATCAAGCTCAGCTCAAGTCGGACGTTCAGTATGTTGTGCACTCTGCAGCTAGCATACGCTTTGACAATCCTGTCCATACCGACCTCAAGCTCAGCTATGTGGCCACTAAGGCCCTGGCTGATCTGGCAACCAGGGTGAATGGTCTTGGTATGTTGTCATGAGTGAGTGTTGACAACTCACTTAGCCCTCACAACTAGGCTAAGTGAGTGGTCTAACCAGGCATACTTCCCTATACCTGACCCACTGATTTTGTTCTCCTGCAAACAGACCCTTCAT
>JAABUK010010792.1_pt1 | contig 12086 bp, 17 predicted proteins | sample 5559141 | NCBI WGS metagenome assembly JAABUK01 (sample SAMN10711869, study PRJNA513367) | rock metagenome | isolation source: Antarctica rocks | place: Antarctica: Victoria Land, Pudding Butte nord | collected 2016-01-03 | reverse complement strand
TGGCCGAGGCCGGAGCCTGTCGTGGTGCCGTAGCCGCCGCCGGTGCCGGTGGCACCCGTCGTCTGGCCGAGGCCGGAGTCTGTCGTGGTGCCGTAGCCGGCGCCGGTGTTGGAGGTGTTGTCGTAGCCAGAGCCGGTGGTGCCGGTGGTCGTGCCCAGGCCGCCACCGGTGCCGTGGCCGGTGCTGCCGGTGGTGTTGGGCTCGGTTTTGTTCTTGTGGGTCAGCTTGTCGACGGTGGCGCTGATCTTCTCCTGCAGGTGTGGAGTGAGAAGAAATGTCAGTTGCTGTAATGTCAGCTCACAAACGAACTGTTTGTGGTTTGGCCTAGCGAACCCGCTAATTGGGCACACGTGCGACGGTGGATCTTCCGCTGAGGATGAGCATCGTCAGCTGCATGGGGCTGCGTGGGGTGTCTCCGCCTGCCCCGGCGACGAAGCGCTGACATCGATTGAAGGAAGCCACCCAGACGCTGCGGCCTCGGAAGGCGCCGCAGGGCAGTGCGCGCGCGCTAGCCCGTGCATGGCCGTATGGCGAGCATGAAAACCCAACTGCAGACGATCGCAAACCCCCAGGGGAGTGGCGTGCGACATGGCGTAGCCCGAAAGGGTTCGGATGGGGAAGCCGCGGTGCTGATGGCAGCAGCCGGGCCAACAAAGTCAGCAGTCTGCTGAGTGAAGCAGCAAAACATGATGAACATTTTGCGGCTGTTTCATCAGATCGGAAACCCAGCGCCGACAGCATCGGGCCTTGAGGGTAGCTTCTCAGATCAGGAAGAGCTGAGACTTGCCTTGATTCCGGCCATCTTGCTGTGTTGTTGTTGCGAGCGGTTGTGGAAGAGAGTCGGTTGTAGATTTTGTAGTAGATCGCAAAGTAGGAGTAGGAAATTGCAGAATGACCCAAAACCCCGAGTTGCACACTGTGACTTCCCTGCGCGGTGTCGAAGGCAGAAGCGGTGGCGAAGCTGCTGTGTAATAGGCAAATATTGCCCTGTGCACTTTCCCGGCGAAAAGAGAACGGGAAAGGAAGAGATAGGAAGGGAGCCATCAAAGGCGGCAGTTCGAAGGCGGCACTTCAAGATAGGTACTCAGGGGTGCACGGAACGAGTCAGCAGCTCGCTGTAGTGTGTGTGAGTGAAGTTTCTGCAGGCGCAGATCGCTAGAGACACAGCCGCCCCCCTTCGGTAGAGGCACACGCTGGGTACCGCCGCCGCCGTGTTATGACCGGGAGAGACTGCACATTTATCAGGTGTGGACGTTCGACGGAAACTCTCAAGCACGTCCTCAACGGCGCTCGCTTTACACCAACATGTTCGAAATTGCTCAATACATCACGAGCTCAAGGCGTGTCGCGCACAAGCAGCCTCTTGGCGGCCGCGGGTCAGGCAACATACTTGGTGCAGCTCTGGCCAGCCGGTTTCTCGTCCGGAGCACGAAACAGTTGGCGCGTCACGTTATGGGGGGCTGCGAGGCCACAGGGCAGCAAGCAGGTGCTGGTCCAAGCAAGCGGATCAGTCCTGCTCATCAAAGCTGCAAGCGACCAGAGAGGCATGGTCAGCAGGCGCGAATCCCGACAGCGGCGGCAACAGGTTTGTACGGCAGTGACACAAGATGGGATCAGGATCCAGGAGGAGGGGCGGAGCAGCAAAGCGTGCAGTAGCGATGTTCTCCAGTCTGGAACATATGGGCACATGGTGGTCAGATTTGCGGGGAAGGATACCTGGGGTCGATGGCGCCGACCATGAGCTGCGACATTGCAAGAAGCGGGCATCATCCAGCACTCACAATCCACGAGGCACACTGCAGGCAGACAGAATGCAGCAGCTGCCGTCGCACCAGCAGCGAAGCGCACACAAAGCTGGTGCGCACCTTGACGAGCCAGACGTCCGGCGTCAAGTTGATGCCCTTCCTCGAGTACTCATCCGCCTGCGCGGCGGTCCACAGCATGAGAGGCTGTTGCGTCCACCAGCACACGGGTGCAGGCTGGACCGTGGGGACAGGCGCGGCGGCGTGCGAAGAACCCACGGCGTCAGTGTCGACGGCTTTGCAACGTTCATGGCTGTTCAACTTTGGCAGTGAGAAGGCCGCGTCTGCACCTCCAGCTCGTAGTAGGACGTCGCGTCGACCATCTTGCCGACCTGGTGGTCCTTGTCCAGGGTGGCCAGGAAGGCCTGCGCCTTCTGGTCCTTGCCCACCTGTGTTAGAGCAAAGATCCGCTAGTGCGTCGAGGGCGCCTGGTTTGCCGTCCGCCAGAATCACACTCGTCATGAGCGCCCAGCGTGCAGCCACAGGATGGGCGGCCATGTGTCCACCTGGTCTCGGTTCGTTGTTATGAATATCACCCTGAATCACCGGGGGACTCGAGAGGCTGAAGGGAGTCTGCAGCCGGAAGCGCACCTGGGCGAACTCCAGTGCGAAGGCGGGGCCATACGGGGAGCTGCAATCCAGTCGCCCTACACGCTGAGGGATGTCTAAAGTGGAGACAACCTCGCAGTCTCCACGCGAGAGACGTGTGTGTGGTTTCACAAGCATTGCCTCACCTGGGCGAACTCGAAGGCGACGGCGCCGGGGCCGTACTGGGAGTTGCCCACCAGGTTCTTGGTGCCCTTGATGACGTTGGCCACCGTGCCCGCAGGCTCCCCAGTCGGCTCGCCGTCGGTGATGACGATCACCTGCGCGGCGGCGGCGCATGGAGGTTGGCGATGGATTGTTGATGCCTTGGGTGGTCTGCGAGTGCTCAGATGCAGGGGCAGATGCGGCGGTTGCTTTTGGAGGCTGCTGGAAGCAGGCGGCGGGTTAGGAGCAGGTGATGCGGCGGCTGGCGTCTGGCTGCCAGACCGGGTGGGCAGCCTCCCCCTGTTCATCAGGCAGCGCTGGTCGGGTGCTGCATGTGCGCCCTGCCACGATACCTGAAAAGGGAACGCATCGTGGAACGCACCAGGACGGGCTTCTGCAGGGTGCGCGACTGCACGGGCCCTGCGACGAAGGGGCGGATGACCTTGGCGTCCAGCTGCGAGCCCAGCGGCGTCAGCCCATTGTAGTTCACCTGCGGCAAGACAGCATGGCAGTGATAAACCTGGTTGCCCTGTTGGGTCCGGGTGCATGATGTTTGCTCAAATGCTCGCTCGAACCGCACGATGCGTTCCTGCATCGCAGGCAGGCTGCAGCCTGCAACAACACTCGGATGCCGGGCGATGCATGCAGGTGGAGGACTGCCATGGAGGGCGCATGCCTCATGCAGCCTGTTCAGCCATGCAGTCAAAGGGTATTTGTACATGCAAAGGCAGCCTTGCCTGCTGCGCTATGCTGGCCGCCGTCACGCTGTCGCGAACATTGTTGCCCTCCGTGTTGCTGTTCATGAAGCGGATGTTGATGCCGTTGTCATCAAACAAAGTCGCCACCTGCTCAACAAGAATCGAAGGTTCACGACCGCAGTCCTTAATGCGCACACCTGTCGACCATACTTTCTGCGCATTTCCGCACTGTGCCATGGGGCTGTGCCAGGCGCAAACCGGGTCAACAGAAGGCACAACAGAAGGCACAACAGGAGGCACAACAGAAGGCACATGCTCTTTGAAATGAACTGGCGGATCGGACAGCAGGCAGAGAACAGGCGCACCTCGGCGACGCGCCCCAGGATGAGCTTGAGGTCGTTGATGCGCTCGCCGTTCTCCTCGAACGCCATCGACCCCGAGTCGTCTGCAGATTAGGCACAAATTAGGCATTAGCCACTCCAGGTGGGATTGTGCTAAGGAAACACGCAGAGAGCAACATGCAAGGCTGCAGGCTCCAGTTCCACTGCCTGGCCACTTGCACCACGGCTGTGGGCTTTGCGGCGCGCGAACGTGGGTGTTGCGCTCACCAGCGAAGATGACGATGTCGTACAGCGCCAGCGTGGCGAGGTCCGTCGCCAGCTCCACTGGCATGTTGTACCGCTGCGCCAGCGCCCTGAAAAGTGCATCGTCCTTCAACTCCAGGCGCATTTGCCGTACCTGCAGTCTTAAGTGCTAGTGTGCAATTCCAGTACTTGCTACTCACATACATGCTGCGCTCCTGATGCAGGTTTGCATACTACATTGGTGACACAACGAACAAGCGATGGATACACAGGGGTTGCAGCACGCACCTGAAGTCAACGCGGTCCAGCTTGTTGAACACGTTCTGCAGCACCTGCGGCGGGTAGAACGCCGACAGCGCATTCGTCTGCACCATCTGGCGCAGCTTGTTCTGCGGGTGGATTGGCAGGATATGTTAGCTATCATGGAGGCACTTCGTCGTGCGTCTCCAGCACGGACTTGATGCGCAGCTAGATGAACTCCAGCAGCTATAGTCGTGGTTGGGTGTACAGCACAGTGCAACAATCCTTTCACCTGGATGACGCCGCTAATGCCGCTGGCGTTGGAGGACGCGCCGCCGTACGACTGCTGCTGCGGTGCGCCGCCATACTGGCCAGGGCCGCCCGCGAGAGTGCCGCCACCGTATTGTCCAGGGGCGCCGCCTGCGGGGGCGCCGCCGCCATACTGGCCGGGCGGCGCCTGGCCTGGGTAGCCGCCGGGGGCGGAATGCTGCTGCGGGGGAGCGCCATACTGCCCTGCTGGCGGCGCCTGGCCGGGGTAGCCGCCAGGGGCTGCGCCGTGCGGCGGCGCTTGACCCGGGTACCCGCCAGGAACAGCGCCGTGGGGCGCCTGGCCTGGGTAGCCAGCCGGCGCGCCGTAGCCGCCGGGCTTGCCTGCAAGACGAAACGATGCTGTTGGAGACGGAGATCAGTTGCGCGAAAGGTCCCACGAAGCCGCAGCAACGATGCGCCCTTGCCACGCTGCGCGCCACCACGGCAGAGGTGTGCAGCACTGCGTCACGTCACAGGTACAATGGCCATCTGGTGGCAGCACGTCTGCTCGACACCGCCACTCAGATGCGCTACCGCCTGAGGCCGCCATGCTGTGTAATTTATTCCCTTGTACCTGCCAGATTCATGCATACTCGGACGGCGCGGAATCAGTGCGTCCGGCAGCTGTGTTATCGACTGCAAATGCCAAGCCAAGTTCGTGCGGGCTGTGCAGCATCTATGGCAAAGGGTGCGCAGCGCAGCCTTCAGAGACGCCTGCACACTAGGCATCGGGGGCTTCGTCCAGCATCTCGTGCACTAGCCAGTGCATGAGATCGCGCAATTGTCTGTCATCAGCAATAGCTTCTGACGGTCCATCCAGGATGGGTGGTGCAGCCTCTGGGGCTGTGCTTGCACCAGGAGAGCTCGCATTGACCGGAGAAAGATCAAAATAAGATCGGTCTAGGTCAGTTGTCTGCTGAACCGTGTATCTGTGATGCTGAACCAACCTTGATTGTAAGTGTTGAGCGCACTAGTCGCCGTGTTCGCCACGTGCTGGGCTTGTTGGACTGCAGAGCACACGACAGCTCAGTGAGGGACTGCAGAGAGACTTTTGCGCGATCCACATCAGTCGAACTTGCATGCCTGCAGGCCAGTGGCCGAAATTGAGCGTGGATCGGACACAGCCTATTCCTCCTGCACGCACGCTTGCTGGCGAGGCCCATGGTGCTGTCTTTGCTGAGAGAGGCGATCGTTGAGCAGGCTGTCACCGTCAGAAATGCGGCGTCCTGCCCCGCAGAAGGACAAAATGGCACGAAGCATCACATCACGCACGTGATGAGCCGATCTCTTCGATACGTTTCTCGCGAGCGCTCAGCTGTGACGCTTGCGCTGCGGAACTCGTTTATCACTCACAAGCGCTCTTCGCTACGGCGTCGCTGAAACGCTGGACCAGGCCGTTGAATCGGGAGCGGCGCGGCGTTGCCCGCAGGACAACCTAGTATATTTTTCGCAACGCGACACAGGTGCAGATCTCGCACTGCTTGCGTGCATCAAAATTAAACTTCCACGCGATCATGCGTTTCTGAGTCGTCAAGTAGGAGTCTGCAGCCCTGGGAGGGTGCATCGTCGACTTTTGATCGGTTGTGACACATCCGGCTGGACGAACTGTGCGTGTGCTCCTAGGCCGGTGCTTCGCCCAGAGTCTTGGACCAGCTTTTAATTTAATACAATGTCGGTGCTCATCTTGTGCTGCAGCGCTGTGGCAGGAGTCAGTGTTCATGGCTTGACGGTTATGATTGGTCGCAGCACCATCCGATGCAGCTCCTGCATTTGTCTTGCAGGCTGCACTTCCTGAAGCATCAGGTCGCCAAGTCTCAGGCTTACTGGGATCCATCATGGGGCTCGCCTCCAAGCTCGCCGCCGCGGGCGGCACATATGCAGTCGCCAATGCGGGCGTCAACCAATACCAGCAGCACCAACAGCAGCAGCAGCAGCAGCAGCAGCATCCGGGCGCCTACAGTGCCGCCGCCGGCGCCGCCGCCGGCTACAGCGCCGCGCAGGAGCCGGGCCAGTATGGCGCCTCACCACCGGGCCATTATGGTGCGCCGCCGCCGCAGGTCCAACAAACGCCGCAGGACGGCTCGGCGTTCCACGGCGTCCTGAGCCAAAAGCTGCACTCTATCGTCGCCGCCAACAGCCTCCAGGTGTGCTGCGCACATCATCTGTCAGGACATGCGGCGCATCACAGGGTTTACACTAGCTGCTAGCGAAGACGGTAGTTGAGCATTGATGTATCTGGCTGCAGGTGTTTTACCCGGCGGCGGCGCTGCAGGCGCTCACCTCCCGCGTGCAGACCGTTGACTTCAGGTGTGGTTGATGTACGTACCCACCTTTCATACCCACTGGACGACACAATGCTGCGCAGCTGCAACATGATGCCCTGCCCAGAGGTGACAAAGCAGCAGATGAATGATTATGTCCTGGACGTTCGCACACAGGGTCCTGGCACTCGTTTAGACAACATGTGTTGGAGCTGGTCTCAATCGGCCGAGTGCAAGGCCACAGCCCCGATCCGTCCGCCTCAGGTTGACCAATAGATCACTGGAACGTGTGTGTTTGCATCAAACCGGGGCCTGGCGGTCAAGTACGACAAGTCAATGGAGCTGGCGCTGAAGCTGGCGTCTCAAGCGGCTGCTGTTATGAAATTCCGTCTCATGTTTTGATCACTTTCACCAAGATTGATCATTTTCATTAAACAGGGGCCTGGCGGTCAAGTACAACATGCCCGTGGAGCTGGCGTTGGACCTGGCAGTGCTGGCGCTGTATGACGTGTGCGTCTATGTCGACGACAGCGCCAGCATGAAGGTGCGCGGGTTCTGGTGTCGTTTGCGCTTTGCCGCTGTGGCCCTGGAGGAACCTGCCCTGTGCGCCATTGTGCTCTGTGCACATCATCGATTGTCAATCATCAAACCCTAAACCCTATACATAGTAGCAGCAGTGGCCGTCCTACCCGAGGCGCCTTTCCACCCTAGCTGGCCGCCAGCAGGCGCTGGCCTCACTGAGCCGCAAGCTGCACCAAAAATTGCATGACCACATGGGAGCTGACGAGAAAACCGGCTGTGCGTCTACACAACAGTTTGCGGAGAAGGGAACGCGCATCGACGACCTGAAGGCCATCCTGGAGCGCGTGACCGCGGTGTCGACGCTTTTTGACGCAGACGGCATCTCCATCCGCGCCATGAACCTGCCTGTCACTGTGAGTCCGTTTTCGTGAATGTTTCTCCTCAGACATTCCAGGGGTCCTGCATCTCCCTCCGCGCCATGAACCTGCCCGCCGCCACGAATTGCCGCGCTGATCAGCACTTTCCTTGCCTCTCGCGCTTGCCGGCCTTGAAGGTGCATCCCTATCACGCGTTGCTGGAAGGGCTCCATGAGATGCGGGGATGCGGGCTCCCGTCATTTAGGCCTCCTGGTGAGGCTCAAGGTTAACCCTCAAGGTTAACCCTCAAGATTAACCCTCAAGGTTAACCCTGAAACCCTAAACCCCAAGGACGCTCCTCTGGAGGCAGCATGGCACTAGGGTGCTCATCCTGACAAGAATCTGTGCAAATCACAGGCGGACGGCGTGCGCGACACATCACAGGCGGCTGCATTCGTGAGCCAGCTGCGGTCAGTCTTTCGGAACAACCTGTTGTATGAAATGCAGCGAAGGCTTGTCCCTCTTGAGTGTTCGACATACACGACATCATCCTTTTATTGGCTGCACACCCCCGCCTGAACTACACAGGAACTCATTTAATTAAAAATTCAAATTACCCAGGCGTGCTGCTGTGTCACCTTAAGGTACGATGGAGGAACTCCGATGGGGCATTCGCTTGACGATCGCATCCTCAAGCCGCTGCTGATCAAGCGGCTGAAGGACAAGTCCTTGCGCAAGCCGCTCCTGGTGCGGAGCGTATTCCTCAAATCAAGACGTCTGCATTGTAAAGCAGTCGAAGTGCTTTGTGATCAAATGCTTTGTGATCAGGGCGTCGCCGCGCTGGCAGAGCCACTCGAGGACATGCCAGCTGGTGCAAAGCTTAGGGTTTGGCCGCGCTGTCGTCTCTGACTGCCGCCTCACTGACTGTCTGGTACCACGTTGCAGGCTCAGTACCCTGACAAGATGCATGTTCATCTGTCCAGGTGATGACGATCACAGACGGCGAGCCGACCGGCGAGCGGGAGAACAAGGTTCGGGAAGTCATCAAGGACGCCAAGAAGGCATGCAAGAAGTCCGTCTACGGCGACGGCGCCGTCGCCTTCGAGTTCGCCCAGGTGGGTGCTCGCATGTCAATGAGGATTTCCAATATCATGATCGTTTTGCGCTCCATGTCATGCGCCACGCCATGCTGTGCTCGGTGTAGCTCACACCAATACTCGCGTGCGTGAAGGCGTCAGAAACGAGCCAGTTCATTGCTGCTGCAATGAAGGTGGGGCGTGACGAGGCAGCGCAGCGCTTCTTGCACAAGCTGGATAACGACAAGGATGTTGGCAAGGTGCGCGACTGGAAATGCATGTACGGCGGCTGTGCCGCAGCTGTGTCGGATCTGGCTTGTGCCAGCAGATGCACGTGTGCAGCAGCTATTTCCGTTCTGGCTTGTGGATGCATCCATCGGCGAGGCTGTTACATCTCGTACCTTCGATGTGTAATGTGACTTTTGTGTCGCGCTCTGCTATGCAGCTGGTCGACTGCACTTCTTATTACGGTGGGTCCGGCCCTGCCGCCGCCATCACACCTGCAGTTGTCGCCGTACCCGCACCTTGCGGCTCGAGCTTGAGACCCTGCTTGACCAACGACACCCCGCAGTGTGCTGCAAGCATACAAGTCGCCCACCTCCCTACACATGGCAGCAGATCATGTGACACCACGTGTGCATGTGCGCGACCCCCACATCGGTAGCTGACCGCGCCTTTGTTTTTGCTCGCAGAGCTCGAGCAGCAGGAGTACGCCCGCAAAGGTGAACCGTGTTCATGTCGCCATTGCCCAGTTTCCACTGCCCAGTTGCGCTGCTGGCATCTTGATGCGACACAGACATAGGCAGACTGGAGCGCTGATGCGGATTTGTGAATCTGGCCTCCGCAGGTCTGAACCTGACACCGGACATGTGGCTGTTGAAGCTCATGGTGGGAGCGGTGGATCGATCCTACGACGAGCAAGACTGATGACATCGCTACTGCAGCAAGAAGATTCGACTGCCAAGAACTCCGCTAGGACATGCGCGATGGGGCACGTGCTACCACGCTGCAGCGCACGACATGTACCGAGCCCAGGGCGGGAGGCATGCGGACTGGAAGACGTCTCCGAGTGCCTCCATGAAGTCAAGGCCTCTACATAGGCTACTTGTCAGCAGCAAGCCAAAGCGCGCCGACGAACGACACAGTTACCCTGAAGCCGCAGGGCAACCAGTCCATTTGTGGGATGTGCCGACAGGACGAAGACGCGACCGCGGGGTTCGTTAAAGAATTTGTACAACCGAAAGAGTTACTGCTTGATTATTTTTACTGGTGAAGCAAACATCAGAGAGAAGAGTCTGTCACGCATATCGACTGGCAATGACCCAGCCGCCCTTTACAATGACCATGAAGAGGCCTGCTAAACCACGTGCTAGATACCTGATATGCCGACTCTGCTACCTGTCCTGACATCATGCATAAGGTAGCCTACGAGGCACGGCTGCTGTGAGGCCAGACTGAACTGCTGCTGACACCCCCAGAATCATGCCGCTGCAGCGCAACACATTGTAAGAATCTGGTCGTGCCCCAGCCCGAGCCGCCCTTGGCTCTTTCCTTGATCATTAATCACTTCTTCACCACCCATTTCTGCTGCAAGACCACATCAGCAACTTCGATCTTCTGAGCCGCCCTAGTCGCTCCGGTTCCCAGCCACGCTGGCATTTGTTGACTCAGGTGGTGACGACGTACTCGGTGCGGCCAAGGCACTGCCGCAGGACCGCCGGCACCTGCGCCCAGTACAAAGGCGCATGGATGCCAGAGGCTTTGCTCGAGGAGACTTGGGAGGACGTCGAGGAAATGGCGAGGCCATTGACTTTACATGGACTGGCTGATGCATGGCAGCGTGTGGCGGCAAGCAGCCAACCCTTCAACTTCATGCGATGTGTCAGAGACGGCCTGCGCTGGAGGCAGCCAGCGTGCACGGCGCGCCTGGCTCAATGGGCACAACCGCAGTGTTCAATGGCGAGCTGGCGCCGCCCGGAACGCACCTGGATCTTCTTGCCGGTGACGTCGGCCTTGGTGTCGGGGAAGTGGCGGAAGCCCGGCAGGTTACGCACCACGCCATTCTGCGTAACCTGCGGCACGCAACATACCCCCGATCAGTGAGCTTCCAAGAAGAATGCCCATTCCTGACGTCGATGCATTTCTGACGTGAAGCTCCGCAAGACTCCACAGTCCCCTGGCGCGACTGCCGACGAAGCCATTGCAGAGGCGGACGAGGTGGGACCGAGTGAGGAACTGCGCTGGATCGACACGCCAGAGGAACGGATCACAGAGAGAGACTGAGTAGGGTGGCCGCCGCACCTCCAGCGGGTAGGGCAGCAGGTGGCCGTGCGGCAGCCGCTGGATCTTGTCCGAAACGTACGCGTCCCAGTTCTCCTGCGGCAACGCACATGGTGCCAAATTGGTCGATGATGTGCGTGGCAGACAAGCTGACTGAGGCCTGGGTTTAGGGTTTATGGTTTAGGGTTACGGCTGCAGGCGTCCTTCAGTGTTGCTGCAGCCGTTGGCATGAGCTGACACTGCATCGGTCCAGATGCAAACACAGCACCATGTGCATGCTCATGTGCAGAGCACGTTGCCGGAAGGAAGTTGCCGCGGCGCCTCGGCCAGCTGCCGCGCGCAGCGCACGCAGTTGGTGTCCAGAAGCCAAATGCTTCGTGTACGAAATCGGATCGGCGGCAACAGCAGGAGACAGGCACCTTGGCCAGCTGCCGCACGCGCCGCACGCAGTTGACGTCCTGCGGCGACTCGAAGATGTCCTCCAGCTTGCCGAGGTGCTCCTCGAAGCATGTCATGCGGTGCCCGTACACCTGCAGGGGAGGCGCGGCAGGTTGTTTCGGTCTACAATTCAAACTGCACGTGTGGAGGATGTCCTCCACCTCGCTCGGAAGCTCTCCCTGCAGCACACGATGATATGATGGAAAGTCTGCACGCCTGCGGTGCCAAAGAAATTAGTGTGAAGATTCATTCGGCGTTCACGGTCCCAGGCCGAGGACATTCTCAACCTTGCAAACTACAACTGCAAACTTGTGTCCGACACAGGGGTTCAGGAGGACTGGGCAACAGAGTGTGGAGGGCACTGCGCCGCGACCCTGGTGGCGGAACCTGCGATCTGTGAGCCGCGCACAGAAGCAGGGCTTGGGACGAGAGTGCACACCACAGAAGTCAGGGCTCGAAAAGGGTGTCAAGACTCACCACTCACCGCCAGAGGAACGGATCACAGAGAAAAGGGTGTCAGGACTCACCACTCACCAGAGAGAAAAGGGTGTCAAGACTCACCACTCACCGTGGCCCAGGGGCCGCAAGTTGGGAAAGGAGCCCATTGCAGCCTCCGACTCAAGCACAGAAGAGGCTACAGGAGGACTGAGAAAGGGGAATCAGTGCTCAGGAGAGGGTGTCAGGGCGCGCCATGCCGCGGCCCTGGGGCCGGAAGTTGGAAGTCGAACTTCCAACAGTTGGAAGTTGGGTGCCCATGGCGATGTCGTTAA
>JAABUK010010791.1_pt1 | contig 12086 bp, 17 predicted proteins | sample 5559141 | NCBI WGS metagenome assembly JAABUK01 (sample SAMN10711869, study PRJNA513367) | rock metagenome | isolation source: Antarctica rocks | place: Antarctica: Victoria Land, Pudding Butte nord | collected 2016-01-03 | reverse complement strand
AAGCTGCGGCCAATGCTCCCAGCAATGAGTTGACCCACTTGCAGGATCTGGCTTTGAGCAATGCTGACAGCGCCTGAGGAGTTCACATACAGGGGAGCAATAGCTTCCACGACAAAGACTCCACTGGCGTCTGGCACAGCAATGTTGTTTGACATTGAGGGGCCATCCACCCAGATCTGGAGCCAGTATAAAGACTCTGTCGACATTCATCTTTACACATAGGCAATGATTTCTTCAGCGAGGACATTGGACAGGGATGATTATGATTGCTGACAAGGACAGGCATGTTGGACTTGCAGGACTGCAGTGTTGCTTGACTCAAACAGATGGCACAAGGCTTAAGTATGCGTGATTGTAACTGATGGGCAGTATCTGCAATGGTAGGTGTACAAATCATGCATGCAGTGCTTCTGATAATCATCTTGCAGGCTGTATTGAGAACATGTTGGATGGAGCTGAGCCACAGACACTAACCTGGGTGATTGGGCCGGCCATGCTGTTGTTGCCGTACAAGGTCAGAGGCCTGTCCCCACGCAGGATGCCACTGAACCAGGCTGCTGCATCAAAAGCGGTGGCATTTGTTGGAGGAGCAGGAGGGGGCACGACAGGCCGTGGGCGGTGGTGGTGGGGGTGGTGAAGGTGGCGGAGAGGGTGGTGGGGGGGAAGGTGGTGGGGGAGAGGGTGATGGCGGGTAGGGTGGTGGTGGAGAGGGTGGTGGCGGGGAGGGTGGTGGAGAGGGTGGTGGCGGAGAGGGTGGTGGAGGTGGTGGGGACAAGCTTGGGGGTGGAGGTGAGGACATGGGTGGGGGCGGCAGGGGGGGAGCTGGTGGTGGTGAGAGCAGTGGTGAAGGTGTTGTAGGTGGTGGTGAGAGCAGTGGTGAGGGTGATGTAGGTGGCGGTGAGAGCAGTGGTGGAGGTGTTGTAGGTGGTGGCGTCAAAGGCAACATGGGCGGTGGTGGTGGTGATGTATCTGGTGGTGGTGGTGGTGTAATTGGTGGTGGTGGTGATGTAGTTGGTGTTGGTGGTGGTGATATATTTGGTGGTGGTGGTGGTGATGTATTTGGTGGGGGTGGTGATGAATTTGGTGGTGGTGATGATGTTTCTGGTGGTGGCGGTGATGTATTCGGTGGTGGTGGTGGTGGTGGTGATGTATTTGGTGGTGGTGGTGATGTATTTGGTGGTGGTGGCGGTGACAGCATGGACGACGGCGGTGATGATGATGAGAGCAGTGCTGATAGCAATGGTGACATGTCAGATGCCAATAGCTGCTGCAGCAGCATAGCAGCAGTGTCATTGCCAAGGGCAAGCTTCCCTGCAAAGCTGACCTGCGGAGACTGCATGTTGATCACATCTCCTGCAATGTTGACTGTGGAAGCTCCCTGTTGATTGGTGGTGAGACTGATGCTGCTGGAACCATTGACTCCATAGAGTAATGTGTGGGTGGTGTTGACATAAATAATTGGCTGCTGGCCATAGCTTAGTAGGAAAGAGGCTGCTGACCCTAAGTTGGCCAGGCGTATGGTGCTGTTTCCACCTCTGGGACCCAGTCTGAGGCTTGCAGGGGACTGCAGACAAATTGGCAAAGGGGTTTTCAGCAATCTAGGTCTCAGCAACAGCTTTGGAATGCAGTGGCAAGCAGGTGCTACTTAGGCAATGATGTCACATGAATTCAATATGGTCTTGTTGTCGCCACTTGCAGGTGACAGACACGGCAGCTAATGTACGCAACAGACAACCTGCTTGAAGTTTACGCAGGTTTTACTGTACCCTGAGGCATGCTGGCCTTTAAGGCTGTGTGAGCTGCAGCAGCTGTGGTGATCATGTACACACAGGGAAAGCAGCTGTGGTCAACAAGCAAGACAATACTTGCAAGCAAATCAAGCAGGCATCAGTGAAACATCACCTGATCATTGCCGCTTTCAACAATCAGGCCTGTTGTTGCACCACTGCCATACACATGCAGACCAAACTGCTGCGTCAAGTTGGCAGGATCTAGCTGCCAGGCATTGGTCAGGTTGGTGATCTGTGTCAAATTGGCTGACACAGAACTGGTGGTGTTGCTAGATGTGCTAGATGTACCTGTGCAAGAGAAAACCCACTCAAAGGTGCTACCAAGCTCATGAAAAGGAGTGGATAGTCCATGCATGCAAGTGACTTGGTCTGCAATGGTGACTGCATGCACAAGGTAAGACCTATTTAATGCATCCAGCATTGGCTGCAAGGCTTTCATGCACATGTTTGTGCAATAAGGCGCATGCAACAATGAGTGTCTCAGCAACAGATGTTGTGTTACTGGTGATGTGTGCGTTGTTTTCAACTTGGGGTGTTTAACGTTCTGTCACAGTGGCCGTACTTGACTGCTGAAGCCGACGTCGCCTCTGCGCTGCTGTTGTAGTGGCGTTGGTGATGTTTGACCGCGGTCTGACAAAGATATTGCCATACACTGTCAAATCAGCCTCACTGCCATCTGCAGCACATTCACACCCGCTGTAACTTTACACGATGGGCATTACATGCCTGACACACAAACATAGAGCTAAACGCAGAGTGAAATTCAGGTGGTGTCTACAGTATCCAGGACCTAACACACAGTATGTATAAGAGCACATTGCACCAAATTTAGTCTTCATTTGTGGCAGCCTATTACTGCTGCACCAGCAGAGTGCATGAGTGCTTGGCAGCATGTAGCAACACAACTGCATTACCCATGTAGAAACAAGCTTGCACTTCCCAAGCAATAAGCTTGCACTTCTGAAGCAGCATGCACGAACTACTCAAGCTGCTACAGTGCTGTCTGGTACAGACCTACCTGATCCAATGATAGTCTCTCCACCGCTTGGCAGCAGGTTCAGGCCTCCAGCTTGGACTGCTAAGCTGCCATTGGCCTGAGCATTGAGGCTAGCATGGGGCTGAAAGGGCCCGCCCTGAGCAGAGGGATAGGTTCCAAAAGACAGCACCTCATCTGTGTCTTGTGCCAGCATGACACGATCCTGAGACGCAATTCTGACATGAGCAGAATAGCCCTGAGACCTGCAGCGTGGACACGAAGTTGATTTTAGCATGCAGCAAGGCATGGGAGCAGCAGATGAGATGTGGCATTTGCCGGCTAGTTAGCCTCATGCTGATTAGCTTACGGCACATACCAATTTGGTACAGCATGTTAGGTTGTGGTGCAATGCTAGCAAGAGAGATTGACACAGTCAAGCTCCAGATAAGTCACCATACAGCTTTGCTGTATCAGTCTGCACAGGTACATGACATGCCCTATGATCATGACAGGGAGATAAATAAAGCAGCACTTGACAGTCTGGCTGCAGTAACACAACATGCTATTGCATTGCAAAAGGTCAGACCTTTGGCTGTTGTGGAAGGGGTTGCCGCTCGTTGGATCTCCATAGACTTGCAGGGCTTGGTTGACAGCCACATGGCTAGCATCTAACCTGATCCCATAGTACTTGTTGGCCAAGGCAAACCCACCCCATACCAATAGGCCATCGTGAGCGAGTATGATCAGCAGTACAGCAACAGCCTGTAAAGACACCAATATTGCATAGCGTCTATACTGTATCTGTCTGAGTTGAAATGGGAGGTGAGAACAGATCAGCATACATGCTTGCTGACAGAACTGGCCTTAGCTGATGAATTGTCCCATCTGGGCTGTTTGAGGTGCACAATGGCATTGTCAGGAGCAACCAACTGATACAGCTGCTGCAATAAAAGCTTGACTGTCCTGGAGAGCATGCTCACCAGCAGCAACTTGCGCCAAATGGTGCCTGCTGTGGATAGACTGGCTCCTGTGATAGGTAGAGCAGGAGTGCTCTCAGAGTCCTCAGACTCACTGCTTGAAAGTGATGCGACAGCAGCTGAGCCATTCCTGTCAGCTTTAGAAACAGGGCTCACAGCTTGCTGGACCGCAACTTTAGGTGAAGACTGTCTGGATCGTGGTCGTCTCTGAGGTGACCTTGCTCTGATTGTTGCGGGGGCATTGACAATAGGTGTGATCCCTTGCACAGCTACATTGTTGAGTCAATAGCCACGTTATGCTAGCATTCAGTCCGCAGCTTGACAGATTGACAGCAAGTAAGACGCGCATCAATACCACCTTGAGGGCTTTGTACTTGTTCAATCTGTCCTGGCAGGTTCAGTGTACTACCATAGGGAACGAGCTGGGCCATTGAGTCCAAAGTGTCCTCAGGCAAGTACGCCTGTCCTAGGCTAGACATCTGCTGCTGCAAGGTGACTTGAGAAGGCAAGGAGGCCCGCCTCCACAGTCCAGGGAGCACTGCTGGAGCCAAAGATCCGAGGCCTTGCGGACTTGTGAAGGGAGATAAGCCACTTGCTGTCCGCCCGATTGGTGAGCTGTTCATTAAGCTGCTGACCTGAGAGCGCAAAGGCGCTTGCTGTGGACCGGGCGGACTTCCCTGATCATGTTGTGATCGCTTGAGCTCTTGATCCAAGTTCATTGCCAAGTCTGCTTAGAACCTGTTTGATATACGGCTGAGCAACTGACTGTGGCGGCTACGCTTTATTTTGCGCTTTTCGTCAGGCTGCATGCACGGATATGTGCATATGCAGTCCAGGCGGTCTAGTACCGGTAGATACAAGGTTCACGCTAGCTGGAACACCAGGGCTAAACTACCGGCACTTGCTACATTGTTGAGACGCACACATTTGATGTATGTGCAGGTACAGATTGAACTGTTCAGGCAGTTCAGGGCCGGTTCGATTCACGAGGCGTGGGGATTACGCTATTGCTCTGCTCATAAAATTAAACTTTGTCATTTACACCAAGAGTCAGGCATGTTGCACAACCCTTTTTGGTACCTGAGACAGCTGATATCACGAACTGCTAACTGCTAGGTTAACCATGAGAAACATTGACATGAATATACACATTTATCAGCAGCGCAGGTGAGCTTCAGGGCAACCTGAGCCATGCAGCTTTGCACCGTTTCGTGGCACCTCTTGACTAGCAGCAGCTCTCAGGCAAAGAAAGTCACATCTGTGCGCCAAAGGCATATTCACTACTGCTCATCCAGTGCTGAATTTCCTAAACGAGTTGCATCAACCTATCAGCACATACTGCAGCAGGCAAAACACATCTTTGCTGGTTTACTTTGCTAATACAAACACATCACTGTTCACACTGGAAGCATTTGAGACTGGATGGTGCTCTTGGTAGCATAGATGGTAGCATACATGCATGTGCCAATGCTGCCTCGCATGTCACTACTCTACACTCAGCACATTTGTCATTGAGTGGTGGTGAGTCTTTCATCTACAAACCCAGCACCAGGCTCAGGCTTTGAGCTCTCTGTTGTGTTATCCGTGAAGTTGATGATGTAAGCCAGGCCTTGGCCAGGCTCTACCATCTGACCCTTAGCAGTGCTGGACACCCCAGCTGGGAATCTCCTGTTAGCCAGAAGGGAACTGTTGACCTGCCAGACGCTCTGCTCCTCTGTGAGACCCTTGAAGTTGTACTGCCCTCTGTGATGTATCTCCAGTTGAGAAATGCTCCTCCACTCATCCTGCAAAGCAACAAACACTACATCAAGGAATTTGATGCTTCAACACAATGCAAAGCCATGTCGCATCAGCGATACGCTGTGCTGGCACCAGATATCACACTGCTCAACTGCAGAGCAGCACTACAATATTGTAGCCACATGACTGTGTCAGCATATCTTGTCTTTGATAGTGCATGTGGAGTTTGGTCAAGCTGAGTCACATGAAGTATTGGAGATGTTATGCTGGCAAAGTCCTGTGGTTAAGCCATCACAGTGTCAGACGGAAATTTGCACAAGCTTGCAAGCAGCACATTCGCCCAAGCTATGAGCTTCTTCATAATGCTGAAACAATACAATGCTCACACATGCTGATCACAGCCAGCCTGTCAGCAAATGACAGCTTTGGCACACCTGAAGGAACTGATCCACTGTAGTGTCCAGCTGGTTGAGGACATGCAGCGAGGCTGCGCCTTCTGCAAAGGAGCGCAGCTCACGTTGCTTCCGTTTCAGCTTGTCCCCATGCAAGCTCTCCCTGACTGCTCCCCTATACAGGCCGGGAAGAAATCAGCAGTCATCCCTCTTCCTCAGTCTAGACTGATGTTGTCAGTTTGTAGCTGATTGTTGCATGCCACTGTGCAAAACTCTTGTAAGAAAGCACAAAAGGATGCGCATGCATGGCTGTGCAGAAGGCACAATGCATGGCATTACTCAATGCTTACGTCGTCACAGAACGTTGGGAGAAAAGAGGATGGTACAATTACAACAGCTGATGCCGTGACTCTGTGTACCATAGCACAGTGTAACGATCATGCCCATTGCATGGCTTCTGCTAGCTGAAGACTGGCAGTGCATATTGGCATTGAACAAGACCTGTGATGACAGCAATGTCAGCAACATGGCTTACTGGTCAATGATGGGCAGTGTGCGCAGGAGCGTGTTGTGGCTCCTGCCAAGACGCGCAACTGCCCTGGCACCATGGCCCACAGCCCCTCTCAAACTCTCGCCCACAGCGGCAAAAGACATCCGACCATTCTCCCTTTCTGGGCGCAGAAAGTCATGGGGGCCCAGGTCATCCCCAACATACTCCTGAAGCATTTGAACCTACCGCATGATCAGCAAGCCCTACAATGATGAGTCCTGACCCAAAATCCCCAATTGAGAGACGTCTCAGCTCGATGGCAGCAACTTTCAGATGGCAGCATGTTGCAAACAGCCAATTTAGCGCAAGATGGTGACAGGTAACGGAGGCTATGCTCTGAGTCCCAGGCTGTGGGTGTTGCATGCTGGTGAGCCTGCGAGGCAATCAGCACGCTGTTTGTGTCATGGACAAGATGTCACAGCATGTGCCAGATTATCACCCTGTCCTCAGGCTTCTCGATGTCAGGAAGGGCACCAGAAGCCGTGGCTTCTCTGCTCAGCATGGCCCTGTCCTCTGACACTCGGCTGAGAGAGAAGCGCGAGTTCAGCAGCGGCGACTCTGAGTTGGCACTGGGTGAGTCAGGAATGGGGTCACTGTTGGCCTTCACCAGGGTGCCTCCAAAGAAGAAGCCTCTCTTTGAGGGGCTACTCAGCAGGTTCCCAGAACCCCCCTTGATGGGCGGTGGAGGTGCTGTTCCTGCAGAAATGCCAACTGAAGCATGTTCGGCACAGAGTGTGATTGAAAGCTGTTCAGGATTGACATGTACTTCACAAGTGTGTATGTACAGATATAGGAATGTTCCAGTCCAACACAGCTTTGCCACACAGTTGATGGGCTGCATGCAAGGAAAGGAATGTAGGTAGAGCTGGCTGCTGAACAGCTACATTATGATGCTATACATTGAGCTTCAACAACACTACGTCTGGCAGCGGTGTGCAATCTTGAGGAGCCCCCATAAAGGCTGACCTTCTGGGAGATGCATCAGTCATATGTGGACCACATTGCTCAGTCTTCAGCACCGTCACACATGCTGGTCATTCACATGCATTGCACATACCTGGGGCTTGCTTGCTAAGCACATCTTTGTTCTAATGTCATCAATGTTCATGTCACTTGTAGTTGTTGTCATCACCATCATCATCACCAGCACTGTTATGAATGTAATGATTGTTACAAATGATGGTGTTACCAGTATGACTACTGGCGTACCTGCTGACTCTCCATGCTGTCGGTGTGGACTCAGGTTGGACATTTGAGTGGACAAGGGCTCCTTGGCCTCAGAGGAGCGCCTCATGGAGCGCAACAGCTTGGAGCTGAAGGTCTTGAGCAGCGTGGGGCTGGTGGGCGCCTCAGAGGGGGGCGGCGCTGAAACTGATACCCCTGCACCACTCACGGCACATGTCAGCAGAAGACACACCTTTCAGGGCTGACTGACTGTGACCTGCATCAGATCAGTATGTAGTGGTGTGGACAAACAGATGCTAACGGCACCAGGACTGACGCCACAGATTACCATCTGTGTGAAGCCTCCATAGCCGCCAGACGAGGTGAAGATAGGAAACACACATCTGCTTGACCCTTGAGCAGCAAAGCTGCCGCTGGTCTGTGCAGAATGGGTGTCTTTCGTGCAGTATGCTGTGTCACATGTCATGCAGGTGCCGTCCAATGCACTGGCAAGAGTGGAAAATCAGATGCAGTTCCACTGTTCCAGGCAAGGCATGCATGCGCCTGAGTCAGGGCGTTGACCTGATGACAAGGATGTTAGGGTGTATGGATCCATTTGAGACAAGCTATGCAGCAGCTTGCTGCTCATGTCATTGACATCAGTGGAGCCTCCATTGGACCAGAATGTGGCTGACGACAAGCTACTCAGGTTACTCCTGCAATCACATATGACAGTGCATTCAGCGTTGCGAGTCAAAGCTTTGCTCTCAACAGCACACTTATGCGCAGTACTCATGTGCAGCCAAGTCTGCCGCCTGCGGGTCTGTTGATTTGGTCAACAGTGCGCTCTGTAGAATCAGATAAAGACAGTCAGTAGCTAGCAACTTGCGCTGGCCACTGCACAATGTCTGTCTGCACATACATCACCCTGAAATGACGTGCAAGGTCTCCAGCCGTATCTAGCTGAGCTTCTGGGGAGCTAGTGTGATCACTGGTTTAGCAAGTGCAATTCCTCTTGTCGAAGATAGTACAAGTGGAGCAGAGGGGTCACCCTGTGGTGCGCAGTGTGATGGCATCCAGAATGGCCTTCTGGCGGGACAGCACGCTCTGCATGTAGTTGGCAGTGATAGCAATAGGGGCCATGGCCACCAGGTTGGGCTCTATGGCCCCCGTCATTTGACCCCAGTCCTTCAGCATCTGCTCCACCACCTCCCATGACACACAGATCTCACCGCCGTGCGCACCAGCGTTGCAAAACCGAGCAGTCCTGAACAAGGGGTAAAAAAAGAGTTTACGCTTTTCAGCAATCATCACAGGAGCCTCCTAAGGCGGCAGCCCGGAGCTTAGTCCTGAACAAGCATAGCGCTTATAATCAGCCTGGCTGTATATGATTGTGACAGCTGCAGCTGAGCTGCCTGGCTTTGAACAACAGGCTGTTGTCTGCCCAAGAAAAGCGACTTTGAAATGTCAGCTTGTGGGGTATGTTTGGATCCAAGTTTTCTGGAGAATGCTGAGTCATGGTGATATGATGGGTTCTGTAAGGTGTAGGGGTGAGTGACAAGTATGCTGACAGCCAGCAAGGCACCAAACCTGTTGACAAAAGGCCCAAAGTAGTCTGCTCTGCCAGTAGTGACGTGGGGTGACACTCCTGTGGGGCGCCCCCGGTACACCCCCATCTTCACATGTGGCCCTTGAAACAAGATCTGCATATCCCACAGGACCCATGAGCGCAATTGTGCTGGCACTCAGCAAGCTGATGTGACCTAGTATAGCTGCATGAACTCTCAACATGCTGGCAGCCATATGCATGTCAGCAGTGTCCCTTGCCATGTGCATATATTGGTCAGGCTAGCAGGTGCCACAACCAACATCTTCTTGTACATCGCAAGGCATATATGTCATCAAAAGATGGGGCTTAAGCTAGCAAGGCATTGCAGGAAGCAGGCTCCACACATAGGTGTGTACACACATGATATAGCAGCTTGCAATGCCTAGCTGCGCAAGACTCACCCGTCTGTCAGCTCCCAGGATGGTTCTGCACTTTGGCAGAGCCAACACAGAGCCTGGCCAAGGCACTGCTAGCAATGCATGCTGGGCCTGCAAACAGGCACTCTGTATTAGTAAGTACAAAATGCATGTGCCACACTAAGGCACTATGGGAACCAATGTGTTGCAACAGCAAGGACTGTCAGTTGTGCATAGTGCACAGAGGTGATGTTATGATTACATGGTGATGCATTGTGAACAGACATGCGCAGTGGAAAGGCACTGCACAGGAGAGTCCAGGCATAAAACATGTAGGAACTGAAAGTTATTCAACCAGCTTTTCTCTTTAGGAAAGATTGGAGGCAAACATCTCCAACGATGCAAGACAAAATGCTGCTCCATGCTAGGCACAGGGATGCTTGTGTCATGACACGTGCTTCAATGTCTCAGCCACTTTGAAAGGAGGGATCGACGCAAAGAGGCACTTGAATGGTACATCAGTCCAGGAGTGATGCACAGGGAAAAGAAAGGTTACCAGAATGCAGAACTGCACAGCGTCGATGCAGTTGTAGAAGGAGAGCATGAAGGAGCCCTCTGTCTCCTGGCACTCGTAGCCGCCTCTTTGCATGAGCACCTTGCGCAGGCACTCCCTGTACAGGTTGAGGGCCATCTCTGCCATTGCCTGGTTGGCTTCTCGCATCTCCTTGAACCTACACAGAGCATATCCTGGTTGGTGATTTCCAAATACAAATACTAATAATAATAATAATAACAATAATAAGAATATCGCTTTCCAGCTCATGATGAGCTAGGTACGTGCGGGACCAGTCTTGTCTTTCCAAAGCAGTCTGTCTTGCGCATCTCTATGCGTGCATGCAGGATCAGTTTTGTCTCTCCAGAGCACTCTGTTCTGAGCATTCTACGCCTTGTTCATCACTCATTGCATTGTCGCATGTACCTGATGCCTGCTGGCTAAGTACACGTTTTAATTATTATTATTATTATTATTATTGCATTGTCAATCAACAACAACTAATGCCTTGGGCTGCACCCTGCTATAAAGCCTCTCTGAGCGACAGTCCTTCAGGCATCATTGGGATAATGATGAACTACTGGAGGAGATGACAAATGCGAGGCAGCTTACCCATCAATGTTACAGAAGACCATGACCACATTGCCAAATGTGTCCTTCTGGCCTGTTGCCACCATGAGGGCTGCTTCAGATGCTCCAGGGGCATCAAAGTAGCCTGCAGCACCATTGGCGCGATGCGTTTGTGCATATTCAGCCTAGCTGTGCAACAGCACAAACTTGGTCAAATGGTGTTGGATGGCAGTCATGAGGTAGTAAGCTGGGTGTCACAAATGCTAGCTTCAGCTTACTGAGCAGTCAGCTATACAAGTGGGACCTTGCAGTGGCCAAAGGGGGAGGGGGACAGAGGGGGAGGGGGGGGGGGGGGTGGGTGAGGTCTGTTGTGCAGCATAGTGGGCAGGCTTGATGATGCTTGAAGGCAGCATAGGTAAGTGTGCAGGCAATTGGAGGATTAGATGGTGGTGGCGTTGCTGGTGGTGATAATGGTGGCAGTGTTTCCACAGGCTACTTGAACACCAGACTGGCACATGCAGAACACTTGCAACAAAACAAACAACACTGCAGAACAGCTGGTCTGCAGCACAAGCCTGCTCACGGCGATGCAAGTCACCCTTAGACTCTTGATGCTTCAAAATACTCAAGCTCAGACCCTGAGGCTGAGCAGCGGTCACTTGGTGAGCTGAAAGGGGGGGGGGGGGCATACTGTATCAGGAGTGGGCAAGATACTCACCTGGCATGAGCCTGCTGGATGACATGAGGGGAGGCAGGTGCCGTGCACGCTCCTCCACTCCCGGGATCAGGACTTGGATGATCTGCTGTGGCTCAACGAGAGTGGGGATGGCGTGCAGCCCCATGTCCATCACCATCACACCTTCTCTGGTGTTGTCTGGCTCAGAACCTACAGCATTGTCTTACCTTGCGCCAGACTTACCTGACTGGAAAATCCTAGAAAGGCATTGTCCTACCTTACATTAGACTCTTCTGACTTTGAAAACCCTATACAGGCATTCTCCTGCCTTACGCTAGACTCTTCTGAATGGAAACACTTTGCATGCACGCTGCTGTAGATCATGGCATCGGTGTGAACACACAGAGCCACAGTCGAAAGTCATGCTACCTGGGTTTTGCAACTCAAAACAGCATAATCACAAGCAGCCTGCCAACTGCAATACCATGTCGTATGGCCGTATTGAGACAAACCGAAGGGCAGCATCAAGCATGACAGTGAGGGAAAGGGGCTGGTCTGACCTGTCTGAGCTGTGGTGTGAGATGGGATGAAGCGCCTGAAAAAGCGAGAGACATTGCGCTCAGCTCCCTGCAGGCCTGCAAAGGAGCCCCAGCCTGACATGCTGCGTCTGCTGACACCTGTCACCTCTGAGAAGGCATCATCATCACTGTCCCCATTCAGGGAGTCAAAGCTG
>JAABUK010010790.1_pt1 | contig 12087 bp, 10 predicted proteins | sample 5559141 | NCBI WGS metagenome assembly JAABUK01 (sample SAMN10711869, study PRJNA513367) | rock metagenome | isolation source: Antarctica rocks | place: Antarctica: Victoria Land, Pudding Butte nord | collected 2016-01-03 | reverse complement strand
ATACATGAATGATATCTTGATCTATAGCAACAGCAAAAAGAAGCATACTCAGCATGTTCATCAGATACTGAAGCGACTTAAAGTCGTTGAACTACAGATAGATATCAAGAAATGCGAATTTTCAGTTATTGAGATCAAGTATTTGAGTCTAATAATCATCACTTACAAAATCAAAATGAATTCTGAGAAGATTAATGTTATCATGAATTGAGCTGCATCTCAAGACGTCAAAGATGTTCAGAGCTTTCTGAGCTTCGTCAACTTCTATAAATGATTTATTAAGAAGTTTTTCAAGCTGATCGACTCATTGACTGTCTTAATCAAAAAAGATCAGTCATTTAATTGAACTCAAAAGTGTCAATTCGTCTTTGATTGACTCAAGCAGATGTTCATCACTGTCTCTATCTTAATGCACTATAATTCGAACCTACTCGTGACTGTGAAAATCAATGTCTTCGACTATGTTGTGATCAAAGTCATGTCTCAGCAAGATGATAATGAGCAGTTAAGATCTGTGATCTATTTCTCTTTCAAAATGCTACTTGCAGAATGCAACTACGAGATTTATGACAAGAAACTTCTAGTTATAATCAAAGCTTTTGAGAAATGAAGGCTTGAACTGAAAGACACGTTAGATCTCGTTGAGATTATTTTCGATCACAAGAATCTAGAATATTTCATGTTAATCAAGCTGCTTAGTTGAAGACAAGTCAGATGATCAGAATTTCTCTTTCGATTTAACTTCAAAATTGTGTATTATTCAAGTGAATTGAACACTCAAGTCAATGCACTCACACGTTGATTAGAAGATCTTTTCTTGAACGAGAAGAATAGTTGTTGAGAACATCAGTAACAGATTGTGCTAAAATCAAAAAACCTGAAAATTCAAGTCTTAATTAATGTTCTCGACAATAGTGACTCTGAAGCATTCAAATCAAGTGACTCGAAGAGCGAATCAGTGATTTCTGAGCAGTTTGAACCATCAGAGAAAATGTCTATGAATGAGCTAGAAGAACAACTCTTCGCAGTCTATTTCAATGATGAATGAGTACAGATCATGATAACTGCGTTAAGAAATGATCAACGAAAGCTTAAAGAATTTTTGTTAGCGAAATGTACGCTGCAAAGTGATCGAGTCTACTATAGAGATAAACTATTGATACTTGAAGATGAGAAACTGCGACTACGTCTGCTTCAGTTAAGTCATGACACGTCTATTATGAATCATTCAGAAAGAGTCAAGATTTATGAAATACTCAGTCGTCATTATTACTGACTCAAAATGATCAAGACAGTAGCTCACTTCGTATGCAATTGTCATCTATGCTCTTGAGTGAAGATCTCTAGAGAAAAATATCAGAAAGCTTTGAAGTCTCTTGATGTACTCAATCGTTGCTGAAAAGACATAGTCATGAATTTCATCATGACAGTATCTGAAAGTAAGAATCTGAACGAAAATTCAACAATCAATATTCTGATAGTCGTGAATAGACTATCTAAACAAGTGCATTACAAGTCTATGAGTGAAATTACAGCTCTAGATACAGCTTGAGTTTTTTATCGTGCAATATGAAAACATCATGAATTATCTGATTCAATCGTCTTGAATCATGAAACTCAGTTTGTCAGTCACTTTTAAAATGAACTTTGTACTCGATTGAAGATTCAAGCTCGATTGTCAACTGCGTTTCACTCAGAAATGAATGATCAAATCGAGAACGTCAACGACGTTTTGAAACAATATCTTCGAGCCTTCGTGTTCTTTATGCAGAACGACTGAGCTGCATGACTGTCATCAGCTGAATTTGTCATCAACAATCACTTCTTTGAAAGCACTCAGTGCACGTCGTTTCTAGCTAACTTCGAACAGCATTCTCGAATGAGATTGAAATCAAAGAAGACTCAGAAGAACGTTATTGAACATTTGAAATGAATACATGTTGATCTGTTTGTTCAGAAAATGAATCGAATCAATGAAATTCTGCAAGAACAAATGATCTTAGCTCAAGCATATCAGAAACAATTCACTAATGTTCATCAACAACACACTTTTAAGTATGCAATTAATGATATGATTTGATTAAATGCTCGCAATCTGATGATTTATTGACTCAGCAAGAAGTTATTTAATAAATTCGAGAAATCTTTCAGAATCATCAAAATTGTTAGTTTTCATTCTTATCAGCTAAAGTTGCTTAATGATTGATTCTGTTTCAACGTCTTTCATACTTATCTGCTTCATTTTGCAATCAACGACTTCTTATTTAAACAAATATCTTTCGCGTCGTTTTTAATAGTCTTCGTCGAAGAAGTGCTTAGCTGAGAAATGAACGAAATATTGAACTCTCGAATAAAGAACTCTCAGCTAGAGTATTTAATTAAGTGAACTGAAATAGAAGAAAATAGTTAAGTAAAGTTTGCGAATGTGATGAATGTCATCGAAGTCATGAACGTCTATCACGCTCGAAATTTCAATCGTTCAAGTAAGAATTCATGAATTGCTTACGTGCAAGAAAGCAGCGACTCTGAATATGAGTCAGAGAATTAAAAGTCTTGCAGAAGCTTCAACTTCAAAAAGAGAAATTTATTGTCACAATTTTAGCATGTATTACTCGAAAGATGTTGAAAAAAAAGATGTTAAATCACTTAAATGATGTTGAACAATATTATAAATGATGATAGACGTGAGATTATCAGTGATGTTATGAGAATCTCTTGATATGAATGATACTCAGCGTTCATGAGGTATAAGAATCTCTGAATGATCTCTCTCTTTTCTTTCTTCTTCATGCAACGTCTTGTATTTAAAATTTAGTTATTAGAATTTCATTCTGATTTCATTCAGTTCTCAGTTCGTGACATGCACGAGATCAAAGTCATTTTTGTTTCAACATTAAGAAATCAGACTCAGATGAAACAACAAAGATAGTGATTCAGATACGAAATTCTATTAATATTTACTCATGCAGATCTCATCATTGTCTCATCAATGAATTCAGTAGACACAATCTTATCATTTGCAGACTTGAATGAACAAGAAGATCTAAATCATACGAAAGTTATCATTGAAATCAGAAATGATATGATATTACTCATACAGCAGAAAAGATCACGACGAAATCAAAAACGTAAATGCAGCAATTCTGTGCTATCAGATGACAAGATTTATCAACAAGTGCAAAGCAAACGTCATAAGTTCAATAAAAGTTGTTGTTCAACTACTCAACTACAGTAGAAATTCTAGAATCAGATCGATATTCTAAGAGAATAAACAAGCGCAATCACAAAGAAGTCAAGAATCAGAGTCAGAGCAATCTCATTGAGCGAATGCATAACGTCATTAATCATGAGAAGTGATCGATTAAGAAGCAAAAGACTGAGAATAATGACTTTGTTAATGACAACAAGCATCAAGCATGCTTCGTCATACAGAAGTAACTCAAAATCTGTAAAGAAGAAAGATCTTGAGAAGTATTTGAAAGAGAAACGAAAAGAATAACAGAAGAACTTTATATTTATCAACGCTGTAGTAAATTTGACAGATGATAAATGTTCTTTAGAAAGTTGCAGAGTCTCATGTACTAAGAATATATCTAAATGATGATGATGACATCGTGCTTGTCAGTGATAGCACAGATACAAAAGTCTGTTATGAATGATTAAATCATGTCAAGATGCAGACTCATCTTGTTCTCAATTTGAGATCAAAGTTGATGAAATAACTACAAAGTTGAAAAACTCATTACTTTTCTTGAAAGAAATGACTGATCTGCAATGAAGATCAAGCTACATCGTTTTTCTGAAAAGAACAACGTTATTCATGTGCTTGATTCAATCGAAAAGAGCTTTGAAAATGTTGATGTATGAATTTTTCTGAAACTGACTCGCATTATGAATTCAAAGAATTTGAAATTTCGCATATTGCATCAGATGCTTCATTCTACTTCTCTATCATACTACATTTATCATGAAGATAACATAAATCAGAACATTAATCATCTGTCACAGTTTGATATTATTATTACGATTTACTTCATAAACTGCTGTTTGCAGTGATTGACTATGATCATCGATGTCATGAAGAAGAAAAATGAAAAAAGTATGACATAATCTGCAAGATTTGAAAGAAAAGACAGATAATTTATGCTACTTTAACATCAAATCTTTACAATGTTCTGATGATCAAATGCTTCATTTAATGACAGAAAGTTAGATTAACTTAAACTAATCTATACTATCAACAACTGTGTCAGATTTGTCGAAATTGCAAAATGTTAATGAGCAGATTTGCAAGATATGATAAATAAACTAACTTCAACTAATTCAGACTATCGCAGTCTGCATGATATGTTAGACTAACTTCAACTAATTCAGACTATCGCAGTCTGCATGATATGTTAGACTAACACAATCTAGCGTCAATTTAAACTAACTTCAACTAATTCAAACTATCACAGTCTGCACAATATGTTAGACTAACATGATCTAACGCGATTCATTGCGAAATCACGAAATTGACTCAACTAACTTAGTAATTTCAATTATAATCAATGATCGTCGACTCTGATCATAATAAAGCATGAATTCGCAATCTGCTATTGTTCATTCATTGAATTCTGCAAGCTTTCTTATGAACATTCTTTTTACATTACAGTAATGAGTAAATCTGAAGAGACAAATTCAGAATGCTTCATAAATCATCAAAAGACAGATAAAACGAGAAGCATACTAAAGATATTTTCACTCACAGTTCTCAACAAATACAAAGATGATAATCTCGACGATTGTCGATCTAGAAATCGATAGTACAGAGAGCATACACATTCACGCTTGATGCGTTCAAAGAAGAAGCTGAATTCATTTTGCCTGCTTGAAAGTGTATTTGCACTTCTGAGACAATTGAAGAAGATGATGACTTCATTTCATCAGCTTGAAAGCGAAATCAAGCGTCGTTCTTGAAAGATTCGTTGAATTTTTCAAGTAGATTGAAACTCTTGATAAGTTGTTTCAAGACTCTGTTAATCTGACTTATTTTCAAGAGATCTGATCATAAGACATACATAGAACAACGTGAGAACGCTCAATGCATCAAGATTTCAAAAGCGTAAACGTCTCGATCACGTGTCAAATCGTAACTCTATTCAACATAAGAGAAAACATCATGCAATGACGAGTATACGCGAATCTAGCGTCAGCGATGAACTTGAAGACACGAATGAGAATCTTCGTCTTGAAGCAGACGAAGATAATCACGATCATTACACAAAGAGAAATATCAGAAAAGAGAACACAAGCGACATCAAAGCGATTAAACTAATATGAAGTAATCTTTCTTGAGTCAACGCGCGAAATCATCTATCATCAGATAGTCATCAAATGATTATGATTGTATGTATATTCATATTCAGAGTCGCGATGTTCTCAGAATTCTACGTTATACTAGATTCAAGAAAGAATGATGTTATCAGAGTCAACTTTTCATGATCTGAAATTCAAAAGATCATGCTCAGTGATCTTATTAGAAAAATCTGACGAGCTCAATGTCGTGTACTGAAAGAGATAGAATGAATCAAGCGCAAGTCTGTCTCTCATTTGAAAGATTTTGAGAGACGCAAGATATTGTTGTATCAAATAAAGTTATATTTCTGATCATGCACTAATGTCATCTGAGAAGCAGATGTATGATTGTATTAAAGATACACGTCATCAGATAACTTTCAAGATTAAAGAACTTATCAACAGTCATTATAAATTTATCAAAGTGTTGAACATGCAAGACTACGTAGCAGATCTTTTGAATGAAGACAACTTTATCACTTCAGATATCATCAGAGTACGTAGCATTCATAATATGAGACATAGTTAATTGATCATCAGTCAGAGAAACAGCGTTTTTGCGTCGAAATCATATATGTGTCGATTGAACATTGTTATTTTGCTACAGAGAGTAGTTTAGATTATCATCATCTAATGAATACATACTTCAACTCACTGCAAATAAAGACAGTGATCTTTATTGTCATCATGATATGACACTTGATTTAAGAATACAAGACAGAAGAGAAATTGAATTTACTAAAATTCGAAGAATCTTCTGTTACACGTACGTTTTGCTTTTGCTAGAATAAAAAAAGAATGTCTTTTGCATATCATTAATCTATCTTCTTTAAACGTCTACGAAAGATTTCTCAACGCGCTCAAAGTCAAGCACTTGAGTAAGAAAAGACAAATCTGAATTCTAACTTATCTTCAAAAGCAAGCTGAACAACAAGTGAATTTCAAGAAATCAATGAATCAGAGCATAATGAAGTTGCATGTTGATTCATATCATCATAGATTAGACGACTTGATGAAACTTATGAGCGATGACGAAACTTCAAGTGTGTCAGTGTCATTATTATTGAAAGCAATCTTTGATTTCACGTTGTTATCTCAGTCTTCTACGTTAAGTTCATTGATCAATCTGTCTTTTACATCAAGTTCATTGATCGATCTGACTTCAAGAGCTTCAAGTTGCATGATCAAGATAAGAAGTCTCACTTTCATGATGTTGATCATGATACAACATTAAGCAACACATAGAAATCAAGAGTCGTTAATGAAGAGAAATCGATTGACTTTTTGACAAATGTTTCGAAGTTCGATTTATTTCTTGAAGAAGATCAATATATATTACATAAAGCAAACACTGATGAGAGCACTGTCTTTGATTACGAACTAAGTTATTCAGAGTTTCTTGAAGCATATGAGATGAGATATACAACTAATTTATGATATGATATAAAGAGCGTTGTGAAAAACAACATTCTGAATGATAAGAATGAATATCGAGTTATGCTGAAGCGTGTGCAACGAACGAAGTCGATGACAGTATCACAAGACGATTCTACTGAGTGACAGTCTTCACAGTAAGTAGTCACAATGCTTCTACATAAGAATCAGCTTGACTGTAGACTATCGACAAGCGAAGAGAAAATCATGAAACAAGATAGAAGAGATTGTCATCTCAACTACAAATAGACATCAAACATGATGAGTAACAGAGAATAAATAGACGATTCTCTCTTCTGTTTCCCTCTTCATTTCTTTCTGTTTCTTCATTCATCTTCTGAGATTTGACTAGAAACTCGCTATCGTCTCACTCATTCACTTCATAGACACAGTCGTTTAAATGAAGATAGTGTTTAACATCTTGAAGCAACTTTCGAAGCAACATTTAGCTTTAGAAATCGTCGAAGAATATCAAGTTTGCTCAAACAAATATAATATTAATTATGATTCAAATCGAGTCAATGCTTAATAGAGCAATCATGATTTTTATAATCACGATTCAACTGTGATAAAATATTAAACAAGCAGACAATATGTAAAGAAATAAGATGACAAGTTTTAGAAAAGAAATGCATAATACATGATCTGCGTCTACTTTGAAGACAGTGACAATCAGCTCGAATATATAACTGACAGACATAATGTTTAGAACATGAATGATATGTTACAAGACAACGCGATACAAGGCATTTGACATAAAGATAGACTGTATAATAAAAATGAGCAAAATCAGATTTATTACTTGAACTACTGAATTGTGATAAACAATGTCAATGTGATAAACGATGTCAATGTGATAAATGATGTCAATGTGATAAACGATGTCATTTAAGTGATTAGACATGCACTTGCAGCTAATCACGTCAAAGTGATCTTATAAGAAGAAGAGTTGACCAAAATGATAAATCATCTAATTTATTGACTAATTACGTAATTAAACATTCGACGAAATTTCTCGATGTGCTTTGACTGAGAAGAAAGCTACTGACTATACAATCAAGATAAAGATCAACGCGAAGATTGAAAAGTTTACTCATAAAAGATTTGCTGAGATTGTTTCTGAAGATTTTGACATTAATGAAAGATCTCATCAAAGATGCACTTGCATCGATCAGCTTCTGAATTGAGTTCAAATCAAAGCAGATACACTTGCTGACATCAACAATTTTAATAAAGCATTGCTGAATCATTGATAGTGCAATGATGAGCATTGTAGAAATCAGAATGACTTTTGTTTCGTGAATTTTGCAGACAAGCACTATAATATGAATCTCAGCAGTCTTTATAAGATAAGATAATATTTAATGATGAAGCAAACATCAGCATTGAATAATCTTCTATCTTTTTATATAACTTTTGAAGTAATAAACAGAGCTTTGTTATCTCGCTGTCTCATTGATCAGATCTGCATGAGAAAAGATTGAATGTTAAAGCAAAGTGAGTGAAAAAGAAAGATTTTATGACGAGGTTTATGAGATTCAATGAACAGCAAATGAAAATGCGAATGAGTGAGACAATGACTGATTAGATAGAACGAATGAACTTGCATCAGAAAGCTTCAGAATCTCATTTATTATCTCAGCAATCTTCTTTTTTGCAGTGATCATCATGACAATAATCATTTATTTATTCTTTCTATCAGTTATCTTATCAGTCATGACAGCAGTCTTCACAGTCTTTCTTGTGACAACAGTCTCTACAGTCTTCTTCATGACAACAGTCTTCGCAGTTTATTCAGTGACAGCAATCTTCATCATCTCAATCTACTTTTTCTTCTTCTTCTTCTTCTTCTTTTTCTTCTCTATCATCTCAGTCTGCAATCGCAGCTCAGCGATCAAGTCTCATTGAAGAGTCAAAAGAGACGAAGAAAATATTTGATCAATTTTTTATCTGAAAGATAAACAAGATTTTACGTCAAACAATCAAACAAAAGCTCGCAGAGATGAGACTCATAATAAATGCTCAGATGTGATCTATGAATGATTTGAAAGATATGATAGACTCAACGTCTGCTATCTATTGAACTGTTATATAAGTAAAGATGTCAGATGAAATGACTCATGCATTTAAGAAAGATCTGAAGTTCTTTAAGTTGATCTGACGTGAGATCAAGACTTTATTAGAACTGAGTTGTTAAATAAAGTCAAATTTCTGAATCAAATTTCTGATTTTCTATCTTCAATTCTCATTTCAAAGCTCTGATATTTATCTCAAAAATATAGTCTGAATGCTTAAAGTGCTGCTTTGAATATTTATCACATTCGCTTCATTCAACAGCATAATGAAGAAAGTCATCAAAAATGTCTTCAAAATGAGATCATGTTTCATCAAAATGTTTATGAACTCAGATCTTTAATATGCTGAAGATGAGTTCTATGAGATTGTAATTTGATGAGTAGAAAGACAAATATTGCATCTGACATTCATATCAATGATAAATCATTAATTCAACGAGACAAATAACTTATTTGACATTCATGTGAGATGATAAACTCTTCAATTCAACTATTGCAATGAACATTTATATTATTCATGATGATCACACTTCTTGAAGTTAAAAAGAAACTGCATAAAGATAGCAGTTCATCTGCTAGTTATTGAAAGAAAGTCTCATTGTTGAATCAACTTTTGTGAATATCAATGCAGAATAAATATTCATCTTTCATATAAATCAAAAGAACACTTCAGCAATGTTCTTTTATTCTGAAGACTTGATAGCGAGCTAATTAATTAATGAAAGCATAGACTTGATGACATCAGTCTGTGATCTCGTTGAATAAAGACTCATTCATGAACACAAGCTGTTTAATCATCAAATGAAGCATGTCTGCTACTTAATTCAAACGAAGCTCATCATTTTATCTGACTTCTACACACTGTTCTTTTTTAATACTTCAATCTTTTCTCTTCAGAATTCTTGATATCATGAATTGATGTACATTAATGTTTTACTTCTTTCATATGTATCAGATCATTTCTTTCTGCATGACTTACAACTGTTCTTCAAGATAAACTATGAGATCATTTTCAGTGATCTTAAAGATTTTTCAAGAAGCATCTTTGAATTGAAATTGAGATCTAAAAGATGAGTTATACATAAAGAGATTCTCTTGAACATTATATACAGTGACAGAACAACAATAAATCTTTTCAGCAATTGTTGAAGAAGTTCAATGAAGTAGCAGAAGATGTAGTATTTTGAAGCAAAGACTTGCAGAAAGTGATTTTGACATAGCTGAAAGAACATCAGAAACGTCAATAAATAAAGAGATCTGAATAGCTTCAATTTTGAGCAATTGAGAGAGCGATGAAATTGAATTTCGAATTTCTCATATAAATGAATCATCATGAGACAGAGCGAAAATGAATGTCAAGAATTCTAAACCTTTCTGCATATGCTAAAAACAGTCTTCATGATTTCTCTTTATAACTTTCTACCATGTTTTCCCGTCATGACTCTCTATCAAATAGTTTTCATGTTTTCTCTTCATAACTTTCCTTCATGACTTTCTACCATGGCTTCCTACCATGACTTTTCTTCATGGCTCCCTACCAAACGGCCTTCATGTTTCCCCTTCATGGCTTCCTATCATGGCTTCCCTTCATGGCTCCCTACCAAATAGCCTTCATGTTTCCCGTCATGGCTTTCTACCAAAAAGGTAATGCAAAAAGGTAATGCAAAAGCAAAAAACCGGAAAAATTTCTCTATTTAGCTCTCTTGACGCCAAGCTCGGGTTCTTGGCGGGTCGGGTCGGGTTGACTCGATTCCTAGTCGGATCGGGTCGCGTCGAATTGAAAATATGCTCAATCCGACTCGAATCGGGTTGAAAATGTGGGCAATCCGACTTCGAATCGGGTCGGATCCAAAATGTCAACCCGAAACCCGACCCGACGGTCAGTCTAGTTCAACTTGACAATGCTTGACAAACTCTTTATAGTCGGCCTGTTCTCTTGAGTTATCGAGAACTTCTTAATAATTAGCTCTACCATAATATATATTCATTCTGTGCCTGCTTAGAATATCACATTGCCATACCACCCTTATAGGCCTCGTCTACCCCCCTAGTAGACCTGACCATCACAGTTAGCTTGAAAATTCAATGATTAATTTATTTTCTTCGAAAACATTAGTTGAACAAGAGCAGACGATCTAATCGATTCATCATCTTCTCAATATGCTTCGTTATATGTTTCGTGATCTGACTATTCATGCCCCTCACTTTCGCTCATTCTTAAGCGATTGATTTCTACTCATTATCTACAAACTCTATCTTTGCAGGCTGCTTTAGCAGCTTTCGAGCTAGTTTGAAACTGTTTTTCTTCACGTCTTGACATCGTCACTTCATCTCTGAAACTTCGAGCGAAGCAGTTGTTTTCGAACGTTTCAAGAACTACACTCGAAATTAGTGATTTCGAATATACAATTCTTCGCACTCGGCTGGAGAAACGAAATACCCTATCAGATTCACAAAATCAATGTTGATACTATGACACAATTGATGGTCCGATCGGTATTCTGGAGGACGATGATCTGCAGAATGCAGTCCGGTACGTGCGAGATCGTGGGCAGAATAGCCTTAGGATCAACGTCAGGGGACAGGATGACATTGGTATATCATCTTTTATTCTTTCATGTTGCCATCTAATAAGGAAATAGATCAGTCGATGAGCCAAGATCTACTTGGGAATGAAGAGAGTGCATTATCGAGTTCGTTTTATCTATAGTCGGAAACCCTTGAGATTGAGACTCAAATCTTAGCCTGCAAATGCTGGTCAAACTGCACAACGCCAGACAGCAATTCGATCAGCTCTTCCACGAATTGACACAACGTATGCATGGCACACCTCAGGTACTACCACCGTCATCCGACAGCGGTAGCCCTAATAGTGCTGCGGCCTCAATCAACAATGGCAAAATCCAGGGGAGAACTCGCTTCCATAGATTCGCTTTAGCAGCAGAAGACAGATATTCGTCAAGATAAAAAACTTCCCCCCCCAGCCCGAATTCACCACACAAGTGAAACCGAGAAGCTTCGAGCTCTTGTCATCAACAACAGGCGCATATTCAGGACACAGTCACAAAGGACGTAAAGAGAAGATTCCAGGACGCAAACCGAGTAGCCTAAGTCCCCGATCCCCAAACTCCCCCGCAACTAAGCCAAGGTTTTCTAAGCAGACGCACACCCTTTCCATGGCCTCGGGAACTCAGCGCCCCCATCCCACACGGCCCGGTTGCGGAGATGATATTGTGAATGA
>JAABUK010010789.1_pt1 | contig 12088 bp, 6 predicted proteins | sample 5559141 | NCBI WGS metagenome assembly JAABUK01 (sample SAMN10711869, study PRJNA513367) | rock metagenome | isolation source: Antarctica rocks | place: Antarctica: Victoria Land, Pudding Butte nord | collected 2016-01-03 | reverse complement strand
ATTTGCAAAGTCACATCTGTAACCATCTATATTGGCAGCAAAAATCCAGTAGCGCATAGCATCTACCAATGCTGCCCGCATGGATGTATTGCTGAAGTTAAGCCCGGCAACATCGGGAAAGGATGCAAGTTGCTGAATAACGCCTCCGCTTTGGTTATACCAATCAGGATGCTGGCTGATCCAGGGATGATCCCAGGAGGTGCCGTTTACGGCAAAGTCCAGTATCACTGCCATGCCCTTGCTGTGTGCGCCATCCACCAGGGTACGCATATCTGTAAGCGTTCCGTATTCAGAAGCTACAGACTTAAAATCTTTAATACTATAAGGAGAGGCTGAACTTCTCGAATCTGTACCGTGCGGGTAAACAGGCATCAGATAAATAACATTGATCCCAAGCGCTTTGATGGCATCTAACCTGGCAGTTACACCGGCCAGGTTACCGGCAGCACTGTATGGACGAATATGAGCCTGATACATATTGACATCCCTGGTGTCAGGTACGCCGCCAAAAGGGGTTCCGTATTGCGCCGGGTCCTGTGCGCTGACTGCGGCGTTAAAGAACAAAGCGATACAAAATAAAAAGCTTGTAATAGCATAACATTGCTTTTTCAGCAACGCGATAATAAGGCGGCGGAGCGTTTGTTTTTGAATTTTCATAATGGCAATTTTAATCGTTGGTTTAATTGTTATTAATAAGAGAGAAGTTTTGAATTATGAGTTTTTTAGAATCAATAATAAAATGGTTAAAAGTGTTACTTGTTACTGCTGATTTTTCAAGACCAGATAGGCGTACGCAGGCAAAGTAACCTGGTTGGTTAAGGCTGCACTCACACTGTTCAAGGCGTCCGTCCAAGTTGTGTTTATAAAAGCTGCAGGCAAAGTATAATCAACAGGCTTATTCCTGAGATTAACCATAACCAGCACTTTTTCATTATCCTGCTCTTTACCAAAAGCACACACATCTGCATTGCTGTAAGCTGTAAGATTTCCTCGCCTTATTGCATTGCTGCTGTTTCTGAAAGCAATAATTTTCTTATAATCTGCTGTTACATCCGGATTAGCAGACCAGTCAATTTTTACTGTAGTAAAAGGAAAAGTGATAGGAGTTGCCATACCAACTTCCTGTCCGTTGTAAATCATAGGAACGCTTTTCATATAAGCGGCAATAATAAAGGCTGCAAGCGAACCGTTTTTGGCACCAAACAAATTTAAAGGCGTACCATCTGAGCTGTTTACATCGTGGTTGGTAATATAACGCACTACCTGTTGTCCGTTTGCAGCGCCGGTGTTTTCTGCAGTATTCAGACTATCTATTGTTAATACAGAAGCATTACTGCTGTAAATGTTTTTGAGATTGCTATAAAAACCAAATCCAAAATTGTAATCGAAACCGGCAGCGTAGTTAGCGGTGCGTGTTCCTTCTGCAAACATGAGTAACTTATGCGTGGAAATGTTTCTTAAAGTATCAATTGCCTGTTGCCAGAAATCTGCTGGAATATTGTCTGCAAAATCGCAACGAAAGCCGTCTGCATTAGCAGTATACACCCAGTATTTCATATCCTTTATCATCGTTTGCCGCATGGCAGCATTATTAAAATTTAGCTGCGCAACATCGGTATAACCTGTATTAGGCGGAGAGATAATATTGCCGGAAGCATCCTGTTGATACCAGTCTTTGTGACTGCTTATCCAGGCATTGTCCCATGAGGTATGGTTGGCAACCCAATCCAGCATCACGCTCATATTTCTGCTATGTGCACCGTCAATTAGCGTACGCAGGTCTGCGAGTGTGCCGAATTCATTGTTTACTGCCAGGTAGTCCTTTACACAATAAGGTGAATTAACTGATTTTAAAGCACCAACAGGAAATATTGGCATTAAATAAATTACATTAACACCCAAAGCTTTAATAGAATCCAATCTTGCTATTACACCCGCAAAATTTCCCTGTTGACTGAAAGCCCGCATATTTACCTGATAAATAACTGCATCACGGCGGTCAGTAACATTGCTGAAAGGTGTGCCATATTGAGCAGGCGCAGAGTCAGTTACCGGAGTTACCGGTGGAGTATACGTTGCAGGAAAGGACTCTTTCTTACTGCATGAAAATATCAGCCAGGTAAACAGTATCAACAGGAAATTGGATCTCATTACTATTAATCTCATTACTATTATTTATTTAAAAATTATGCTCCAAATGAATAAAACCTTCTTCCCGAAAAAGGTTTTATTCATTTAATTTTTTACGATACTGTATGTGTATTTCTGCGAGATATGCAAATCGAGCGTTATTGTATAATTGCCATCTTCAGGTACGGAGAGGTTATTCAGGGTAGAATTATATCCGAAAAAAGGATTATCGGCATATAGCAGCTTTCCATTATTATCAACCCCAAAGTCAATAACCCACTCATTGTTTGCTCTGAACTTGAAAGAACCGCTTTTCCGCATATCTGCTGTAACTTTCCATACCCGGTTAATTTCATCATACGTCATTTGTGTATCGCTGCCCCAACCACCCGGAGTGGCATCGCCAATAATACCCCATGTTATTTTAGTTGCCGTCCATTTATTGGTATTTAAATCTGCAGTCAGCTCATAATAACCGCTGTCAGGTACGCTGAGCCCGCCGGCATTACCGTCGGTGCTGAATGTGCCATTGCCGCCATCGCCATAATTAGTATGATTCCAGTCAGGAGCGTTGGTATATTTAAAATATTGCTGGCCGCTGCCGGTTATATGTTCATACGCTTCATATAGCCCCGGCTTTCCTTCTACAGGATTTAGCAACGGAGCGGAAGAAGGGTCCCAACCCTGGTAAGCGCCGGGTATAAACAAGCTCAGGCTGTAAGGCGTCACTTGCATCGCTATTGTATTTGAATAAACGGAAGCTATGGAAGATTTAGAACCATTGTATTGAGGTACATCTGATTTTATTCTTACCACAATCTTGTTAGCTGTTCCGGCCGGTAATGCCATTGCGCTAAGAATATTATTGAGGTCTTTTGTACTAAAGCTATAGCTTAAAACATTATTGCCTGCAGTAAAGGTTTTGGCATTAGCCCACGCATTAGCGCCGCTTGTATCGGAGGGAATATCTAATTGCAAGGTATACGACACAATTGTCTTCTCCCCAAAATCTGCAGCAGGCCATGTAAACGTTACTGCTTTGTCGTTTTCGGTTGCCTGGGTTAATACTATATCGGTGGCAGAAGCCGTAAACCCGTTTGCAGGAAAGCTTCCTTGTTTAATATAAAACTGGTCACCTTCTTTTTTACACGATGCCAGCAGAATGATGAATGCGGCAAAGTATGAGAGGCGGCTATATATTTTGTTCATATTTCTAAGTTTTACGAATTCTGAAAATTAATAACCAGGATTTTGGATTAAGTTGTTGTTGGAAATGATTTCTGTTGACGGTATAGGAAAAATATTAAAGTGATTATCTGCTCCCGCGCCTCCGGCAACGCCGGCCTTCCAAGGCCATAAATAGCTGCCGGAAGTGAAATAGCCAAAGCGTATCAAATCCGTTCTGCGAAAGCCTTCCCAATACAATTCACGCTGCCGTTCATTCAAAACATCATCCAGCGTAAAGCTGCTTACATCGCCGCTGGTATTTTCGTACCCTCTTTCGCGCAGCTTATTAAAGTAACTTAGCGCTGCAGCATTGTCACCTCCGGTGCCGCCGCGCTTAACTGCTTCTATATATGTCAGGTACATTTCCGCCAGCCTGAAAATCGGAAAGTCAGTATTTACCAATACACCATTGGGTGAATAAGGTATAGTGCCGTCAGAATTTACATTACTGAACTTAGCAACGTCGAGTCCTTCGTTAAAATTTAATACGCTGCTAATTTCAAGAGAACCTAAACCAAACGCAGCCCGTTTATCTGTATTGCCGCTGTAATCGCCAAATGCAAGCGGCAGATTTTTAGTGCTGCGGTTACCCAGCCAGCCACCGCCCGGTATGCCATATTTCTTGTTATCATCTGTATTGGTGCCATGAGCAGAACATATAAGAAAGGTTGTGCCGCCATAGTTTTGAGAGTTAGTGGCATCATAAGCAATCGGTAAAATAATTTCTGTATTGTTTACATTATTGTCTGCCATGAACAGGTTTTTGTAATGCGGCATCAGCGTATATCCGGCATTAATTACCTTTGAAGAATAAGTCACAGCATCTGCATAGCGTGCTGTACCTGTATATACTTCTGCATTCAGGTACAGTCGTGCCAACAGCGCCCAACCAGCGGCCTGGTCTGCACGTCCATATTCATTCTGATGTGGCGCTGCAAGAGCGGTATCAATTGCTTTCAGTTCTGATTCAACATAAGTAAATAAATCTTTGCGCTCTATACGTTTTGGAATGTACTTACCGATAGGATCAGCTTCTGTTACAAAAGGCGGATTGCCAAACAAATCCATCAAAACCCAATATTGGTAAGCTCTGAGAAAGCGGGCTTCGGCGCGATAGTGAGAAACATCTGCAGCATCTTTACCTGAAATGTGACGGCTGTCAAGTTCAGCATCCGTTGACTGGCGAATGAATTCATTACAAACAGTTATCTGGAAAAGGCTTCGTGCATATAATGCATTAATCAGTACATTATTAGAAGTCCAGCTCAGGTTGTGAAAGCTCTGAAGGTTCACGTCATTCCAGGCGCATACCCCTTCATCCGTAGTCAGTTCCTGCAGGTTCCAGTAAGCACGCACAAAATCAGTTGTGCCCGCATCTGTAATGCCCGCAACATTTACATCGGAGTTGCCAACGCCGGAGCTGCTTACAAGTGAATAACTGCCGTATACTTTAGCCAGCCCCTGCTTATAACCTTCCGGGTTGCTGTACTGTATGTCTGCAGTATTGGAATTAAGCGGCTTGCGATCGAGGTCTTTGTTACAGGCTGTAAAGAAAGTAACTGTTAAGAGCGAAATGCCCGTTATAATAATATTTCTCTGTTTCATTTTTTTCATTTGATTAAATCCATTAAAACTGAAGGTTTACACCCAAAACATATATTCTTGGGCGGGGGTATAACGCATTATCCACACCGCCATATATTTCAGGATCAATTCCGGTGTATTTGGTTACCGTAAACACATTTTGACAAGTAGCATTTATACGAAGCCCCACCTTGTTATGTATTATAAATCCGGCATTGTAACCAAGTGTAAGATTATCCATCTTTAAGAAAGAAGCATTCTGCACAAAATAGTCAGACGATGCCTGGCCATAGTAAAAGGCGCTCTTATTAATTTCAGACAGCGTATTGGCAAGGTAACCAAGCGAATTAAAAATATTGGATTGAAGCGCACCCGTCGCAACGCCATTATACATATAATTGCCAATATTTGCCCGCAGCACCGTGCTTAAAGACCACTTATCGAGTGTTAACTGTGTTGTGAAGCCAAGCACGTATTTTGGAAACGGCGACTTGTACCTGTATAAATCGTTTTGATTAATAATGCCATCGTTATTGACATCAGCATAAACACCTTCAACAGGTTTACCATTTTCATTATATTGCTGATGATAAACATAAAAAGCATTAGGATTATAGCCAACACTGTTGATTTGTACACTGCCTACTAACGAGCCGGGAAAAGTAGAGTCTTTGGTAGCGGTAAGATTCGTTATCTTATTGATATTATAGGCTGCATTAAAGCTTACGTCCCATGCAAAACGTTTATTCCTTACCGGACTGGCGCTAATCAGGAGCTCCACACCTTTGTTTTCAATATTGCCTACGTTGGTTAGTATCGTACTGCTAAAGTTGGAGCCCGCAGGTATTGGAATGGTATTAAGCAAATCCTTAGTTTTTTTATAATAAGCATCAATGCTGCCGCTGATACGATTATTAAGAAAGCCATAATCAATACCGGCATTATAAGCTTCTGTTTGTTCCCACCTGATATTTGCATCATAAGCTGCAGGCGTGCCCATATTGTAAAAGGCATTGCCAAACTGAACTTTTGAGGCATTATTACTTAGTGAATAAACGCCTAAATAAGGATAATTATAAATACCTTCCTGGTTGCCAGTGACGCCATAGCTCAGGCGCAGCTTAAGATCAGAAAGCGGTTTGGAGTTTACAAGAAATTTTTCCTGGTTAATACGCCAGGTAAAAGCCAGGGAAGGAAAAGTGCCCCAGCGGGTAGAAGGTGAAAACCTTGACGAACCATCCGTACGGATAGAAGCTGCCAGGATATACTTTGTATTATAAGTATAAATAAGACGGCCATAATAAGAAATCAAAGTATTTTCAGGCTTATCCAGCAGAAACTTTGGCTGGCTGCCTGGTATCGTATCGCCGTTTGCTCTGAAAGCAGGAAAATTGTAATTGGTAGAGAGATTATTATAATAGCCATAACCTGCCGTAGCATTGATATTGCTCTTTATAGAAGCGATAGTTTTATTATAACTAAGGTAAAATTCAGCTACGCTGTTGTTTACCCTGTTTGCATAATGATTATGCTGCCCGCTGTCAAGGAAGTTTTGCGCCGCATAAGCAGGCACTTCCACTTTACCGTCGCCTTTTGCCACATCATAACCTACGTTTAAATTAGCATGTAGTTCAGGCAGAAAATGAAATGAATAATCAAACTGCACATTGCCATAGCTCCGTTGCACGGTGCTGGTGTTCCTGTACAGATCGAGCAAGGCAACAGGATTACGTGGTGCGAGTTTATTGAGCGTAGTAGCGCCGGTTGAAGGATCGGTTGAATACCATTCATAATATCCGCCATAAGGCGTAGTGGCATGCACCGGTTGTGTAGGGTCGAAGTAAACAGCAGATCCTACTGCACCGCCGTTGGCAAAGCGTGTCTTGTTGAGAGCGCCTTTAAGGTTAATATTAATTTTTAAATGGTTATCAAGTAAAGAAGGGCTCAAAGAAATACCGGCAGAAACGCGTTGCAGATTATCTGTTTTTAAAATACCATCCTGGTTAAGGTAGCCTGCAGAAATGCGGTAAGGCAGATTTTTAAAAGCTCCGGATACGCTCAGGTTATTATCAGTGGTAATAGCTGTTTTGTAAATTTCCTTTTGCCAGTCGGTATTAGCGCTTCCCAGCAACGATTTAAAAGGTACATTACCAATTAAACCGGTACCAAGAGAATCTACATATTGCCGGAATTGATTCGTAGATAATACATCTGCTTCTTTAATCAGCGTTGCAGCAGAAACCTGAGTAGAAAAATTAAATACCGGCTTGCCTGCTGTTCCTTTTTTAGTGGTAATAAGAACAACCCCGTTAGACGCTCTCGAACCATAAATAGCCGTAGAAGCAGCATCCTTCAGTATGGTAAAAGAGGCAATATCATTTGGATTGATAAGACTTAACGGGTTAGAAGCTCCGTAAATATTACTATTTGTTAACGGCACGCCATCAACTACAATCAATGGATCATTGCTCGCATTTAAAGAGGCGCCTCCCCGAATGCGGATAGTGCTTCCGGCACCCGGAGAGCCGCCGTTGGAAGTAATAGAAACACCTGCTACCTTACCTGCTATTAATTGCTCAGGCGTAGTGATGGTTCCCTGCTGAAAATCTTTTGCAGTGACAGTTGCAATGGCACCCGTTACTTCTCTTTTGCGGGCGGTGCCGTACCCGATTACCACGACATCATTTAAAGTTTGCGAAGCAGAAACTAAAGTTACATTAACAGCATTCTTTCCAAAAACCGCTATCTCCTGATTGTTGTAGCCTACATTAGAGATTGCCAGTGTTTTAGCAGAAGCCGGAACAGCAAGGGAAAATCTGCCTGCAGTATCAGTAGCAGTTCCTGCAGAAGAGCCTTTAACGGAGACAGAAGCCCCTTGAACGGGATTGCCTTTGTCATCAGAAACTGTTCCGCTTATTGTTCTGTTTTGTGCAATAGCACCCTGATAGACAGATAAAAAAAACAGTTGAAAAATTAAGAGCCTGACCAATCGTTTCACTTTCATTTTTTTTGAGTTTACTTTTTTTAATACGCAGAATTTTTAAAGGGTTTTATATACTTTTTTACCGGAAGCGGTCTGTTAGGAAAAAGAAGTTGGTAAAGATGAAAAATCAAAAGGGTAAGAGAAAAAGGCGGAGGGAATATCCACAGTTGTAAAGGGAGCGTTTTCATAAGGAAAGCAATTTTCGTTAATATTCGTTTTTAGCCTTTTACCTTTAAACCACTCAAAAAAACTAATGTTATCAGGTAAATAATCTAATAATTCAAAATGACATTAAGTAAATAAAGTATTGAAATTTTAATTAGAAAAAATAGAAAAAAGTATATATAATAAATTAAAATAAATATTTAGTAAATTGAAATTCAAATTATAGAACAGATATTTAGAAATATTATTATATTGTAAATAAATGGTTTAAAAGCATACCTTTTTAAGTTCTTTTTTCTTATCTTATTATTATCACAAGTAAAAAAAGCGACACCAATTGATGCCGCTTTTACTGCTATAAATAATAACCTTAAAAACGCTTATTGCACTACAAGCTTTTTAGTAATGTTTATTCCGCTTGCACTTATTCTTACAAAGTATAACCCTGGTTTAAGATTATAGCCGACTTGTGCTGATTGATGTACCTGCGTTTTTAATGCTGTTTTTCCATTTACATCTAAAATGGAAAGAGTGGCTAATTGATTTCTATTTAATCCGGGGATATAAATATTAAATGAGTTGCCTTTTGCCGGGTTAGGAAACATCTTCATTAAAGAAGTTTCGCCATAAATCGCTCCTGCTGCAGACCTTGCTGCTAAAGTTGCAGGCTTCGTGTCATACCAAACACCATTCAGATACCAACCTGTTTTATCTCTGCTTCCATCCGGTGTCTGGTTTGTACCGTCATTGAAAATGAGAACTGCAGAAGAAATACCGTTAAAAGTATAACTATACCAGCCGTCGCCATTATCAGTCATGGCCACACCTGGCCATGGAGGGCTCGGCAGCGATTCGGCAGGCTGTGCGTTGTACCAGTATACATTTATTCCTGTTCCCCAATTGGCCGGTCTGAAGAAGTTAACTGTAAAAGGGTTGGGTGATGAAGTTACTGGTTTTGTGTCGTACCAAACACCATTTAAATACCAGCCTGTTCTGTCTCTGATACCATCGGCTGTTTGATTTGTGCCATCATTAAAAATGAGAATTGCAGAGGAAATACCTACAAAAGTATAACCATACCAGCCATCACCATTATTAGTCATAGCTGCTCCCGGCCATGAAGGACTTGGCAGCGAGCTCTCGGGCTGGGCATTATACCAGTATACGCTTATTGCTGTTCCCCAGTCCGATGGTCTGAAGAAATTAACCGTGAAAGTTTGAGGCTTCGTATCGTACCACGCGCCATTCACATACCAGCCTGTTTTATCTCTCGTGACATCGGCAGACTGTTTTGTGCCGTCGTTAAAAATAACTGTCGCAAAGTCCATATTATTGAAAGTATAACTATACCAGCCATCACCATTATCAGTCATAGCTGCACCTGGCCATGATGGGCTTGCCGGCGATGTTGCAGGTTGGGCATTATACCAGTATACATTTATTCCTGTTCCCCAGTCTGATGGCCTGTAAAAGCTAACGGTGAAAGTGTTGGTTGAAGTTTGAGGCTTCGTGTCGTACCACGCGCCGTTTATATACCAGCCTGTCGTGCCTCTGTAAACATCCGCAGACTGTTTTGTGCCGTCATTGAAAATAACCGTAGCAGAAGCAATATTGGTAAAAGTGTAGCTGTACCATCCATCATTTTCATTCGTCATACTTACACCAGGCCATGAAGGGCTTTGAAGCGATCCTGCAGGGTCGGCGTTGTACCAGTATATATTGATTCCTGTTCCCCAATTTGAGGGCCTGAAAAAATGAACCGTGTACGTGCGAGGCGGTATAACCGTAACTGCAGATGTTGCCTTATTTTTGCTGTCTAAGGCAGCCGTAATGGTTACGCTGCCCAAGGCAATGGCGGTGACTAAGCCAGCGTTGTTAACGGTTGCTATACCTGGATTACTTGAGCTCCATGTTACCGTTTTGTCTATATCTTCCGGATTTAGCGTAGCTGTTATCTGTTGTGTAGTGCCGACTGCTATGCTTGAATTAAGGGGAGAAACTGTTATATGCGCAGCAGCGGGATTATTCTTGGCGGTTAACGTGAGATATTGAAAGCCGTTTAAAGAAAGCGTTGAACCCGACGTTAAGGTTACTGTGGCGCCGGTGTAAGCATCTTTATATGTGCCAGCCAGAGCTGCAGGCATAATATAATCAGATGTGGTACTTCTAAGATTAGAAAATACCAGCACCTTCTCAGTACCGGATATTTTCGTAAAAGCACAAACATTTAAATCGGAATAATTAAGCATAGCGCCCCGCCTGATGGCAGTACTGCTGTTTCTAAATCCTATCACTTTTTTGAACTCTGCAGTGACGTCCGGGTTTTGAGTCCAGTCAATTTTTACTCCATTCCAGGGGAACGGTATTCTTTTGTCAAATGCTACTTCCTGGCTGCCATATAAGAACGGGACTCCTTTCATATAAGCTGCAACAACAAAATTGGCCATAACACCTGCGCTTCCGCCAAATACTTCAAGCGGTGTACCTTCTGACCCATTGGTATCGTGATTGCCTGTGTATCTTGCTACCATTTGCGCGGCGTTTGCCTTGGAATATTCTATATCTGTTACAGTTTGAATTTTGCCTGCTGAAGCGCCGCTATGTATAGCTTTTAACGCATCATAATAAAAATTAAACCCAAAATTCAGGTCAAATCCGGCAGTGAAATTCTCTGGGCGCTTGCCTTCTGCAAGCATAACCAGTTTATGAGATTTAATGCTTCTTAAGTTATCTATCGTCTGCTTCCAAAAACTGACTGATGGATTGTCGGCAAAGTCACACCTGAAACCGTCTACGTTGGCAGCAAAAACCCAATATCTCATAGCATTGACCATAGCTGTCCGCATCTCTGCATTATTCAAATCAAGCGCAGCAACATCAGTGTATGTACCCAGTTGTTGAATAACACCATTTGCATCTCTGATATACCAATCAGGGTGTTGCTTAATCCAGGGATGATCCCAGGAAGTCTGGTTTACTATCCAGTCAAGTATAACTGACATTCCTTTGCTGTGCGCACCGGCTACAAGGGTGCGTAAATCTGCAAGCGTTCCATATTCCGCGCCTACCGAGGTAAAATCTTTGATGCAATAGGGGGAATTGCTGCTTCTTGCATCGGTACCTGTCGGGAAAACAGGCATCAGATAAACGACATTGTTTCCCAAATCTTTAATTTTATCTAACCTGCCAGTAACACCTGCTAAGTTGCTTGCTGCACTAAATGCCCGTATATTAACCTGGTAAATATTTATATCCCTTGTGTCGGGAACGGCGCCGAAAGGTTTTCCATACTGAGCAGGATCCTGGGCGTACAACCCGTGAAATACAGAAAAGAACAAAACAGGAAGAAGCAACGTGTGGAGTAACTGTTTTAATTTCATTTTTTTGATTTTACTTTTCGTGGAAGGATTGAGAGTTTTCTTTATATGCTTTTGCCCGTTCTAAATATTCAACTATTGACAGGCTAAAACATGCCATCATATCAGAAAAACAGATAATCTTGTTTTGCCTGATTCTGCAGATAAATAAGTTTTTTGGGAAGCGGAGAAATATCTCCTGTAATAGCGGAAGGTTTCATATGCAAAGCGATTCGTTATAATGGGTTTTTTTACTGCTTTTCCTCTCTAACGGGCAAAAACATTAATTGTAATAAGGATCACAAAAGTGTTTATGTTAATTTATGGAAGCAGGAGACAAAAATCCTCATTAAAATAATTAATCTAAAAAATTAAGTGGAAAAAATTAAAAAAATGATAGATAGATAAAGAAATTAAGTTTGTTATGTATTGATAGTCAATACATAATGGTAACATTAAAACATTTTTATATATTGTTACAAGGTGGAGACAAAAAAGTTTTTAATAATTTAAAACCACTATTGTCCGAGAAAATAATTGAAAAAAAAGTAGTATAAAGGGGGCAATGCCCCCTTTTGTTGTTAGCTTGCTTGATACCACTCAAAAAACTAACTCCATGAACAAAACTACTACTTTTGTCGGA
>JAABUK010010788.1_pt1 | contig 12088 bp, 12 predicted proteins | sample 5559141 | NCBI WGS metagenome assembly JAABUK01 (sample SAMN10711869, study PRJNA513367) | rock metagenome | isolation source: Antarctica rocks | place: Antarctica: Victoria Land, Pudding Butte nord | collected 2016-01-03 | reverse complement strand
TCACCCCGGCCCTCTCCCGGAGGGAGAGGGAGCAGAGGCGGCCTGCTTGCCATGTGCGGTAGCCTTGCAGCTCGATATGCCTTCGTTGACGGCTGTTCGGCACACTCCTTAAAGTCCTAGCGAAGCCGGCGCATCATGCCGCCGGAGCAGTGGGGGCGGCCATGGCCATGCGGCGACAGATCATGCTTGCAATGGCGGCCAGCCTCCTGGCCCGGGCGTCGGCAGGGACGGGCGCCGCCGAGTATCCCGCGCCCCGTGAAGCCGACTGGGTGGCGCGCGACTTCCGCTTCCACACCGGCGAGGTCATGCCGGAGATGCGCGTCCACTACGCCACCGTCGGCAACCCGTCCGGTGAACCCGTGCTGATCCTGCACGGCACCGGCGGCTCCGGCGCCGGGCTACTCAGCCCCGGCTTTGCCGGCGAGCTATTCGGCCCGGGGCAGCCGCTGGACGCCAGCACGCACTTCATCATCCTTCCCGACGCCATCGGCGCCGGCAAGTCGAGCAAGCCGTCCGACGGCCTGCACGCGGCGTTCCCCCACTACGACTACGCGGACATGGTGCAGGCCCAATACCGCCTGGCGACCGAGGGGCTTGGCCTGAAGCGCCTGCGCCTGGTGCTCGGCAACTCCATGGGCGGCATGGAGACCTGGGTGTGGGGCGTGACCTACCCGGGCTTCATGGACGCACTGGTGCCGATGGCGTCCCAGCCCACGGCGATGGCGGGGCGCAACTGGATGCTGCGCCGCCTGCTGGTCGAGAGCGTCCGGCAGGACCCGGCCTGGATGGGCGGCAACTACCAGGTGCAGCCGCCCTCGCTGCGCCTGGCCAACGTCCTGTTCGGCGTCGCCACCAACGGCGGCACGCTGGCACTGCAGGCGCGCGGCGCGACCCATGCCAAGGCCGACAAGTTCGTCGAGGACCAACTCGCCCTGCCGCCGCCCGCGGACGCCAACGACTTCATCTATCAGTGGAGCGCCTCGTCCGACTACGACCCGGAGCCGGCCCTGGGACGGATCACGGCCGCCGTGCTGGCGATCAACTCGGCGGACGACGAGCGCAACCCGCCGGAAACCGGCGTGACCGAGCGGGCGATGCGGCAGGTGAAGGGGCGGCTGTTCCTGATCCCGGCCAGCGAGCAAACGCGCGGCCACGGCACCACCGGCTTCGCCAGCTTCTGGGCGCCGCAACTGGGCGAGTTCCTGCAAACGATGCAGCGCCGTCCCATGCAGGATTAACGGCCGTTGCGTCCTGTTCTGAACCGCGGTCGCACTGCCGCTTCGGGCAACCGGCAGCGGAGCCTGGCAGGGGCTGATGCCCCGGGTGCGCCCGGCCTGCGGACCGGGTGACTGCCCGCGAGCCGCATCCGTCCGGCGCATCCTGCCCGGCGCACCCCGGATGAGCATCGAGGCGGACGGAGGCAGCGTTCATTGGCTGGGCACCCCCGACGGCCTGCGCCTGCGTGCGGCCCATTGGCCCGCGGGACCACGCGGCACCGTGCTGCTACTGAACGGGCGCATCGAGTTCATCGAGAAGTACCTGGAGCCGGTGCACGAGTTGCAATCCCGCGGCTTCGGGGTCTGGGCGCTGGACTGGCGGGGACAGGGCCTGTCGTCGCGGTTGCTGCCCGATCCGGTGCCGGGCCATGCCGTGCGCTTCACCGACTACCTGGACGACCTGGACCTGCTGCTGGACCGGCTGGTGCTGCCGGGCTTGCAGGGGCGTCCGCTGGTGATGCTGGCGCATTCGATGGGCGGGCATCTCGGCGCGCGGCTGCTGGCCCGGCGCCCGGGGCTGTTCGCACGCGCCGTCCTGTGCGCGCCGATGCTGGACTTCCGGCGCAAGCGCGGCCTGACGCTGCGGGCGGTGCGGCTGCTGGCGGGAGCGGCCTGCCTGGTTCCCGGCGTGGCGGCGCGTCCCGGGCCGGGCACCTCCCGCCTGCCGCCGCTGGACCGCCCGTTCGAGGACAACCCGCTGACCGGCTGCCCCGGCCGCTATGCCGCCGATGCCGCCTGGATGCGGGACCAGCCGGCGCTGCGGGTGGGCGGGGCGACCTGGGGCTGGCTGCGCGCGGCATCGGCCAGCATCGCCGCGCTGAACCGGCCGGACGCCGCGCGGGCCATCACGCTGCCGGTGCTGGTGCTGGTGGCCGGCGACGACCGGCTGGTGGACAACCGCGCCACCCGCCGCTTCGCGGCGCGGCTGCCGGATGCGGAGCTGGTGGAGTTCCCTGGCGCGCGGCATGAACTGCTGCGGGAACACGACCGGCACCGCATCCTGGCCTGGGCCGCGATGGACAGCTTCCTAACGCCGTTGTAGCGGCGCGGACGCCTACAGCGGCACCCCCGCCAGACTCCGGCTCGTGCGTATGGTCTGCAGCGTCTGCACCCGGCTGACCGCCGCCGCCCCGGTCAGGCGCTGCGTCAACTGGTTCTCGTGCGCGGTGTCCCGCGCCACCAGCCGCAATAGGAAGTCGCCGCCGCCGCGTATCATGTGGCACTCCCGCACCTCGGGCCAGCCGGCGACCATTGCCTCGAACGCCGACAGCACCGCCTCCTTCTGGCTATCCAGGCCGATCAGCGCGAAGAACACGATCTCCCATCCCAGCCGGGCCGGGTCGGTGTCGGCGTGGTAGCCGCGTATGATCCCGGCCTCCTCCAGCCGGCGGACCCGGCGCAGGCAAGGCGGCGCGGTGATGTCGGCGCGGCGGGCCAGCTCCACGTTGGTCATGCGGCCGTCCTGCTGCAGCTCGATCAGGATGCGGCGGTCAATCGCGTCCAGGTCCGGGTGGTCGTCGCCAAGCTTCATGGAGTCCAAAGGCCCTCGTTGCCGCGCAACTTTATTACAAGGAGCGCGGCGTGGGAACCCTTTGCGACGGGATGGCGGGGCGGCCTCAGCCCGCCGGCTGCGCCATCGCGCGCCGGCCTTCCGCGCGCAAGTCGTCCACGATGTAGTCCCGCAGGATCGGCACGGCGTTTATCCGCTCGGACAGCAGCAACTGAAACACCATGTTGCTGCCGTTGGAGAAGCCCACGTCCACCGCGGCCAAGTACCACTCCCACATCCGGCAGAACCGCTCGTCGTATAGCTCCGCCGCCCGCGCCCGGTTGGCGGCGAAGCGGCGGCGCCAGTGCTGTAGGGTGTAATGGTAGTGCAGCCGCAGCACCTCCATGTCGGCGACCCACAGCCCCGCCCGCTCGGTACTGGCGAACACTTCCGACAGCGACGGCACGTAGGCGCCGGGGAAGATGTACTTGCGTATGAACGGCCCGGTGCTGCCCGGCGGACGCATCCGCCCGATGCAATGCACGAAGGCGAAGCCGTCCGGGGCCAGCAGGCCGCGTATCTTGCGCAGGTACTCGTCGAAGTGGCCGACGCCGACGTGCTCCATCATCCCGACCGACACCACGCGGTCGAACCGGCCCTGCAATTCGCGGTAGTCCAGCTCGCGGAACTCCACCAGGTCCGTGACGCCCGCCGCCGCCGCGGCCTCCCGCGCGATGCGGAGCTGCTCCGGCGAGACGTTGATGGCGGTGACGCGCGCCCCGGTGGCCGCCGCGATGTGTATGGCGAAGGCGCCCCAGCCCGACCCGATCTCCGCCACCGTCATGCCCGGCCGCAGCCGCAGCTTGGCGGTCGCGCGTTGCAGCTTGCGGCGCTGCGCGGCCTCCAGCGTGTCGGACGGGTCCTCGAACACAGCGCAGGAGTAGTTCAGGCCGTCGTCCAGGAACAGGCGGTAGAGGTCGGTCGAGAGGTCGTAATGGTGCCGGGCGTTGGCCTTGGCGGCCTTTTCGGGGTTGGCCTGGTGGACGCCCTTCATCGCCCGCCAGCCGCGGCGCAGCAGCGCCTGGGCGGGGTGCGCCGCCAGGCCGCCGCGGTTGGCGGCGAACAGCTCCATGAAGCCGCCGACATCCGACCCGTCCTCGAACGTCAGGGTGCCGTCCATGTAGGCTTCGCCGGCGTGCAGCTCCGGGTTGAAGAACAGCTTGGTGTAGAGCCGCGCGTCGTGCAGCCGCAGGGTGACGGACGGGCCGGGGCCGTGGCCGCCGAAGCTGTGCGCCGTGCCGTCGGCGGCGACCAGCCGCATGGTGCCGTTGCGTATGAAGCGGTTGAGCAGGTTGGCGAGCAGCCGCAACCGCAGCGCGTCCGTCCGGGCATGTGCCATGTCGCTGGTGTCCAGTGGTGGTGCGCCGGGTCCGTATCACGCGCGCCGGGGACGGCCAACATCGTGCCGTCCGGGGCACGGCCAACGCCGCGCCTTGCTTGCAAGCCCTCGCGCGCCGCCCGATATTCCATCCATCGCATTGAGGACTCCGCGCCGATGCCCGAGACCATCACCACCCGCGTGCTCATCATCGGCGCCGGGCCAGCCGGCTACACCGCCGCCATCTACGCCGCCCGCGCCGGCATGGACCCCGTGCTGGTGTCCGGCCTACAGCCCGGCGGCCAGTTGATGATCACCACCGACGTCGAGAACTACCCGGGCTTCGAGCACGCCATCCAAGGCCCGTTCCTGATGGACCAGATGGAGAAGCAGGCGCAGCACGTCGGCACCCGCATCATCAGCGACCTGGTGATGGCGGTGGACTTCAGCCGCCGCCCGTTCCGCTGCACCGGCGACAGCGGCGACATCTACCTGGCCGAGACCGTCGTGATCGCCACCGGCGCCCAGGCCCGCTGGCTCGGCCTGCCGAGCGAGAAGCGCCTGCAAGGCGCGGGCGTGTCGGCCTGCGCGACGTGCGACGGCTTCTTCTATCGGGGCAAGCAGGTCGCGGTGGTCGGCGGCGGCAACACCGCGGTCGAGGAGGCGCTGTTCCTGACCCACCACGCCGCCAAGGTGACGCTGGTGCATCGCCGCAACAGCCTGCGGGCCGAGCGCATCCTGCAGCGCCGCCTGTTCGAGCATCCCAAGGTCGAGGTGATGTGGGACACCGCCGTCGAGGAAGTGCTGGGCGGCGGCTCGCCCGAGGTCGTGACCGGCCTGCGCCTGCGCCACCTGCAATCCGGCGTGGTGTCCGACCTGCCGGTGGACGGCGTGTTCATCGCCATCGGCCACACGCCCAACACCACGGTGTTCCGCGGCGAGGTGGAGCTGGACGAGGAGGGCTATGTCGTCACACGGCCGGGCCTGACGCAGACCTCGGTGCCCGGCGTGTTCGCGGCCGGCGATGTGCAGGACAAGCACTGGCGCCAGGCCATCACCGCCGCCGGCACCGGCTGCATCGCCGCGCTGGAGGCCGAGCGGTTCCTGACGGTAGAGGCGGCGCCCGCCGCAGTCACGGCGCAGGCAGCGGAGTAGCGGCGCCCTGCCTGTCCCCGCCCTTCGGCGAACACCCCAAACGCACCAGATGTCACGGCCAGGTTAGCCTGGAGGATCGGGGTAGGCAGGTCTTGGGGCGCGACGCTTGCGGGTGACAGGCAGCGCTCCGGTGGCGCTGGCGCCTGTTCCGCGAAGCCTCCTTGCCTCAGCCTGCCTCCTTCGGAAGGAGGCCAGCCGTCAGCCTTCGTGGCACCGTCCTGCGCGCGTCCTGCCCTGCCGCCCGGCGATCATGCCCTCATGCTGGATGCCAGCACGCGACCACATGCCCCGGCGCAACCGCGCCCCAAACCAAGGGCCGGTCGCAATCCGCCGCCCGACGCTCGCATCGCGCGGCATACCGGCACGGCGGCAGGTCGGTGCGGCGCAGGTCCGGCAGGTGGCCGGGGATGGCGTGCAGGTCGTCAAGCACCCCCGCGCCGGTCGGCGTCGCCGCCAGCAGCCGGCGCGTGTAGGGGTGGCGCGGATGCGCCAGCAGCGCCCGCGTCGGCGCCATCTCGACGATGTGCCCGGCGTGCATCACGGCGATGCGGTCCGCACGCTCGCTGGCCAAGGCGAGGTCGTGGGTGATGAGCAGGGTCGCCATCCCCGTGTCGCGCGCCAGGGCGCCGACCAGGTCCATGACGACGGCCTGGGTGGTCACGTCCAGGCCCGTCGTCGGCTCGTCCGCGATCAGCAGCGCCGGGCGGGCGCAGACGGCGATGGCGATCACCACGCGCTGGCACATGCCGCCCGACAGCTCGAACGGATAGGCGCCGGCGCGGCGGGCCGGATCGGGGATGCCGACGGCGCGCAGCATCTCGACGGCCTGCGCGGCGGCGGCGCGGCGGCCCAGCCCGGCATGGCGGCGCAGCACGTCGGCGATCTGCCGGCCGATGGGGCGTATGGGGTTCAACGCCGCGCGAGGGTTCTGGAAGATCATCGCCGCCCGCCGCCCGCGCAGGCCGGCCATCACGCGCGGGGACGCCGCGGCCAGGTCCACCCCTTCCAGGATCGCCCGCCCGCCCGTCACCTGCCCGGCGGCGTCCAGCAATCCCAGCAGCGCGAACGCCGTGACGGACTTGCCGCTGCCGCTTTCGCCGACCAGCGCCAAGGTCTCCCCGGCATGGAGCGTGAAGCCAACCCGGTCCAGCGCGCGGACCGTGCCGGCGCGGGTGCGGAAGATGACGCTGAGGCCCTCCACCTCCAGCACCGGCGCGGCGGGCGCGGGTGCTGCGGGCGCATCCGGCAGCAGCAGATCCAGCGCCGTCATGTGCGCCGCCGGGGGTCAACGATGTCGCGCAGCCCGTCGCCCAGCAGGTTGAAGCAGAACACCGCCAGCATCAGCGTGGCGCCGGGGAACAGCGCGACCCACCATTCGCCGGACACGATGAAGCTGGCGCCCTCGGCCACCATGATGCCCCATTCCGGCATCGGCGGGCGGACGCCCAGGCCGATGAACGACAGGCCGGCGGCGTTCAGGATGACGTAGCCCATCGTCAGCGACATCTGCACCGTCATGATCGGCATGATGTTGGGCGCGACCTGGCGCAACAGCACGGCCAGGTCCCGGTGCCCCGCCACGCGCGCCGCGTCCACGAAGCCCGCGTCCCGCCGCGTGCCGGCCTCCGCCCTTGCGACGCGGACATACAGGGGGAAGTTGATGATCGCCGTTGCCAGCACGATGTTCGGCACGGTGTTGCCCAGCGCCGCCACAATGCCCATCGCCAGCACGAACAGCGGAAACGCCATGATGGTGTCGGCCAGGCGCCCCACCACGGCCTCGACCCAGCCGCCATAGAACCCGGCCGCCAGCCCGGCGAATCCGCCCAGCACGAACACCAGCGCGACCGACGCCGCGGCGATCCCCAGGTCCAGCCGCGTCGCCACCAGCGCGCGGGACAGCACGTCGCGCCCAAGCTGGTCGGTGCCGAAGGGGTGCCGCAGGCTGGGCGCCTGCAACGCCGCCATCGTGTCGCTCGCCAGCGGGTCGTAAGGCGCCACGGCCGGGCCGAGCAGCGCGGCCAGGACCAGGAAGGTGAACAGCGCGAAGGCGAAGCCGGTGACGGGGTTCTCCGCCACGGTGTGCCGGGCGTGCGCGAGGGCACTCATGCTGACTGCCCTTCCTGCGCCGTCATTGCGAGGCGCGCAGCGCCGCTGCACCTCAAGGGCCGCAAGGGCCGGCGACCGACGCTGCATGGCTCCTGGACCGCCACGCCGCAAGCTGCCCGCAACGGCGACGCTCCATGGCGGACTGCTTCCTGCTCCCTCTCCCTCCGGGAGAGGGTCGGGGTGAGGGGGTCTTGGCTGCGGAGCGGGGCGCGCCGCCGATGCCGTGCGACCGAAGCCCTGCACGGGAAAGGGCGGCGCTCGAAGGCCCCCACACCCTAACCCTCTCCCGGAGGGAGAGGGGACAAGGGCCGCGCCTGCCGGCGGAAGGCGCTGTGCTTTCCAGCGCCCTCACGCCGTACGCACCCGCGGGTCCAGCGCCCGCAGCAGCAGGTCTATCCCCAGGTTCAGCAGCACGTAGAGCACCGCCATCGTCAGCACGAAGCCCTGCACCGGCGCGAAGTCCGAGGCGATCAGCGCCTCCACCGCATAGGAGCCGACGCCGGGCCAGGCGAACACCTTCTCCACCAGCACGTTCGCCCCCAGCAGGAAGCTGAACACCATGCCGAGCGTCGTCACCACCGGCAGCAGCGCGTTGCGGAAGGCATAGGCCAGCACGACCGTCCCGGTGGACAGCCCCGAAGCCCGCGCCGTCCGCACGAAGTCCGCGCCCAGCACCGCCAACATGCTGGCCCGGGTGATGCGCGCGATGGGCGCCAGCGCGAACAGCCCCAGGGTGCAGGCCGGCAGGATCAACTGCGCCAGCGCCCCGCGGAACCCTTCCCAATCGCGCGCCAGCACCGCGTCCACCAGGAACAGCCCCGTCACGGTCTGCGGCGGCGTCGCATAGGCGTCCAGGCGCCCGACCGGCGGCGGCGACCAGCCCAGCAGGAAGTAGAACACATAGACCAGCAGCAGCCCGGTGAAGAACACCGGCAGGCTGACCCCCGCCGTCACCACGACCCGGCACAGGTGGTCCATCCACGACCCCTGCCGCACCGCCGCCACGATGCCCAGCGGCACCGCGATGCCGATGGCCAGGAACAGCCCGGCCAGGGTCAGCTCCGCACTGGCCGGCAGCCGCGCCGCCAGGTCCCGCAGCACCGGCTGCCCCGTCGTCAGCGACATGCCCATGTCGCCCCGCGCCAGGGCGGCGACGTATGAGAGGAACTGCTCCGGCAGCGGCCGGTCGAGGCCCAGGCTGTGGCGTATCTGCTCGATGGCCGCCGGGCTTGCGGTGGGGCCTGCAAAGTAGGCCGCGGTGTCGCCCGGCAGCACGCGGGTCAGCACAAAGGTGAACAGCACCACCCCTGCCAGCGCCGGCAACGCGCCAGCCAGCCGCAGCAGGACGGCGCGCACGGGCTATGCCCCGTCCTGCGCAGGGGGACGCAGCCGGACCGTCGCTGCCGCCCCATGCACCTGTCCGGCCGGAACGAAGCCGTTCGACCCGGCCATGCCTCAAGCCTTGGTCAGCGAACGGAAGTCCGGCTCGCGGCATGGCCAGAACTGGTAGCCGCCGATGCCGCGCTGCATCGCTACGTCGTGCAGCGGCTGGCAGACCGGCACGAACGGCACCTCGTCCATCGCCTTGGCCAGGAACGCCTGCACGTCGCGCGCATACACGCCGGCATCCTGCGTGAAGCGGGCGCTGTCTATCAGCGCGTCCATGTCCTTGTTCTGGTAGTTGCTGGTGTTGAAGATCGAGTTGCTGCCGTGCAGGTTCCAGAAGAAAAAGTAATCCGGCCAGTCCAGCCAGCCGCCGAAGCGGTTGATGACCATGGGCGCGGTCTTCTTCACCAGCTCGCCACGGAAGTTGGCGCCGGGTATCTTCTGGATCTCCACGTTGATGCCGATGGCGCCCAGGCTCTCCTTGACCAGCACCGACATCGGCTCGGCAATCGTGCCGGACCCGGCGTCGAACAGCAGCGTCGTGCCGAACCCGCCGCCGGTCTCGGCCACCAGCTTGCGCGCCCGGTCCATGTCGGTCGCATACGGGTAGGGCTGCGGCCACTTCTGCCCAGCCGGCGCCTCCGAGGCACCCCACATCGGCACGCCGCGGCCGAACAGGGCGGCCTGCATGATCTTCTCATACGGCATGGCATAGGCGACGGCCTGGCGCAGCCGCTTGTCGGCGAACGGCCCGGCCTGGGTGTTCATCGCCACGTACCAGATGGCATTGGGGATCGGCACGCCGCTGACGCGCAGCTTGCCGGCCTCCGCCAGGTCCTTGAAGTCCTTGGGCGGCAGGCCGTAGGACATATCGGCGTCGCCGCGCTCGATCAGGGCGCGGCGGGTGCTGGGGCTGGGGATGTCGCGAGCGATGACCCGGCGCATCTTCGGCAGCGGGCCGCTGCGCCAGTCGTCGAAGCGGGCATAGATGGTCTCGTTGCCGGGCTTCCAGGACTCGACGCGGTAGGCGCCGCCGCCGGCGACGTTGTTCTTGAGATACTCCTTGGCCCAGGGGTCCCCGGTCACGGCGTTCTTCTGCGCCTGCTCGCTGTCTATGACGAAGGGAATGGTGACGCCGAGGTCCGGCATCAGCAGCTTGTCCTTCCGCAGGAAGTCTATGCGGAAAGTGCGGTCGTCCACCGCGACGAACTGCTCGGGCTTTTCCATGGACCCGGCGTTCATCTGCGTCGTGGCGAAGCCGCCGATGCTGCACGCGCGGTCCAGCGACCACTTCACGTCCCGCGCCGTGACGGGCCGGCCGGAATGGAACACGGCGTCCCGCAGCTTGAACGTCACGCTCATACCGTCGGACGCGACTTGCCAGCTTTCCGCCAGCTCCGGCTCCAGTTGCGTCAGGTCGTAGCTGAAGGTGCCGTCCGGCAGCGTCGTGCGCTTGAACCGCACCAGGCGGTCGTAGCAGTTGAGCGACACGCCGTTGACCGGTTGCGATGCGCCGATGCCCTGCATGTCGAGGCTGTTGGGGCCGTATTCCTGCACGATCAGCAACGTTTCGGCCCGCGTGGGCGCCTGGGCCGCCGCGGGCCGGGCGCCGAGGGCCGCGCCGGTGGCGGCCAGGCCCGTGGCGGCAAGGAAGGTGCGGCGGTCCATGGGCGTGTCTCCTGGGAAGCCAGGGCCACGATGCAACAGCCGTGCCGGGCGCTGCAACAGCCGTGCCCGGCGGAGGACCGCAGCCGGGTCAACCCACTGGGCTGTCCACCTCGCCGCATTGGTGCCGCTCCGCATGGCACCGTTGCAGCAGCTTGCCGGCCGCCTCGGCGGAACCGGGGCGCCCGAACAGCCAGCCCTGGCCGACGTCGCAGCCAAGGGCGCGCAGCATCGCCGCCGTTTTCGCGTCCTCCATACTACCACGGCGCCGAGGCTCGCAGACCGGCCATCGCGGCACGCCGTCCAGGCAGCGGGGATGCGGTTGCGGAGCGACATGCCGGGATCATGCGGCGGACAAGTTGATGAACCGCTACTGCGAGCAGCGCGTACGCCCTTGCGCTACGGGACGACTTGGATATACACGCGGGGATGGCGATGACCAAAACGACCCTGTTCCTGTCCAACCAAACCCAAGCCGTCCGGCTGCCTAAGAATGTGGCGTTTCCTGACAGCGTGCGCGAGGTCCGCATCCTGCGGGACGGCATCCGGCGGGTGATCGTTCCGGTGGACTCCGTCTGGGACGACTTCTTCGACTCGCCCGGTGTTGACATGCCAGATCGCAAAGACCTCGACTGGCCGGTGCGCGAGCCGTTCTAGGTGCTGCGCCTTATGCTCGACGCCAACCTGTGCATCTGCGTGCTGAGCGGCCGGTTGCCGGAGCTGCGGGCGAGGTTCAATGCCGAAGCGGAGGCGCTGTGCATTTCCACGATCACCCTACACGAGCTGCTTCACGGTGCTGAGAAGTCCGCAAATCCGGCGGGGGGCCGCCGGCAAGTCGAACGCTTCACCAGCCGCCTTGACGTGCTGCCCTTCGATGCGGCGGCGGCAGCGCACTCGGCCGACATCCGGGCGGCGCTGGAGCGCGAGGGGAGGACGATCAGTCCCGTTGACTCGCTCATCGCAGGCCACGCCCGCAGCCGGGGCCTTGTCGTCGTGGCCAGGAATCTGCGCGAATTCAGCCGGATTGCCGGCCTGCGCTGCGAGGACTGGCTGACGGACCAGATACCACCCGCACCATGAAGCAGTCCCATCACATCCTGCACATCCAGACCTGCGGCAAGGGCCTGACCGACATCACCCGCCCGATCCTGGACTGGACCGCCGCCCAGGGAACCGCCGCCGGGCTGCTGACGCTGTGGTGCCGCCACACCTCGGCGTCCCTCACGGTGCAGGAGAACGCATCGCCCGCCGTGCGCGCCGACATCGCCCGGTTCTTCGAGGACCTGGTGCCGGAGGACCCCGCCCGCTACGCCCACCACGACGAGGGACCGGACGACATGCCCGCCCACCTGCGCGCCATGCTGACCGGCACCACCATGGGCATCCCCGTCGTGGACGGCCGCCCCGTGCTCGGCACCTGGCAAGGGTTGTACCTGTTCGAGCACCGTCGCGCCCCGCACCGGCGGGAAGTCGTGCTGCACCTGATCGGGGACTAGCACTACAGCTGGGATTGAGCGTTCTGGCTGTCTGGAGGTGTGGTGGCGTGACGGGTGAGCGTGACGTGCGTGGGCGGGCTTCTGGTTTGGACGGGGTTGTGGACCGGATTGCGCCGCGGTTCTGGGGCGCTGA
>JAABUK010010787.1_pt1 | contig 12090 bp, 15 predicted proteins | sample 5559141 | NCBI WGS metagenome assembly JAABUK01 (sample SAMN10711869, study PRJNA513367) | rock metagenome | isolation source: Antarctica rocks | place: Antarctica: Victoria Land, Pudding Butte nord | collected 2016-01-03 | reverse complement strand
GCAGTTACCACTAATGTTATTAGTAGCTGCTTGGTTGGCATCATTGACATCATTCCTGGTAACCAGACTACCAGGATTGTTGTGGTGGAGGCTGATGACTTTGGTGTGTCAGAGGTATGCTGCTGATTGTAGTTTATCACACATGTATATTTGACAGTGGTCTTTTGTGGGTTCACTCTTGTGAAGCTGTGACCATCATGATGATGATGATGTAGCATGACTATATGATCGCGACATGGTGATGCCATGATGTTAAGCTTTTGGTGGATTCAGTAATAAAGTATGTCTGAAAGGACAGCATGTATATCAGAATGGACAGCACGGGTCATGACAGCATAAGGCGCAGATCATGTGCACAGCTGACGTCCAGTGTTTGCAAGTTTGCAGGGTCTGCAAAACCCAAGCAGGCATCCACCTCTGGATGGAGGCATCCAGCTTCAGACACACCCTTGCCTGGGGAGTATGAGGCTAGCACACCCCCTGCACCCCAATCCTCAGCCCAAAGCCCCTTGCCCACCCCTAAACATCAGGCTCCTGGCCAAGACAACGTCAGCCCGCTGGTGCAGAGGTGCAGTCTTTTGGTCCACACCTTGCAGTCTACCTAATGTGCTTCAGCTGCATGCTGCATTGCAAGGTTTTGCATGACATCTGTGACGAAGCAAAACACATCATTGCATGATGTTGTACCTGAGCTTCATTGCATGAAGATTTAGCTTGGAACATGTGTTACTGGGGCTGTTACTGTTGTTGATATATGCAATGTGGGCTGACGGGGTTTTCAAGCTGGCCTGCTGTGATGTCATGTTTAACGCAGTCCGTATGCTGCTTGTATTTGGCGTATCTTTCTACCTAGCACTGCTATTGGGCTGTCTGGCAACAATGACATGGTCTTTAGGTTGGCAGTCTACCAGCAAGATGGGGCTTAACTACTGTTGGTCAAGTGTCATTGACCCTGTATGCAGGGGCTACATACTGAATGAGATGACAGGCAGGACCATCAAGCTGAATAGCGCCACATATAACAAGCTTGTGGCCAATGGGCATGTTGTGGATAGAAAGAATGGGGTGCTCACACCTCCTAGTAAGGCTGGTGATGAGTCAGATGACACTGACATAGACCAACAGCCTTCTTATACACCGTCCAGATCTGCCAGATCTAGACTTTCCTCTGGACGTGCTCGCAGGGACTGAATGAACATGTACATAAGCGGTGCTGTAATTCTTGCCTTGAGCACATAAGTTTCCTAAGACACGCATGTAAGTGCCTTGTTGCAAGCTTGTTGTGATTTGGGGCATTGCACACTTAAGACCTACAAAGGACCTAACAAGCTCTGGACACCTGCAGCACTGTCACAGTGTGTCTTAGAGAAGGGCTGGACCATGTTGTGCTTTAGACCTATTCTGTTGTGATACATTGCAAACTTGCAGATAGGCTTGTGCTGTCACAAATGCAACATGCTTGTGATAGAGCACCTGCAACAATGTGTACTATGCTATCTGTTATTAAGGTGCTTCTACCAGCTATCTATGCCTGCTGCACAGCTGATGTGCATTGTGTGCTGCTCCTGAGCCACATACATCAGTACCACTAGGCTATACAGGTGCGCTACAAGCACAAGCTCACCAGTGAGTTTTCCCAGAGCCAGTGTGAGGCTGCATTGTGTTTAGCTTACTCTTGCTGAGGCACAGGGGCATGCCACAAGTCAGATTGTTATGCTCTCCGCAAATGCCACTCACTTGAATGGCTGTGTGGAGCAAAAAATGTCACATTGCCTGAATTGTCCGACAAAGCTGCTGTAGCATATGACTCAAACGCCTGCAGCATCTTCAGGCAAGGCAGTGTGGTGATGATAACAGATGCCCTGAACTGCTGTAGGGCGTTAAGATACAATTGACATGCAGAAACAGGGTTCATGGGGTCCAGGTCACATAATGCATCATACGTCACGCAAAGGACACCTGGTGGTTTCACTCATTGCCTGTTGACAGCCACACGCAAGTGATGGCAATTGCTGCACTGATGGTGTTGCGGTTCATCAGCTGGGCTGCTGCTGGCCAATCTTAAAATGAAGTAGTCATGCACTGTGTCCTCACAGCCAGCACTTGCTGGCACACATACTCAGCTCTTGTGTTTGTGTTTGTGCTTTGCATGCATTTCCTTCTTCTCTTTCTTTTCCTTTTTGTGCTTTTTGTCCTTCTTCCCCTTCTTGCCATGCTTGCTAGCTGCCAACACAGCCAGCGCCTCCTCTACACTTGTGATGTGGAGCCCAGCTGCAAACAACAGTAGTGAATGAGCAGGACATGGCTGACAGCCAGCAGTGCTTGGGGATTGTGTGCACCTGCTGCAATTTTTGACAAATCATCTTGTGAAGCTGCAGGTCACAACTATGTTTGTGGCTCTGTTCAATACAAGCCTCATCTGAGCACAGCCTCTGTGGCAAGAATACACAGTTGCATAAATGTCAAGCAAGTCTTCAAACCCATGCAGAACATACTACCAAGACACAATGACAGCATCGACAAACAAAAGCAAGCTCTTGTACACTGCATGAGTTCTTCAGATCCCGCAGACCTTCAGTGCTCCATGACACCCAAAAGCTGGACAAGCATTAAACAAAACAAAAAAGATTGACTAGTCACCTTCTGAGCCAGGAGCTGCAGCAGCGCCAGTGTTAGTCATCCAGGCGGGCTGGACCATGTCTCTTCCTCGACCCATGGGTGCAGCAGCATCATTGCCTTGCTGACCTGGGGGGTCCATGTGATCCACCTCATCACCAATCATGTCATACTGCTGCCCATCCCGAGTGAAAGCTGCCTTCAGGGCGGCATTACCTGCTGCCAGGTGACCCCATTCCACCTTGCCACCTACAAAGTGAATGAACAGCCACTCAAAGTTGTGAATTTGCAGTATTTGCAGCATCAGCTGCTGCTGACAGCTAAGAATTCAAGCTGAAAGCAGCTTGCATGCTGAAATTTACAGCAGTGGGTATGCATGTTGCTCAGGAGGTGTTATGTTCAGTGTTGATCTCAGCACGCTATGGTGATTGTTTTGCTTGAACAAAAGCAGAGAGCACCATTGTGAAGAACCTGCTCTGGCAATAATGCTCGCCCAATAAACTGTCTTGTCTGCAACTTCATTAAGAAACACAAAATATGGCTTGCTCACCTGCTGCCTCACCAACATGACCGCCTACCGCTCGGCGGCCCCCAGGGCCTGCAGGACCCCCCTCACCTCTGGGCTGAAACTTGGTCCCATGTGGGTCCATATCTACTCCATCTTTCTGCGAAACCAGCTTAATGGAGGCTCCTATCTTTGGACCCCTGCATCAATGCAGCATACAACACATGAGGTGGTTACTGCAATTGCAAAGCATAGCTGCTTGTCCTGTGGACATGCCATGGACTTGTTACTTGAGACTCTGTGACATGTATTCTCTGTAGCAGCCCATGACTGTACAGAAATTGATGAAAAGGCTGATCCTCTGTCAAGGTGAACATCCAGTGTCTGCAAATTGCCTGTTGCGCTCCGCAAACAGCCTGTTGCGCTCATATGCTGATTGGCACGCTGCTTCATCAGAATAGCTGCAGTCTTGGTGACAACAAGGGCACCAAAGCACAGGTGAGCAAACAGCCAGGTTGACAATCACTTCAATTGTCATGTCCAGAAGTAAGGCAGCAGCACAATTGCACAGGTTCAAGCTGACAACTTAGTTGAGTAAATATATCGGTTTGTTACCCAGCAAGTCTGTGAAACGTTTCAGGGGATCTGACAAAAGCAGTAAAGTTGGGAATACTAATCAGGGGGTTGTTGTGATGTTGCCAGACACTGCAGCCCTGGCAGGTGGTGAGGCTACCTAGGGGATGACAGTGGGGTAGCCCTGCTCATGCAAGGCAGGCTGTTCCTCTAGCAAAGAGACTGCCCTCAATCATATGGTCAAGATGGAAGAGGGTAATTATCTTTGCACATGTACAATGGCCATAAGGCAGGCAGGTTGTAACACTCTGCATTCCAGATGATGAGTGAAAACTCAAAAATATGCTGAGACAGACCACTCAGGTGTGGCAGATCTAAAAGTCAGCTGAATGTTATTGGTGACCACTGACCAAAGACAGCTTGGGACCGCACAAAGAATCTCCAAAGAAGCCCTGGTAACCTCCGGGCAGTCAGACTGTTGGAGAGGTTTGGAGAGGTTTATAGAGGTTTACCGGCCAGATCCATCATCCTCCTTGATCTCTACTACCTTGACATACACCTGCTCCCCAAGTGCAAGCACAGCGCTGAGGGCAGCAACCCTCTCTTCATCGGAGTCCTCCTTACCAATGTCCATGCCATCTGCCACCTGTCAGCATGCCACAGAATGACCATTGACGAGATGGGCGTCGTGCACACCATGGTGGATTGCATTACAGTGCTTCCAGCATGCAGGCTTCTACTCTGCTGTGTGTACAGCTACATGCATGATGGAGATCACACACGGCATTGCAACTTGGCACAGACAGACAGACAGACATGTGTAAATTGTAGCATGAGTGCAGACAGCATGCTACAAGCAGTAATGAAAGGGATGGGCAGCCCAGCAGTAAACAGCTTCAGGCATGATGCACAGCGGACCTGCCAATCGGCACCTGAGACAGATGAACCAGCGCATTGGATCTGAACCCTTCCATTTGGACAAAGACCCCATATGGCTTGATGCTGCGTATGCTTGCCCTTTGCACACTGCCAATGTCGGGAGGGGTATCACTGACAGGACCCCTGAACCCCCCTGGAGGCCCACCTCCGCCTCTGGGGGCCCCCTGAGCATTGCTGGGGTCTAGATCTGTGCCATCTTCTTGAGACACTGCCTGTAGCCATTGTGCGTGGTGTGTTGGCGCTTCAGATGAGCACTGTTGCATTGTGATGGCAACTTCTTGCTATAAGGCATCAATTTTGCAATGCTTGTGCAGGTTACCTTCATGCTGCATGCTACTTTGAAAGCTCCATTACCCTCTTCCCTCACTTCTGTCACCTTGACCCAGACCTGGAAGCACAGTCAAGCTGTCAGCACGCTGTCTGCAGACGCAACGCTAACCACGCAGTGTCATTGTGAGCTTCAGGCCTAACTGCTTCTCTTGTATAAACTGCTAGACTTAGAGCCATGAGCACTTAGGTCAACAGGGTGCACTTTCAATTTGGACCAGCACAATCAAAAGCAAGGCTACACAGGTTATCACCTCTGAGCCTGGAGGAGCATAAAAGTCCATGGCCTTTACTTTCATGTCATCTTCGTCCTCTCTAGTGAGACTCAACTCATCAGCAACCTGACTGCTGTGCACCATGCCATGCCTTCTGAATCCGGACAGCGCCACAAAGACACCAAACGGGCGCACTGACTGCACTTTTGCTCTACGAGAGATCCAGCACTGAGTGTTAGCACTCAAGACTTGTTCTCAATAGTACACTGCTTCCTACTTGCAGAGCAGGCAGTGCGTGCCGCCTGCACCTGGACTTGAAGCTGACCTGTGAATACTCAGGAGGTCGGGGGGACCGTCGCTGAGGGTTTCTCTTTCGCGCTGCCTACTATCGTGACGGGCGTCGGGCCTGGAGATATGCTCAAAGCGTTCTGAAGAACGGGCATGTCCTCTGCTGTGAACCCTGACAGGTGAACGACGGAAGTCCTGAGGCGATCTGTTTCGTCGACGAGAACGTGGGGAGTCATGTAGTCTGCGCCCCGAACGCGGCGGCTCACGGGAGGTACGACGACCGTCTCTCCTGTGATCTCTGCTCCTACTGCGATCGCTACGAGATGCTTTCGCTCTAGAGCGTGGCGGCGACCTGCTGTCAAAGCTTCTGCCAGAGCTGCTTTCGGACCTTGATCGCTTTCTTGCCATGGTAACAATCTTGAATAAGTACGGCCTGTCGTCTTTCAGATCACGACAGCGGAGTGTGCTACTTGAGCAAGAATTCTGATATAAGAAATTCCAAATTAGTTTTGTTGGCATGCTACGGCCATACCATCCAGAAAGCACCCCTTCTCGTCCGATCAGGGTCGTCAAACTGGATTGGGCTCAAATAGTACTCGGCTGAGTGATCGCCCGGGAACCTTGAGTGCTGTAGTGTTTTTCTTCGACGGATCTCCTGGGCCTATTGCACATTCTGGCAAGCATTGCTTGCAGCAGAGGCATAATTAGACTCGGAGATCTGCCATAAGCAACTCAAACTCAAAATAGGATGCCACCATTTTTGTTGCTGTGGCCTTGACTCGCTAATATCATCATCATGCCACCTCAGTCAACTTCTGTTGCTGTGGCCTTGACACACAAGTATCATCGTAATTACCACGCGGCTACCAAGCAACGGCAGCCGTCAAGTATGTCAGCTATAGCACACAGCAAGGACTGCAATGACATGATTTGCAAATGTTCAAACCGCCACCACTATGATAATCTACATAAGGTACCGTCTACAATCGTCATTCGAGCCCATTACAAGCTACAAAAAACAGTACATGCCACTGGCATGGCAACAGTCTGCCCACGATTATTGTACACCTTGTATCTAGTCCATGTGTCAACACACAGCACACACATAAGCTTGATGCAAACTTTCTGAGGCACCCTGCCCACTAAAAGTTGCCAGAATGCAAACCACCCCTTGAAGCCCACATGCGTACATCTGATAAGCTGCTGTGCAATAGACGCACTGCTCGCCAGCTTTGTGTATATATCTCAGAAGCACTTCTACTCACAGAGGGCGCTATCTGGCTATGCAGGTTGCACTCTCTGTGGTGCCTGCAACCCAGCCACTTGCTGACTGTCTCCCACTTGCTGACTGTCTCCCCCTTCAGTGGTGGCAGATGCCAAGGGCTGCCCCTGCTACCCTGCTGCAGCATTATCAACAGAACTGGCTTGCGGATCTGTGGCTGTGTGAGAAGGGCCTCTGCCTGGAAAATAGCATGCCTAGTCATTTGCAGGTTTGCTTGCTGCATCAAATCACAGCATGGCTTGCAAGTACCCTGATATCCCCAGCATGCAACTGCACTGCAACTGACTGACATGCCGCAGCATATGTGGATTTGACGTTTGAGCTCATGCAGGGTAAAGACACGGGTGTTTCTTCATGCTTGGCAATGCACACTTATAGCAGTCTGAGTGGCAATTGCCTGTGAGAGCAGACATTTGCAGGGCATGTCAGGCATAAGTTCAGGGCAGACCACAGCTGTTGACGTTGGGCAACATTCAGTAGGCTGCGTCTGCGGCCATCGCAAGTTTCCCTCCATTATTGTCAGACCTTTACATGCAAACACAAGACAACAGTGCTTGTATTAGATTATCTCAATACTAAGCAGCCAAGGACACACCTGCTTGCATGGTAGTGCTAGGAAGGGCAGGCTGCGCATCAGAATCTGCTATAAAAGGTGCAGATCCAGGAGCCTCTACAGGAATCTGCTGATACACAGCGCCTGGAGGGAGCTGTGGTGCTGTCAACAGGTAGCCAAAACCCATCTGGTAATCTGGCATCATTCCTGCCTGCTGCTGCATACCCCCACAATACTGGGGGTACACCCCAATGCCAGCCTGCAGGGGGGGAGCAGCCTGCACACCTGGCTGTAGCATTGCGCCACTCTGGCTTGCTGTGTCAGACGCGTGTGCCCCTGATCCTGTGGCTGCATCGGATGTCATTGATCTCACAGCTGTGGAGTCTGAATGCAGAGGTGGCGCAGCTGTGGCAAGCAGAAGAGGAGTGGATGTCCCTGGCAGGCTGCTTATTGCAGCAGCACCGGCTGGCAAGGCATATGAGACTGGGATTGTTGTGTAGCCATAAGGCATTGGTTGAGCGTATGGCACTTGACCAGGTATGAAGCCATGGTACTGGGCTGCACCAAACGGCCCCAGGGCTGGTTGGAGCATCCCTTGCTGATTGCCTGTAGGGGCCATGTGTGGCTGAAAGAAGCTGGGGATGTTTGGATCCACAGGAGCCATCCCAGGGTGTTGTGCATGGGGCATTGCAGCTCCTGTTGCCATCTGCATAGCCTGCTGCTGCTGCTGGGCCGGGGTTTGAGGCAAACTCTGGAATTGGGTGGGGTACTGTTGCAGTAGATGTGAGCTGCGAATAGGGTGCAGGTGGCGGCCCATGCCTGGCATCTGGTACACCTGGCCCTGGGGCTGCTGGGCGTAGCCCTGCAGGGGCTGTGCATGTGCCTGGGCACTAGTGTGTGGCACACTGAGAGGCGCCAAGGGTTGGTGCAAGGCACCAGGCCAGCTGCTTTGACCTGAAGACAACAAGCAGGTGTCTGCAAACATATGTGTTCCTGAAACAACAGCAACCAAATGTGGAAGGACTGAAACAGAAACATCGTGACATTGACAGAACACTTGCCTTCCTTTGCATGTCAGCCTTCATTTGCAACCACAGCAGCAAGCCTTCAAAGATGAGTACACTCAAATTGCGCTAGGCTTTAAGCTGAAGTCAGGAGACCTCACCTGCAACTACAGTCTGAGCAGCATGACTTGCCAACTGAGCAGCCTGATCTGCTGCTCCCATGGTCTCATTGCCAGCAGGGCCCACAGCAGCCTGTTTTGCATCAGCAGCAGACCTTTCTGCACCAGATCCTGTGTCTTGCTGGGTTTGCTGTGACTGCACGACACCTGGATCACGAGGCTCTACTTGAGCCTGTGCACTGGTGTCCTGATCAGGCTGCTTGGAAGTGGCCTGGGCACTGTCTGGCTCAGCCCCTTCACTCAGCCTGCTGCCTGTGCCGTTGGCTGTCTCGCTGTCTGAAGCCTTGTCAGCTTCTATGGCTTCAAACAAATAGTGGAAGCGGTCAACCTTGGGTTTGTGGCCTGCCTTGCGGCCCAGACGGGAAGTACGCTCACGCTTGCGACGAGGCACATCACCACCAATGGCCTGCATCAGATGTATACCTGTTTGACATATTATGTCTGTTCGCTTGCGGGGGGCGTCACATTCCTACTACTGATATGATTGTCATTGGAGGTATGTACATGGTTGTCATTGTGGGTATCCCATCCAAGCCAGCTACAGCATGTACATTTTGACAGTTGGCAGCCAATCTTTGGCGTCTTTGCCACACTGATCATGCTTGCTACACTGAGTAGGCTTACCACGCTGCTCAGGCTTGCCACGCTTAGTAGGCTGGATTGATCAGCACTGTTTTCACTGCAGAGCTGATGAACACTTGCCGGACAGGATTACATATGACCAAATAGTGCCTCCAAGCATTCTGCCTGACTTTGCTGGGAGCCATGTCACTCCTGATCAGAGCTTCATCAGCGGTTTACGTTTACAAGTGCAATAGCCGCTCTGATCAGGAGTGACACAGACTCCCAGCAAAGTCAGGAAGAATGCTTAGAGGCAGTACTTGATCATATGCCATCCTGCCAGGCAAGTGATTATCAGCCTCACAGTCAAAACAATGCTAAGCCCGTTGAGTGAAGTTTGGCAAGCCTGAGCAATAAGGCAAAGATGCCACTAACTCGCTGCTGACTGTCAATGTGTATCTTGATTCTGTGAAAGTAAGTGGCAACAATTGTCACCTACATCAAGGATGAAGCATAGAACTGATGGACTCAGTTTGGCAAGGATCAGATGATTTGCAAACACTGTTTGCTGCATTCAGGATACAATCCCGCCACATATTACAAAACCTAGTGATGGTTGAACGGCCAGGCAAGAGCTTGTTGCAATGCTGCACAGTAATGATAATAACAATGATAAGAATAATAATAAGAATAATGTAAAGATAATAATAAGAAGAAGAATAAAAATAAGAACAAGAATGATAATGAAAATAAGAATAAGCACACCAAAGGAAACAAAGATGAGCCCACAGGTGAATACAAAATATGACCTCACAAATGGAGAGCAAAAGATGAGCCCATAAGATCTTGAAAGAGGCAGCCTCAAACTGGTGGAACTCATAGCACCCCACTCACTCAAATGGCACTCGACTCAATTAAGGCATGTTCATGGCATGTCAAGTGGCACTCAACTCATTCAAGTGGCACTCGATCATTAAAGGCATGTTCAAGCACAATACAGACTCACAAGATGATGCTGCAGCAGACAGGGTTGCTGCTACAACAGCAGGTTTGATAGGCAGCTGTGCACCTGCTTGGGAGAGCTGGTGTCTTCTGTATCTTGTGCAGGGGCTGTGCTGTCAGATCGAGGGCTGTCTGCCTTGGCTAGCGCCTGAAGGTGGGCCACACACTCTTTTAGCAACCAGACACAAGACAATAGGCGCAATGCATCACAGGCGCCTCTGCGGAGCCAGTGCATATTGTCAATGACGTGCGTATGCGCAAGGCATTGATATGCAAGCACAAAACCATAGGCATGATGACAGCTTTGTACTACAAAGCTATGCGTGTGTGCATGTGTGTGCTTTAGCAGTGGTGGGGTTTTCTACCTCAATGCAAGGTGTGCTGACGATGCACTTGACCCATGTGACCACTACGCAGCTGCGTCAGATCTTCTGACCTGACGCTTGCTGTGTCGAGTTCCAGAGCCGCCCTCTGAAGCAGCCGGCAAAGCAGCTGCAGGGGCAGATCCCTGCTGAGCCTGTAGGGCTGTTGGCATCTGCTCCTGACCGCCGGTAACCCCTTGACCCATGCTAGAAGCTGCTGCTGCAGCTTCTGGGGCTGCTTGCAGGGCCTGTGCTGCAGGGCCATGAAGGGCCTGGAGCTCCTCAGCGTTGCTCACTTGCTGAAGGCGGTGGCGAGGGCTGTTCTGGACGGCCTGCCCTGCATGACACTATGGTGACTGATATTGCCAACTGGCCTTAAGTTGTAGTATTATGCTTTGGTTGTTGTGAGCAGCAGCAGCTCAGGGCTGCCACCTGGCAGATGCAGTTTGCAACCCAGGTGTCAACATGACATTTGGCCACAAGTCTTACGAACAACACAACTTTGGGTGCAGAGCCTGCACTCAGCTGAGCCTTGATCGGGCCAATGAATTATGATCAAGAAGGGTGTGCAATCTTGCGCTGTCAACCTTGCGTCAATGCACCACATGACTTAAGCATCCATGAGCTGGTGTGCAATGGAATTGCAACTTGATCCACATTGATCACGACCAGCAAAGGTCTATTACGACCGCTGTATTGATATGTTCCTGGTCAACCCAGTGTAATACTTGGCTTCTCATTCAATTGTCGCCAAAAGGTGTACTCTTTTCATTCTGTACTGACAGGTTGCTGGAGAGATTGGACGCAATGTGCCACACCTGCCCCCATCCATATGGAGGCACATCTTTGTGGATGAGAGGATGTCTGATGAAAGAGTGAAGGGACCCAAGAACCAAGGAGCAGCCATGGCAATGGGAGACATAATGGCTTCATGGGACGCTGAGCTGACCTCACCGGATGAGCAATGGAGTCGCACCTTGATCCACTTTGGGAACGTCTATTTTGACGGCTGTACTGACAGGTTGCTGGAGAGATTGGACGTGATGCGGTGGTGCTGACCTGGCCTCACCTGCTGCAGCATTGCCGCCACTCCTGGTTTGCATCCTAGGAGATGATTGACTGTCAGCACCATTGGCGGCTGCCTCAGGCCTGGCTTCCAGCTCCCCCTCCCTCTGGGCAATGTCTGAGAGTACGTGCAGGGGGCTGCCTGTTTGCTCATCTGCACTCTCTGTGTCATTGCCATCCCTTTCACCTCTCTTGCTCTGTAGGAACAGGCACACAGCTGACAACACAGAAGTTTCAGACCCATTCATGCTTGAGATGTACCTGTATGACTGTACTTCAAAGGTACATGACGTCAGCATGTGACACACATGTCCCCAATGTCAATGTGATAACCTGGCGTCTCAGGAGCATGTCTTAGTCAAGGCACATGTGTTGCTCCCAGACAGAAGAAGCCCAGGCTGCATAACAGCAACACAAGTGAAGAATTGAACAAACTTACAGTATAAGGCAACAATGCAGCAAGCCCAGCTAGCTAAGTCAAGCCCTGACAACGTAAGTCTGCAGCGTAGCCAACCTGATCTCTTGGGAATGAACAGCAGGCAGCTTTTAAAGACCAAAATGGCAGTTTTGGCAAGTGAGACAGCAGACAGACTGCAGCCAATGACCATGGGCGAAATGA
>JAABUK010010783.1_pt1 | contig 12093 bp, 10 predicted proteins | sample 5559141 | NCBI WGS metagenome assembly JAABUK01 (sample SAMN10711869, study PRJNA513367) | rock metagenome | isolation source: Antarctica rocks | place: Antarctica: Victoria Land, Pudding Butte nord | collected 2016-01-03 | reverse complement strand
CTTCCCGAGGTAAGGCAAGCTCTACGCATGCCGGGGGAGAGCATAACAGTCGGTGACTTCAACTTACATCATCCGTCATGGGCGGGCCCATCCTATTTGAGACAGCATCTACCATCTGACGATCTGCTGAACATTATGCGCATTGCTGGCGGGTCACTGACGCTTCCTCAAGACATCATAATAAGGGATTGCCAGGGATCCAAGACTATCATAGATCTTATTATCTTGTGAATTAATGAATAGATTTTAATGAAGATAGCTATAAAAGATTTTAAAGACTTAATTTAATAGATAATAAAACATAAATATTAAAGAAGTAGATAGTATTTAATAGTTAAGATCTTCAATAAAGATTCTTAATTAAGATTCTCAATTAATCAATTAAATAAGAGACTGCAGTGCCAAGCCTCGCCAAGGCTCTATAACGTGGGGGCTGAGTGGCTTGACATTGTATGACTAAGTCCGCAAGCGGCTCTCTCATTAGATGTGATTGTGTTGTAGGTCCTCCTTGACGGCTTACTCAGCACAGGCCTATTTCCTTCTTCCTTGCTAGTTTGCGTAGATAGCTTCTTCCTAAATACACTCATTCATCAGATTGCCGGGTCATCTTGCTCGATCTGTTTCAGAGCACTTCGCAATTGGCCCATGTAGAATCCTTCGTTTGCAGTGATGGTCACCTCCTTACCCACCCTTTGCAGCTGACCTAGTCTTCTAATGCAATGAAGCCTTAGCGGCGGCCAAAGGCGAGCCAAAGTGAAAAAGGAAGGCTGCACGCTGAGTCTAATGTCGTGGTGGGGGTGATAGATGTTAGCGGGCCAGCATATATCATAGCTGATGCTATACTACGTAGTAGAAGGATTTGGAATGAAGGGATGGGAGGCACACGTCATTATTGCCCGCTGGTGCGCTGTAGGATTGTGTCACAAAGAAGCCGACACAAGGTGTAGTGATTGGCAGGCAATGAAGCCTTCACGGTGGCACAGTTTGAGGCTACGACCGTAACCTAATTCGGCTAATAACTTTTATCGTCCGCTGCCTTCTGAAACAGGTCGCTCTACTTTTAGACTGGTCACCACAGCTGATTCAACCAATCATATGGTTATCAGCGATCAAAACCAGCCCACCTGCCTCTCTGCCCCTACAGATCTCTATGATGAGATGAAAGTGTTCGAAGGATGGCTTCCACTTTACCCATGAACATTGATAGTCAAACGGATGGCACTCATGGCAATTATCTGATTTTGAAGCAGCTGCACCGAAACATACGGCGGGCTGTGTAAGGACTCCCATCTATCACACCATTTGGATTCCCTTCTTCTAACTTGTTGTAGTGATAAACAAATGAAACAGAATGTCATTATGAAAACCGCGCCAGACTTTCTCTTACGCAATGAGCGTGACATCCTTAAGTATTTCCAGACTATATCATCTCTCCGCCGTCTGATTGATGAGGTCCAAGATCCTCTCTTGCTAGTCTTGGAACATCTTGATAATAATCTGTTGATTAAATCGCCAATAAAAAGGCTTCAATCTTCAGAAGTAAAGCATGTTACGAAGACTGTCTTATAAGCTCTAACAGCTTTGCATGAGGAGGGGATCATTTATACAGATATGTGAAAAGTCATGGTTATAGCATATTATTACACATCCCCTGACTCCTTATGAAAGATGTCAAACCTGATAATATTCTGATCAGCTATGGTGAAAGTGGAAATCGCTTCCGCGATATCAAATTGGCGGACTGCGGAGATAGCACAAATGTTGATTCCGTTGTTGAAGAGCATATTATTGGGGCCACTATCTTTCGAAGCCCTGAAGCGATGCTTAAACCTATCTGGGATCTACCACAGATTTGATATTTGGGAGCTACGGCAAGGTCCCCCCTCGCGATAGTAATAGATGGTTTCCGTCTATTAACTTTGTAAAGCTTATAAATTTGATATGGGGAGAGAATCGACATATCTTCAAGCCCTCCAACATCGATCCGACAGACTCGGCATATCCTATAGAGGTGTTGCGACGGCAAGATGAATTCTAACACGGTGATGGCGTCTTGAATGCAAAAGCACCTTTCATCCCTAATTCTATCCTCCTCCACCTCAGATCTATCAACGGGCAGGAGAGCAATGCTACATCGCTACAGAGACGGATATCAACGCCGCCTCAGAGATTTCGTCTTGGCTATACGTAAGAAGCAGATGTGGTGTCTCTAGAGTGAGAAACAAGAGTAATTATAAACGTTGAACTTCCTGTTTTCGAGAAGGATTGTGGCCGTTCAAGCACCTAGCACTCCCGAGTGGCGATCTAGACGCTGGACTAAATAAGTTTCGAACGAAGGTTCAGGGTCCCACTGATTCAGGGCCTTTCAGGGTGGCGCAATCGAGCAGCCGATGCGGGGCCGACGACGCCCATCTGGCCCCTACGGGTCGGATGAATCGTGGACTTCATCGTCAGTGGTGACCCTCAGCCATTCGGTATAAGTATTTCTATTCTAGATATGCGTTGGTAGTGGGCTCTATTCTAAATATGCGGTGGTTATTATATACTTACAAAGCGAAATGGGTGAGATTAAATAAGTAAAGACTCTTATTAAATAACTTCTCAAGAAGTATTTATGAATAATATCTTTCGATAATTCAGAATTATCTATAAGATGATTTAATATTTTTTATATAAAAGTTCTACGGACAATCTGAACCTCCAATGATATGAATATAATAGGACCGCCGCAGGCGCGGTCTGAGTCATTGAAAAGCAAAGAGGGGCAGCTTAAGCCGAGACAGAGGAAGCCATTTCAGGCTCCCACCTGCTGTGCCCCTGCACTGCCCTCCTTCTTGCTCCTCATGCTCCCCCGGTGCTCCCTTGCTGCGCCCCCCTTGCTCCCTCGTTGCTCCCTCTAAAGCGGCCCTGCCCGAATTGAAACGATAATTTCGAATTCTAAGTTCGAGGTGTATATAACATATATATATATATATATATATCTGGCTTACTGTTGTATCAATACTGTGAGGTTATATTTGAGAGTCCTCCGGTCACGCATTTTGATGAACTGATTTGGACTATATCCCATCCATCTCAATACATGGTTCAGTCATGGACTCAGTCAGCCAAGTGGGTAGCTGGTACTCATCGATTTTAAATTTCTAGGAAACTGGCTCTGTCTACTCGCTTCAAGCAGGAAGGAAGACCTCCCGTCATGAGTGCATGAAATTAAATGACTGACGATCTAGATAGCTGACCCTCATCAATAAGTACCTCAAATGCCTGATATGGTTGTTAAATGCAGCGCTCTCCTTCGATGTCGCAGACTAACTTCCTCGGGTTCGATTTTAATAGGCAATGAAGGGCTGAAGATGCAGGAAATGGGGCTAAGTCGGTGTTCGAAACTCGTTGGCGGGAAAAGAAAATCTGCTCCGCGTGGCTGTTTGGTGCTCCGTCGAACAAGTAGAGCACCCAACATCCTCCTCTTGCTCTTCTCCGGCATGATAAACCTTCCCGCTTGCTCTCATCTTCACATCACGTTGAGCGGGTTCGGCGGGCTGTACCCTCAAATCACTCATTCCTCCTCTTCACTCTCATCCGGCGTGAAAGACCTCTTCCTCGGCTTGCCATTCTCATTCGACCTCTGAGTTCTGTTTCCCACACTGCTCGTTTCCACAAACTCCTTTTTGAAAGCCTCGGCATCCCATTTCCTGAATCCGGAGGCCTTAGACATCCACTGTTCCACCTCGTCTCCTGTCTCTGATGCATCATTGGCATCCACAGCAACCTCTCCCTCACTTCTCGCCCTCTGCTGCGCCGCCAACCTCTTGGCCACCTCATTCGCGTCGAAAAGACTGACAAGCTGTCGTTTTCCAGGGTTAAGACTCCCGGCCTCATGAACGATCGTCCAATTCCAAATCGCATTACTTTCCCTGTCCCTTGTTTTATTCTTAGGGAGAAACTCGGTAGCACTCCGTTCTATGACGGCAGAACTATGGCCCTGCGCGATCGAGGGCGCACGATCCATGCGGTCACGTAGGTATGCATTATCGACGATTTCCAGTGGTGTCAATCCCATGGCGTTTTCCTTGTAGAGAAGCGAAGGGTTGTAGCTGATGACGGACTCGGTTAGCTCAAATCGGTCATTCCTGACCAGATAGTTAAGAGGGTAGTCACCCGCTCCGTCCATTATTTCAAGATCCGCTCCTTTGCTGTGTTCGAGGAGGATATGTAGGATTTCTGGGCCGGTGCTGAAGCTGGTGGAGTTGTAGATCCAGAGGGTAAGCGGGGTGAAGGAGCCTATTTCTGGGCCGGCGCAGCGTTGCAGAAGCATAGGAGGGATTAAAGACTGGTCTAGAAGGCAGAGGGCAGCGCGGAGCAGATCCGGGTCTTTGCTGTTTGCCTGCACGATGGTGTGGACCAGGTTTTCGCCCATGCGATTTCGTGTGGCTTGATTGGCGCCTGCTGCGATAAGGGTTCTAGCTGCGTAGAGTCGATTGAGTTGAAACGCGAGTTGAAGAGGAGTGATGCCCGAAGAATTCTTCGCGTCAATGTTCTCCGGCATATTCCGAATCAGTAAATCAAGCGATGGATTGGAACCATCTTTTCTGGGTTTCGACATGACAGCCATGTGAATGGCGAGGTTGGTCCGGGCATTGAGCCAAGTTGATAGAACTTTCTCAACCCCACCCTCTGCTTGAGTGAGGATCTTGATACGTTTGTCGTCTTTGTTGGCAGCTGCAAATTCTTGATAACGACGTAAAGGAGCATCTCCCATGAAATACTCGGTGGAATCGGGATTGCCTTCAAAGGCCACAGAAAGCAGAGGAGGATGGCTTTCCTCAACCGGTGCTCGAGTGATGCCCCTCCCTTGGTCAGCCCAATCTTTGCGCTTTTTGCCATAGACAGAGAGTCCCTGGTAATATTTTGGCTTTTCCTGAACAGTCACACCAGAAGTATCCGCCAATTTCTGGAGTGGAATGCTTGAACCTGTTGCCGCAATCAGGTGGCCTGTCATTTCTGTTCGTCCTAGGCGAACGGCAAAATCAAAGTCCGACTGGGAGCATGTGAAGATTTTCAGGCTATCATCATCTGCTTTGCGCTTCGCAAGGTCATTGCCAAGCTCTATCAAGAATTGTAACATGCGCATGTCGTTCTCAGCGATGGCGTACCTAATCAGCGACCACCGGCAACGATTTGACTCCATGTCGTAAAACGCATGGAAATACGGCCAAGAAGTCTTCGAGGCACCATCAACGTACACGTTGGCATTCTGCGAGCCTGGCATGAATGTGTTGATTGCAGCAACGTTGTTTTTTGAATTCTCAGTTGCCCTCCAGACCTCAGAGTGGAAATTTAGCAGCGACATTGGCGATACGCGTGATTTTATCGTATCAGCAAGCGCGCCGATGTCATTTACAGTGAAGTTTTCGTCAACGAGTTCCGACACAACGTTGACGACTTCGTTGTCATCCTCGCTGTCTGAGTAGCTTTCGTCCTCGTCACATTCTCTCATAGTGTACCTGTATCGTTCCCTTTGGTCATTCGGCTGATATTGCACAGCAGAAATCTCGAGGATGACTTTGGCAAGATCTGGATGATTTCGGACCACGGCGATCGAGAATGGACTAAAGCCCCGAAGATCTGTCACTGCAATCTGCAATGGTTCGTGGTTACTGCCCCATTGACCAAGTGTAAGCCCTTTGACTGTTCGAATGTCCCCATCCCATGCAGCCTCGAATAGCTGATGGTAGCCCTCCATCTTAGCGTGTGTCAGATCGGGTACCAGAAACTTGTAAGTCGTTGCATATGGCTCGTTCTTCTGTGATATCTTGTTGTGGCCAGAATATGGATGATATGACCGAGAATGATCGGGCTCTTTGATATCGGGATGCAGTTCCTTGAAAGTCTTGGCTCCTTTCGCTAGTAAGGCTTTCTCGATTGCCTCATATTCTGCCAACATGTCCGCTACGGCGACCATCTTCTCGTCCGTACCTTCCTGAACCTCTGGCTCTTTCGAAGATTCCTGGTACCATTTCATCTGCTGCTTATGAAGGGAGCGTGCCTGTGCAAGGTCGTATAGTGCAAGCCAATGTTTGTATGTCCCTCTCTGTAACCCTTTCAGATAGACGTCATCCTGCTCAAGAGGTGCTGGAGGATCAAGTTTGGTCCTTTTGTCGACTTGGTATTCTTTCAGTTGCTTGATCTTGTCCTGAACAAGATCAAGAAGGGATTCGACTTCGCCGTTCCACGTGTATTGTGGATTGTGTATCCGAATGTAGGCGCCCTCCGGCAGGGTATTGACATCGGCTCCCTGATCAAGCAACTTCTGCACAATGCTGGGCAACTCACCTTTAGCGGCGGCAATGATCGGCTGCTCGACAGAAGCTTCATACTCTTTCTTCATTTCCTCGGGGTCCTGAGATGCACGCTCGAATTTGCGATGGTATGCACGAACGAAGGCCTCGCGTTGAATGGAATGCTCTGCGCCAATCTCCAATAATTTTTCCACCATGGCAACATGGCGCCCTGTTATTGCAGTAAGAAGTGGTGTACTAGTCTTTGCGCTGCGTTGCCAACCCTTCACGGTCACGAAGTTGACAGCTCGTTTGGCGGCCGGCTCGTCAAATCTGAGAAGCATATCAAGTATCTCAGTTTTGCCATTCTTGACGACGTACTGCAGAGCCGAGAAGCCATTCATATCAGCTTGCGTTGATGAAGCCCCGAGAGTGAGAAGCTTTTCTGCTGTTTTGGAGGCTTCCAATAGAGGAAGCTGTAGAGCCAAGACAAGTGTCAGGATGGCTGCGCGAGGACTTTTGTTGTAATCATTGACAAGCTTGACGGGAAGCAGGACGTCGGCTCCAAACGTAGAAACCAACAATTCGATGACCTCGAGATGGCCTTCCATGATTGCCAAATGCAAAGGGCTGACAGGGTAATCCCAGGCGAGGACATTCACATCATAAACATCTGGTTCGTCCTCATTATCAGCATCGGGAACGCCCCCATCTTCATTCGGCCCAGGGACTTTCACAAATGAACCTTCTGTCATGTGGTCAGAATTGGCACCATCACTGTCTTCCCTGAGGTCCTGCGCGTCTATCTCATCACCAACCTCCTTCATCTTAACGTTTGAAGAAGTAGGATCTTGGCTTTTCTTTTCAGCTCCTCTAGCGCCACGTCTTGCTTCCTTCCTCAGGTCTTCTTTGCGAGCTTCCTCTTCCTCATTTGCCTCGCTCTTCTCCAGGATTGCTTTGACCATGGCAGTGTTCCCTCTTCGGGAGGCGATATGCAACGAAGTAAAACCGTCTACCACCCTCGCGACTAGACGTGCTCCGTGGTCTATCAAGCATTGGACGATTTCTGGTGTGCCGCTCATCGTAGCCAGATGAAGTGGTGTTCTACCGGTATGGTCTCTGCGGTTGACATCTGCACCTTCTTGCTTACACCAATCCTCGACGTGCTCAAGATCGCCATCAACAATGGCTTGACAGAGGCGTGCGGTGTTACCAATGTAAGCCATCTCTGTCCAGTCATCCTGTGTAATCGGATGGAAGCTACCAATCTCTTGGCGACCTGGGTCATCTTTTAGAAAGGTGATATCGCCAGAGATGAATATTTTCGACTCTTCTTCGGCCGCCGCCAAGTCTTCATCTGTGACTGGCTCAGTACAGAAGCCGCAGCAGTCATGAATGACATCATTCACAGAGCCAAAAAATGCAGGATGGCGATGCAGATTGGTTTCTCGGTCCTTAGGTCTGTTCCACTCCGCGTTGAGAAGCAGATCTTTAGTGAACAGCAGCTTCTCAATTCTTTTGGCATTGTACTTTGGACCATAAGGAACCGTGAAAGTATGATAGTTCGACACCTCATCTTCTTCAACCCATTCGGCAACATCATCCGGCTGTGAATCTTTGATATTGCCAGGGAGCTGCTTTCGGTGTCGATAATGCCATGGTAGCGAAGGTCGTCCACGTTCAGCTCTCCTTTTGGCTAGATAAGCGTCTCGATCATTTGGACTGGGAAGCTTTTCGAATACCAAGAGCCTGGCAAGTCCCATGACTCGAGAAAAAGATCTTTCGAAAATCGTAGGGTCGATCTTGGACCTCTCCAGCAAGGGCCAGTAAGCCTCAAAGCCTCGGTGCGAGTATTTGGAGAGTCGATTTTCGTATGAAGGGGACCGGCGAGACAGATCAATCGTGTTTGTTTGAGTTACATATGCGGCCACTGCGCGAGGAGCAGCCCACACCTGGCCACCATCGTAAGCAACGCAAGAACAGTCAACATCAAAGCCGGTAAGGATTTCTGAGACACTTTTGTACAGGCGAAGAACGATCTGAACATGGCGAGTGGGATACTGAGATGCAATAGTGATGGCGTGTTTGGTTCGAATGGTTGTTGTCTCGCTCAAGATGCTGTCACGAATCTTCGTCTCTATTTGTTTGATCTTCTCAACCGCTTGCTCCTCATTGAGCCCATGAATAAAGAGGTCAACATCGGAAGCTGGGGCAAGCTTATCATGGTAATATGATCTGATGGTGTCAGCAAGACTCAAAACAGAGTGGACTACTTCCTTGCCTCAGTGCTCTTTTGCTCTCATTGTGTGGCGCCTCGACTGGAAGCAAAGCCGTCACAACAGAGCTACCGGCTGCTACGACGTTGTTCCAATCGAGATCAACCAGTGATGACTCCGAAAAGAGGTTGAAGTTTGAGCGAAATTCCTTCAGTGAGCCAACAATGGCAGGAGAGCCGTTGGGTCGTCTGTCCTTAGCAGAGAGTGCGAGCAAGTACTTTTCCTTTTCTTGATCACTTTCGTGGTCGGTATCACGTGTACGAATCTTAACCGTTTCTTCATGGCCGACGAAAAGCTGGACGGTGTTGATGTGATGATCGTTCAAGATGGCACTGTCGCGATATTGAGCAAACGTCTCTCGGAGCTTCCCCTCATAGTCTTTGTACGGCTTGAGCGCTGTCGATACGTTTGATTGACTGGCAAGATAGGGTAGAAAATCTTGCATTGGAGCAGGCAGAGAAGGTAGATCCATGATCACGTCTGATTGGTGAACTTGCACGTGGGGTCAGTATGAACAACGACGTCCCAAGGACAATTGTTTGCGTATCTGCCTGGGCGCGTTCTTATTGGGGAAAGAGGAAAGACTTGGGGAGATCGGAGGACAACAATGGGTCAAGAGCTGGTGTTTGACAACGAGAGAATTGGAAGGCAGATTGAGCAAGATAGAAGCAAGAGAACATCATGCCCATTTTATACAGGCAGTGAGAGACGCGAAAGTGTCACGTTTGAACGTGACTTCGAAGAGATCAGGCTACAGCCGGGCAGACAACATGGTAGATGAGATAGATTGGCATTATCCACAGGCATCAGCATCTTCGTTTTGCATTTAGCGGTTTTGTTGTGGGACTGGAGGATTCGGCTGCCTTGATTTAAAAATCTAGCCTTTATTACTCATCACGTCTTGGCAAATTCCACGCCGACCGCAGCAGCGACTCAGCTCCTCAACTGATGCAAATATTATACTCTGTTTGTGCCTCCGAGCCACGTAGTTAGGCAGTAGTCTCAGGTGCTTTTGAGCTCATGGTCAGGGAATCACACAAGGGGTTTGCCTGTGCAGAAACAGATGAAAGAATGTCTTGATATGACTTTTTGTCGCGTTAGCCGAGACCTCTGGTAGCCGAATCTGTGCTCCTTACCGGACATGACAGAGTCCACGAGCTTGAGATGAGATTCAACTATTGCAGGCGTGATGCTGTGTCCAGGCTTGCACCCGGTTCGCTGCAGATTATCACCATGCTGCCCTGAGGGTCATGCATTGTCTAGTTAAAATCGAAATCGTCCATCGCTGTAGTAGCGCATGCTCGACAAGCTCGCATCCCAGGACGTGATACTCCTAGCACCGTGGAAAATGCAACAGCTGCACGAAATCGTTCCCACTTTAGAAGGCGGAGACCGGTGTAACATGGCCAATCCTATCCTTCAAGAGGGCTATCAGGTCGGCTCGCAAGTTGCTGTAAAAGCTTAGGCTCGGTAATGAGTAGTGTCAGCCGCAAGACCGAGGGGTTGCGCGTGCTTTGGAAGTGGAGGTTGGTGGAGGTGCGGTTGAGGAGAGACTTGTGGTTTAGATGAACGAAGATAGAGTGGTAGATTTCAAGTGGGAGCGTGGAGAACGCCATGGTTGTTGGCTGATAATGAAGAGCTGCATCATCACGCTCTTCAACAGGTTTACAGCTGTCAGTCGTTGATGAACTGAAGATTTCGTCAGCCAGAGGTAATGTTGACTGTGCGTTGAGATTTGGCTAAAGTGGTTTTGAGGTTCACTTTAGAACGTTCACATAAGTAGCTATCATACTTGCTGTTGAATCTAAGCCTTGGGACAAGTAAGAATCGTTGTCAGGTTGAAGCTCCTGCTTGATCGGGAAGAAAAATGGTCCATACATAAATTCTTGGTGGCTGTCATTATGGGCCGCCTCGCATATCATTTAGAGGATAAGTTTCAGCAACTTCCAATGATTCATCCAAAGACGCCCTTACACCTGGATTAAGGCCTTGCTCCTCATCAGCTCTCGACTTGTTCTGCTCTTCCCACATTGCGAATTCATATCGACTGGCATACGGCTCATCACATCTGGCTAAGCGCAGAGAAGGGTAATACCTTCGATATGAAAAGTATGCCGTCAACATCCCAAGAAGGGAGCCACATGTGACATCGAATACATCGTGCCGATAGTCCTCGAGTCTGGATATAGCAATTAAAGCTGCACCTATTAGCGGTGCCAAAGCAAGAAGCACATGAGCGAGATCTGTTCGTGGCCGAAAGACATGCATTTGACCAGCTAGAAACCTGTCCACAGAAGCGTTAGCCATCCTCTCATGGATGAGACAGTGTGGCTTCTTACAGCGCCAGATAACCTAGTCCTGCAAAAGCAAAGCTGCTGTGACCGCTTGGAAAACTTCTCCAGCCATCCTGCAGAACATGAGAAATCGTCTGCGTACAGACATCGATTGTCAGAAGTGTGTGAGAGGGTGTGTCCTCCTTCGGTTTGCAGCGCGCAATCAGGTCAGGTCGAGGCCGTCCGACAGAGTTCTTGACAACATCGGTTAGGAACATCGTGAGCGCTAAGCTGATGAAAAGTCCGAGGAGCGAAACATGGGCTTGATGAAGTCCAGGTCGTGCAATTAATGCCCAAGCAACTATGATGAGGAGTGGAAGACCGCCTCCATAGGCGAACATCCACAGGGGAGGCACTCTCTCGACAAGAGCATGGGGGTATGACTTCGATAGGTCATCAAGGGAGAACATGCGGTGAAAAGGTTCAATGAAGAAGACTATCTGTAAGAGACGTCAGCATACCCTCCATATCCACCCGTGAGCTGCGTTACCATCATGTAGGCAGCAACCAGCAAAGCAAAGCCCAAATAGTCCGGCGCGTAGGAGCGTTGCCAGGACCTCCCAATTGCTCCAATGATGCCTGATTTTTGCATCCAGGAGGACGGGTGCCTTCTATGCTTCGCAGAGGAATGGTACGACATCACCGATGGTTTCCTAGCCCATACTCTTGAACAATCTCCGAATGTATGCGAAGCTGTCCGACCAGACCTACTGATAGTCACCCAAGTTAGACGGACCGGAGGACCAATTTCAAACTCCGCAAACTAAAGGCTCCGATTGGCTACACACGCAATCTCAACTGCCTGAGATCGCCTTCTGCACACCATACTTGAGCGACGAGCTCCGCATGAATAACTCTGCCTCATTATTCATCGGTCATAAGCGTCCTTGTATTCAGTCCCAAACTTAAGACCACGTCCAGCAGCAATGGGGGACCAGCAGCAACAAATCCCAAGCGCACCCTTCCCTGCTCCACCCCCCTTCTGGAAGCACTTCACATGCGAAAACCTATCCCGTCTAAAAGCGCTAAAAGGCTCAAACACCAAAGCCGAAGACATGCCTCTCGAACTCACGTATCTCGAACCTCCCCCACCCCCCGAAGAAAATTACGCCATCTTCGGCGAAGAGCAAAAGGTACGCAACCTCCTCCCCAACCTCTACCCATTCACTAACCCTGATTTCCCCCAATTAGCTCTCCACCACCCTG
>JAABUK010010782.1_pt1 | contig 12093 bp, 8 predicted proteins | sample 5559141 | NCBI WGS metagenome assembly JAABUK01 (sample SAMN10711869, study PRJNA513367) | rock metagenome | isolation source: Antarctica rocks | place: Antarctica: Victoria Land, Pudding Butte nord | collected 2016-01-03 | reverse complement strand
CAAAGCTGCCTGATCCCGAGCTAAACGGTTGACATTCCTACATACTCAAAACACTACAGGGCACAGCGGGACGAAAGTGAGTTAGACACCCTCTCCGCCAGACCAGCGTTGCGGCAAGGAGATCGAGGCGCAGCCGTCGTTCGGCCAGATCAGGCCATCAAGAGGCACATCGAGCGCGTCTCTGAGACAGCTACGGCGAAGACACACTAGCCGGGAACTACTGCTTCAAGGCCAGCAATGACGGCGTGGGCTGAACCGCGCCTCACTCACCCAGACGACGACTCGCTGGCTCGACAGATTCGTCACGATGACGCTTCCTCGCCCCCGCTGCTTGGCAGGGCCGGATCGCTGCACAGTCCAGACGCATGCAAGGGCGGCGCTGCTTGGGTCCTGCCACGATGCTGCTCGCCGTTCCCGACAACGCCCAACCCAAAATCGAGCTGTCGTACCTCGGCTCTCAGGTCGCCGTGGACACGCCCTGCGTCTAGCCGTGCCCGCCACCCCATCCCGGCTCGGGGCGAGCGCCATCAGACGCCCGAACGCGACCGCTGCGATGCCGCCGCCGCCGATGACCGGGAAGACCTGTCGCCAGCCCTCGGTGGGGATACACAGCTGCGCGATGCCGTATGTCGAAAAGTAGCCCCCGACTGCTGCCGGCGCTGCGAACACAGCGCCAACCGCAATGCGTCCGGTTACCGACTTCGCAGCGCCGAAAGCAAACTGGCCGAGGCCGATCAGTCCAGCCCCGCTGTCATGCGCGAGTTTCGCTGCGGTGATGCCGACGAAGAATGGCAGCGCGTAAACCGAGAACTTGAAGATGAGCCAGGTGATTAGCGCGAACGCGCCGCCACCGAGGATCAGGGCAAGGAACATGGCGGTTCTCCTAGACGTGCAGAGTCCAGAGCACAGAGCACCACCACCACCACCACCTTGGCGCTCATTGGACAGTATAGCCGAAAGCAAGGCCGCACGGAATCGTAAAGACGCAAGTCCGCCGAAGCGGACCTGCGCATCTGTGCGGTTAGCGGAAGGGCTTATGCCCCCCATGGGTCATACTCATGAACCACTTGGCTGGGGTCGCCGTCGAACTCGGTCGAGGGCATGACGCCGTAGCTCTGACCGGTGCGGAACAAGGTGATGCAGACCATCAGGGTCTTGGCGAGGCTCCAGGCGTCGCGTTGTGCGAGGGAAAGCGACATCGGACCGGCTCCTGTCTGGGAGCGGGGACCGTCCCCGCTCGACAGGCGCCCGACGTGTCAGGCGCGGGGCGCGATCACCCGGAGGCGAAGCCGGAGCGGCGGCAAGCTCTGCTTAGGGGCCAGCCGAAGATAATCGAATCCATTCCGACGAGATATTGGAGTCGATCCAGTGCCTTACAGCCAGTCGTCTGAGCGTTTAACTTCGGATGGGCCCTTAGCCGACCCTGAATCCTCCCAGACACAAATGCCTGGGAGGATTGCTCGTCGTCACGCCCGCAAGGTCAGGCCAGCGTGCGGACCTTCTCCTCGCGGTCCCAATACCGCTTCTTGGCCGTCTCGGCGAACCCGGCCAGCGGCGTCACCCCCTCGTCCGCCTCCACGCCCGCCTTGTCCAGCAACGGCTTGGACGCCGCGTTGAACCCGATCGCCTTCAGATGGCCGAACGCATCCATCACGAACTGCACCGCCGCCCCCTCCTTGACCAGCTTCTTGCAAGCCGCCTCCGCCAGCACCACCGCGATCGCATCCACCGTCGCCGACGGCTGCCCGAACAACTGGGCATCCGCCTTCACCGTCGACCCATCCGATAGCGGCACCGCGCCCACCTTCGGCGCGATCAGCTTGGCCACGCCGCCCGCCTTCTTGACGTCGCCCATCACCTTCTTCAGCTCCGCCGCATCGGTCCCGTCCGCAAACAGGATGCCCACGGTCCGGCCTTCCAGCGTGTGCTTCTCCAACGGCCCGCGGATGATCCGCAACGCCGGCGACAGACCCAGGTCCAGCACCGGAGCCGCGGTCTGCGACGCCGGCGGCAGCTCCATCGCCAACCCGTCCGCGACCCGGCTCGCCAGGTCCTCGTCCGCATTGCGCAGGTTGGCCACCATCGCCTTCCGGATGTGCTCGAGCGACACCTTCGACAGCTCGAACACGAACGCCGACGCCATATGCGCCTGCTCCGCCTTGTCCATCGAGCGGAAGAACATCCGCGCCTGACTGTAATGGTCGGCAAAGCTCTCCGGACGGATCCGCAGCTTCTGCCCCTCTTCCTCGGCCGGGAATGACACGAACCCCGACGCGACCTCCCGCGCCCCGCCGACCTCGCCCGCCATCGACAGGCTATTCGGCTCGTAGTTCGCCCGCCCCTTCGGCACCTGCATCTGCATGTGCCCGTCGCGCTGCTGGTTCATGAACGGACAACCGTTCGCAGTCCCCTTGGCCTGGTTGACCGGGATCTGGTGGAAGTTGGTCGACCCCAGCCGCGACAGCTGCGTGTCCTGATACGAGAACAGCCGCCCCTGCAGCAGCGGATCGTTCGAATGGTCGATCCCCGGCACCACGTTGGACGGCAGGAACGCCACCTGCTCGGTCTCGGCGAAGTAGTTGTCGGGATACCGGTTCAGCACCATCCGCCCGACGATCCGCACCGGCAGCACCTCCTCCGGGATTATCTTGGTCGCGTCCAGCACGTCATACGGCAGGCTGTTGGCGAACTCCTCGTCGAACAACTGCACGCCGAGCTCCCACTCCGGGAAATCACCGCGGCCGATCCGCTCGAACATGTCGCGCCGCTGGAAATCCGGATCCGCGCCGGCAACCTTCACCGTCTCGTCCCAGATCGTCGACGCCAGCCCCGCCTTCGGCTTCCAGTGGAACTTGACGAAGGTGCTCTTGCCCGTCTTGTCGACGAACCGGAACGTATGGATCCCGAACCCCTGCATCGTCGCGAACGAACGTGGCAGCGTCCGGTCCGACATCGCCCACATGATCATATGGGTCGACTCAGGCATCAGGCTGATGAAGTCCCAGAACGTGTCGTGCGCGGTCGCCGCCTGCGGATACCCGCGGTCGGCTTCCATCTTGACCGAGTGGATCAGGTCCGGGAACTTGATTGCGTCCTGGATGAAGAACACCGGGATGTTGTTGCCGACCAGGTCCCAGTTGCCCTCTTTCGTATAAAACTTCACCGCGAACCCGCGCACGTCCCGCGGCGTATCCGCCGACCCGGCGCCGCCCGTCACCGTCGAGAACCGCGCGAACACGTCCACCCGCTCGCCCTTGCGCTGGAACACATCCGCAATCGTGATGTCCGATAGCGAATCCGTCAGCTCGAAATACCCATGCGCCCCGGTCCCGCGCGCATGCACGATCCGCTCCGGGATGCGCTCATGGTCGAAATGGTTGATCTTCTCGCGGTAGACATGGTCCTCCAGCAGCACCGGGCCCCGCGCACCCACCTTGAGCTGGTTCTGGTTGTCCGAGATCGGCATGCCATGGTTGGTCGTCAGCGGCGGATGGTCGGCGTCCGAGCGCTGATGCGTCTCACCCCCATTGCCGGTGTCGCGGTCAATCCGACGAAGGTCGTCCATAGAAAATCTCCTGTTCTGTCGAGCCTAACTCGTCCCGCCGCGACGCGTTCCGCCACGCAAGCAGCCGTTACCTCTGACCCGACCCCGCCGCGTCCACCCAGCCCATCTCAAAGCAGCGATCCCCAACCTCGACCCCGCCAGCGAGCCAGCACAGCAGGCCAGCTGTGGTCTGCGAGCGTTATCCTGCGGTGCGGCCGAGCGTCTTGAGAGACGCATGGATCACCTTGCCCGCGAGCTACAACGGTCGTCGCAGTCCAGCAAGGATCGTCCCGACATCTACGTGTTCAGCAGCATCGCAGGTGGCCACATTCACTCAGACTCGTGGTTACGGCGCGGCGTGTGGACCGAGACCGATCCCGGCGCCGCTGCCCTGAAACGCATGGAGGCTCATCTAGTAGAGTGTTGGGACCGTCACCTCCACAACCACGTAGGCCACATTAGACGCGTCTATCGTCCTCCCCTCGCAGCAGGGTTATGCGAAGCGCCAACGCCTGAACTCGACGACGCACCGGGTCATTATGGGCTCGTCGGAACTCGCTCCGCTCTGAACGCTGAGATCCCAGCTTTGGGGCCCCTCGCTCCCTCATTGATCAGCCAGGGACGCGACCGGCGTCCGCCACGACAACCGGCCTGCCGGCGGTTGGTCGAAGATGCGAGCCAAGCGACGCCCCGCCATTCTCCACCAGCCCCCTACCCCGCCTCCAGCGTCCGCACCGCCGCATTCCGCTCAAACAACCGCATCAGCAGCCGCACCGCCTGCCCCCGCTCCCCCTCCAGCCGCGGATCCCGCTCCAGCAGCACCGCCGCATCCCGGTGCGCGATCTCGATCAGCCGTCCATGCAGCTCCGGATCCGCCAGCCGATACCCCGGCATCCCGCTCTGCCGCCGGCCCAGCGCATCCCCCCCGCCCCGCAACTCGAAATCCACGTCCGCGATCCGGAACCCGTCCTCCGTGTCGCGCAACAAACTCAGCCGCTGCCGCATCGCCCGCGTCAGCCCCTCCTCGTGCAGCAACAGGCAGTAACTCTGCGCCTCCCCCCGCCCCACTCGGCCCCGCAACTGATGCAGCTGCGCCAGCCCGAACCGCTCCGCATGCTCGATCACCATCACCGTCGCCTGCCGCACGTCCACGCCCACCTCCACCACCGTCGTCGCCACCAGCAACGGCACTCGCCCCTCCGCGAACGCCGCCAGCGCCGCATCGCGCACCTCCGGCGCCTGCTGCCCATGCGCCAACCCGACCCGGCCGCCGAACCGCTCGGCCAGCACCGCATACCGCGCCTCCGCCGCCGCCAGGTCCACCAGCTCGCTCTCGCTCACCAGCGGGCACACCCAGTAGATCTGCTCGCCCCGCCCCAACGCCCGCTCGATCCCGTCCAGCACGTCCGGCAGCGTCGCCAGCGAATGCAACGTCGTCCGGATCGGCCGCCGCCCCACGGGCTTGCCCACCAGCCGGCTCACCTCCATGTCGCCCCACTGCGTCAACAGCAGCGTCCGCGGGATCGGCGTCGCCGTCATCACCAACACGTCGGTCCGCTCCCCCTTGGCGCCGAGCTGCAGCCGCTGCTCCACCCCGAACCGGTGCTGCTCGTCGATCACCGCCAGCGCCAGATCCTCGTAGACCACCGCCTCCTGGAACAACGCATGCGTCCCCACCACCAGCTTGACCCGCCCCTCCGCCAGCCCCGCCAGCGCCTCCCGCCGCTCCGCCCCCTTCACCGACCCCGTCAGCAACACCACCGCCGTCGGCGACAGTGCCGAAATCGTCCGGAAATGCTGCTTGGCCAGCACCTCCGTCGGCGCCATCAACGCCGCCTGCCGACCGCACTCCGCCGCGCGCAGCATCGCCAGCAACGCCACCAGCGTCTTGCCCGAACCGACATCGCCCTGCAGCAGCCGCAACATCCGCCGCGGCGTCGCCAGATCGGCATCGATCTCGCTCAACGCCTCCGCCTGCGACGGCGTCAATGCATGCCCAAACCGCGCCAGCGCCGCCGCCCGCATCGCCCCGTCCCCGCCCAGCGCCCGACCCGGCCGCCGCCGCTCCCGCCCCCGCGCCCACTGCATCGCCACCTGATGCGCCAGCAACTCGTCATACGCCAACCGAGCCCGCGGCAACTCCCCCGGCGCGGCCCCCGGCGCCTGCACCGCATGCAACGCCTCGGCAAACCCCGGCCACCCCTCCCGAAGCAGCAACGGCCCATCATGCCACTCCGGCAACGCCGGCACCTTCGGCAGCACCTGCGCCATCGCGATCCGGATTTGCCCCGGGAACAGCCCGGCCGTCAGTGGCCATACCGGCTCGATCCCCGCAATCTCCCCCGCCTTCTCCCTCGGCACCACCCGGTCCGGGTTGCGCAGCTGCACCCGCCCGTTGAACGTCTCGATCCGGCCCGACACCGCGATCTCCGCGCCCACCTGGCACACCGCCGGCGGCCGCCGCCCGAAGAACGCCAGCTCCCCCACGCCTGACCCGTCCCGCACCATCACCCGCCAGGGCCGCCGCGCCCCGCCCTCCTCGACCCCCACCACCTCGACCACCAGCGTCGCCACCATCCCCGCCTGCGCGTCCGCCATCTGCGGCAGCGCCGCCCGGTCCAGATACCCGTCCGGCATGTGGAACAGCAGGTCCAGCACCCGGCTCCCCCCCGCCACGCGCGCGATCTTGCCCGCAAGCGCCGGGCCGATGCCGCGCAACGAGGTCAAGGGAGCGAACAGAGGGAGGAGTCGGGAATCCACGGGCTGACAGAGCAAGGAGCCGCCCTTATATGACCCGTCCGGACCCACCGAAAGATCACCTGTTTGTCCGACCCCAACACCAGGCGCCGCCGAATCCTCTTCCGCGCCACCCGCCGCGGCACATACGAGAACGATATCCTGGTCGGCAACTTCGTCCGCGCCCGCCTCCATTCCTTTACCGACCCGGAACTCGACGAGATCGAACGCGTGATGGACTTTCCCGACGTAATCCTAGCCGACTGGCTCACCGGCCGCGCCCCCATCCCCCCGGAATCCGACTGCCCCCTCCTGCGCGCCATGCGCCAAGCCGCCATCGATGGCGAAGGCCAAATCCGATGAGCCCGACCATGCCCCCGCCCACATCCACCACCTCCGCCGCGACCATCTACGGCGCCCCCGAAGGCTTCGACGCCCTCCTGCTCGCCCGCCGCCGCGCCGAACACCCGGGCGCCATCGTCCACGTCGCCCGCGACGACAGCCGCATGGCCCGCCTCGCCGATGCCCTCGCCGTCTTCGCCCCGGACCTCGAAATCCTCCGCTTCCCAGCCTGGGACTGCCTCCCCTACGACCGCGTCTCCCCCAACCCCGAACTCGTCTCCGAACGCATCGCCACCCTCGCCCGCTTGATCGAAAACCGCGTCCTCGACACCCCCGCCAAGCCCCGCATCCTCCTCACCACCGTCAACGCCCTCGTCCAGCGTGTCCCCCCGCGCGACGCCTTCCGCGGCGCCTCCATGGTCCTCCGCGCCGGCCACGACGCGCCCCCCGAACACATCGTCCGCTTCCTCGAGGCCAACGGCTACAACCGCGCCGGCACCGTCATGGAACCCGGCGAATACGCCACCCGCGGCGGCATCATCGACCTCTTCCCCGCTGGCGAACCAGAACCCGTCCGCCTCGACTTCTTCGGCGACACCGTCGAAAGCATGCGGCGCTTCGACCCCAGCTCCCAGCGCAGCAGCACCACCCTCGCCCAACTCGTCCTGCGCCCCGTCTCCGAAGTCCCCCTCGACCCGGCCAGCATTTCCCGCTTCCGCGAAGCCTGGCGCGACCTCTTCGGCCCCGCCGCCGCCGCCGACCCCCTCTACCAATCCATCTCCGAAGGCCGCCGCTACCCCGGCATCGAACACTGGGCCCCCCTCTTCCACCCCCACATGGAAACCCTGCTCGACTACGCCCCCGACGCCGCCATCAGCTTCGACCACCAATCTGAAGAAGTCCTTAACGGCCGCCTCGAAATGATCGCCGACCACGCCGAAGCCCGCCAGGCCCCGGCCCGCGACGGCGAAGTGCCCTACCGGGCCCTCCCCGCCGAACGCCTCTACCTCGACCGCCAGGACTGGGACCTCATGCTCGCAATGGGTCCCAGCATGATCTTCAGCCCCTACGGCAAGCCCGACGGCGCCATCGGCATCGACGCCGGCGGCCGGCCCGGCGCCGTCTTCACCAAGGCCGGCGCCGGCCTCGGCGAAACCGTCTTCGCCCAGCTCAAATCCAACATCGCCGAAGCCGCCGCCAAGAAACGCCGCACCGTCATCGCCGCATGGACCCGCGGCTCGCGCGAACGCATCACCCACCTCCTGCGCGAAAACTTCATCGTCGTCGAACCCGTCGACACCTGGGCCGACGCGCAGAAACTCCCGCTCAAGACCGCCGCCATCCTCACCCTCGGCCTCGAGCGCGGCTTCTCGGCCGCCGACCTCGCCGTCATCGGCGAACAGGACCTGCTCGGCGAACGCATCTCCCGCCCGCCGCGCCGCCGCAAGCGCGCCGACCAGTTCATCGCCGAAGCCACCGAAATCGCCGAAGGCGACCTCGTCGTCCACCAGGAATACGGCATCGGCCGATACGACGGCCTAGAGACCCTCAAAGTCGGCCCCGCCCCCCACGACTGCCTTCGCCTCATCTACGACGGCAATGAAAAACTCTACCTCCCGGTCGAAAATATAGAACTCCTCTCCCGCTTCGGCAGCGAGACCGGCGGCGTCGCCCTCGACAAGCTCGGCGGCGCCGGCTGGCAGACCCGCAAGGCGCGCATGAAGCAGCGCATCCGCGACATGGCCGGCGAACTCATCCGCGTCGCCGCCGCCCGCCGCGTCCGCGAAGCCCCGCTGCTGGCGCCGCCCGAGGGCGCCTGGGAAGAGTTCTGCGCCCGCTTCCCCTTCGCCGAGACCGAGGACCAGATGCGCGCCATCAGCGACGTCCTCGAAGACCTCGCCGCCGGCCGCCCCATGGACCGCCTCGTCTGCGGCGACGTCGGCTTCGGCAAGACCGAAGTCGCCCTCCGCGCCGCCTTCGTCGCCGCCATGTCCGGCGCCCAGGTCGCCGTCGTCGTCCCCACCACCCTGCTCGCCCGCCAGCACACCCGCACCTTCGCCGCCCGCTTCGAAGGCCTCCCCATCAAGATCGCCCAGCTCTCCCGCATGGTCACCGCCAAGGACGCCGCCGAGACCAAGCGCGGCCTGGCCGACGGCAGCATCAACATCGTCGTCGGCACCCACGCCCTGCTCGCCAAGGGCATCGAGTTCGCCAGCCTCGAGCTGCTGATCGTCGACGAGGAGCAGCATTTCGGCGTCTCCCACAAGGAGAAGCTCAAGCAGCTCAAGGCCGACGTCCACGTCCTGACGCTCACCGCCACCCCCATCCCCCGCACCCTCCAGCTCGCGCTGACCGGCGTGCGCGAGATGAGCCTCATCGCCACCCCCCCGGTCGACCGCCTCGCCGTCCGAACCTTCATCTCCCCCTTCGACGGCGTCGTCATCCGCGAGGCCCTGCAGCGCGAACGCTTCCGCGGCGGCCAGGTCTTCTGCGTCGTCCCCCGCATCGAGGACATGGACCGCATGGCCGAACGCCTCCGCGCCATCATCCCCGAAGCCCGCATGGTCCAGGCCCACGGCCGCCTCGCCCCCACCGAGCTCGAGCGCGTCATGACCGAGTTCAGCGACGGCAAATACGACATCCTGCTCTCGACCAACATCGTCGAGAGCGGCCTCGACATGCCCGCCGTCAACACCCTCGTCATCCATCGCGCCGACATGTTCGGCCTCGGCCAGCTCTACCAGCTCCGCGGACGCGTCGGCCGCGGCAAGCAGCGCGGCTACGCCTATCTCACCTGGCCGCCCAACCACCGCCTCTCGCCTGCCGCCGCAAAGCGCCTCGACGTCATGCAAACCCTCGACCAGCTCGGCGCCGGCTTCACCCTCGCCTCCCACGACCTCGACATCCGCGGCGCCGGCAACCTCCTCGGCGACGAGCAGAGCGGCCACATCCGTGAGGTCGGCATCGAACTCTACCAGCAAATGCTTGAAGACGCGGTTAACGAGATGCGCGCCGAGAAGGGCCGCAGAAAGACAGAGGACCGCGACTGGACCCCCAACATCCAGCTCGGCCTCCCCGTCCTCATCCCCGACACCTACGTCCCCGACCTCCCCGTCCGCCTCGGCCTCTACCGCCGCATCGGCGCGCTCGCCTCCGACCCCGAGAGCGAAGCCATGGCCGCCGAACTCGTCGACCGTTTCGGCAAGCTCCCGCCCGAAGTCGAGAACCTGCTCCAGGTCGTCGCCCTCAAGCGCATGTGCCGCCAGGCCGGCGTCGAAAAACTCGAAGCCGGACCCAAGGGCATGGTGCTCCAGTTCCGCAACAACGCCTTCCGCAACCCGGCCGGCCTCATCGCCTGGCTCGGCCGCGCCAAGCGCCCCATCCGCCTGCGCCCCGACCACAAGCTCGCCCTCGTCCAGGACATGGGCGCCGCCGAACGCATGAAGGTCGGCCGCGACGTCCTCGCCAACCTCAACCGCCTCGCCAGCGAAGCCCAAGCCGCCTGACCCCTTAACCAGCCATTAGCTTCTCCCCGCTCCTTCTTGCTTGATCGGCCGCACCGCGACGCCCCGCGGCCTTTCTGTTAATGACAGGGCCCAATGCCGGATTAGTCTCGTGCTCACCCAAACCCGCCTCGCCGGGCCCCCCGAAACGCTGACCCACCCCGACACGCTGAAACGTCACCTCGCCCAGACCCTGCGCATCGGCCTCCCTCTGGCCGGATCGCTGCTCGCCCAGATGGCCATGGGCACCACCGACACGATCATGCTCGGCGCCCTCGGCCCAGACGCCCTCGCCGCCGGCGGCCTCGGCACCTCGATCGAGATCACCGTCATGGTCGTCCTCCAAGGCGTCCTGTCCGCCGTCAGCATCCTGGTCGCCCAAGCACGCGGCGCCGCCCGCGCCTCCGAAATCCCGGCCCTCTACTGGACCGGCATGCTGCTCGCCCTCCTCCTCATCGTCCCCGCCTTCCTCCTCTTCAGCCTCGCCGAACCCCTCCTGCGCCTGGCCGGCGAACCCCCGGACCTCTCCCGCGACGTCGGCGCCTTCGTCGCGATCCTGCGCTGGTGCATCCCCGGCGCCATGATCGGCATGGGCCTCATGCGCCTTCCTCCCCGCCATCGACGCCGGATGGATCATCCTCCCCGTCACCCTCGTCGCCGTCCTGGCCAACGCCGCCCTCTGCTACGGCTTCATCCACGGCGCCGGCGGCCTGCCCGAGATGGGCCAGCAAGGCGCCGCCATGGCCACCGCCATCACCATGACCCTCATGGCCGCCGCCCTCCTCCTCCTAACTCACGCGAGCCCAAGCCGCCGCACCCTGGTCCGCTGGTCCCCGCCCCGCCCCGCCCTGATCCGCACCATGCTCCGCCTCGGCCTGCCGATCGGCGCCAGCTTCGCCGTCGAAACCGGCCTCTTCTTCGCCGTCGCCCTCCTCATCGGCACCATCGGCGCCCCCGCTTTGGCCGCCCACCAGGTCGCGCTCACCACCATCTCGGCCGCCTTCATGATCCCGCTCGGCCTCGCCCAGGCCGCCAACGTCCGCGTCGGCCACTGCGTCGGCGCCCGCAACCTCCAAGCCGCACGCCGCGCCGGCCTCGTCGCCATCGCGCTCGCCGCCGGCTTCGAATTCGCCTGCGCCGTCGCCATCCTGCTGCGCTCCGGCCGCGTCGTCGCCCTCTACCTCGGCCCCGCCGAGACCGAGGCCGCCGCCCTAGCCACCACCCTGCTCGGCGTCGCCGCCCTCTTCCAGGTCGCCGACGGCGTCCAATGCGTCGCCGCCGGCGCCCTCCGCGGCCTCGGCGACACCCGCATCCCCTTCGCCCTCGCCGCCGCCGGCTACTGGGGCCTCGGCTTCCCGCTCGCCTGGTGGCTCTGCATCCACGCCGGATGGGGCGCCGTCGGCGCCTGGTGCGGCCTGGCCGCCGGCCTCGGCACCGTCGCCACCCTCCTGACCCTCCGCTTCATCCATCGCGCCTCGGATCGATGATGTCCCCACCAGTCGACCCCTTCGCCACCACCGCCGCACCCGATCATCGCCCCGGCGGCCTCTCCTCCCCCGAATTCACCCTCCGCCGCCGCCTCGACGGCGGCTACACCGTCGCCATCCGCGGCCGCGGCACCCTACATGCCCGACGCCGTCCCCACCATCTCCCCCACCCCCCAGCTCGAAGGCTTCCTCCTCGCCACCGGCTTCAGCGGCCACGGCTTCGGCATCGGACCCGCCGCCGGCCGCCTCGCCGCCGACCTCCTCTGCAACGACACCCCGATCGAAGACCCCACCCCCTTCCGCTACGCCCGCCTCTTCGACGGCACCATGGGCCCACCCGGCCCCATCTAACGTTCCCCCATCTGACCTCGAGCCCCGAACCGTGAGTGTGGTGCATGGACCATGACAGGGTGACCTGAGATAGGATGGTGTGGGGTTTCCCCGTCACTGTCTGGAGTGGGTTGTCGTGCCGTTCAAAGCC
>JAABUK010010780.1_pt1 | contig 12097 bp, 5 predicted proteins | sample 5559141 | NCBI WGS metagenome assembly JAABUK01 (sample SAMN10711869, study PRJNA513367) | rock metagenome | isolation source: Antarctica rocks | place: Antarctica: Victoria Land, Pudding Butte nord | collected 2016-01-03 | reverse complement strand
CGGGACTCGGGTGCCGAACGATGCCTTATTCAAACGATAAATGAAAGAGCCTGTGTCCTGAAACTCCTGCTCGATGAAGAACGCCGCACTGACTTGCACACGCTTTCTGTTGATGCACGCTTGATCCGTGCCGCACTGCGTGATCTGCTGCGTCCAGTAATCATAGCCGCCCTCATCGCCTTCTCTATCCAGAAAGTCCAGATACTGCATTCTGACAAAGAAGCGCGTTTCATCAATCGGATTCGTCGTCGGCGTCGAAGTATCGTTGTCCCGAATCGTTAGAACGGCTGTCTTTTGTGTGCCCAGTGTCGCTCCCACCGCATTCGAGAGCGTGAGATTGATGGTCTCATCGCTTTCTTGATACACATCGTTGACGATGAGTACATCGAAGTTCTTCTCTGTTTCTCCTGCGGCAAAGCGAAGTGTGCCGGAAGCAAACTCGTAGTCCGACTTTTGCACGGCCGTGCCGTCCGCCGCGCGATAATCGACCGTTGCCGCCGCCGACGAATCGCCCCTGCGTGTGACGGTGATGAAGGCGGTACCGAACTGGCGGCCTTGACTATCAACCGTTCCCGCTTCGTTCACCGTATAGGCCGCCGAACTGAACTGCACGGATGGCGACGGTGTCGGCACAGGTGTCGGCACAGGTGTTGCCGCTGGCACGGGTGTCGGCACAGGTGTTGCCGCCGGAACCGGCGTCGGCGTTGGCGTTGCCGCTGGCACAGGTGTTGGTGTCGGCGTCGCTGCGGGTACGGGTGTCGGAGTGGGCGTCGCAACCGGCACAGGCGTTGGCGTTGGTGTTGCCACAGGCACTGGCGTCGGTGTGGCTCCCGCTGCCGGACAGGCCAGTGTACCGTTGCAGGCAACCGTAAACTCTGTGCCGCCGCGCGTCAGGTCGCGCTTACCGCTGGCGCTACCGGCGGTGAAGGTCTGGCCGCGCAAGCCTGCCAAAACCGAACCGACACCGATTGCCGGGCCATTCTTGACAAGCGGATTGAGTTTATCGACGCCGACCTTTACGGTGATCGTGTTATTAGCGACATCGAACGAGCCACAATCGGCCGCGCCGCGTGTGGTGTAGGTAATTGTTCCGTCCGGGTTTCTGACGGCTGTGCCATATGAAAAGGCGGGTGTGCCGGTGCTAATCGCCATCGCATCCGTCGTCGCACGCACGAAGAATTGATCTCCACGGTCGGAGACGCCGAAGCTGTAGTCTCCGGTCGGACTCAACCCGGGAGACAGTGTGTTGGCTGCAAAGCTCATGCGCCAGTTCGCTTCCGCCGGCGGCTGTCCGGTTCCGCCATTAAGCGCGGAGACTTTCATCGTGGCGACGATGACAGGCGTGCCTGTGGCAGTCGTTTCGCACGAATACTTAATCGAGAGAATGTCGAGCGGATCATCGGCATTGACACGGCCAACCAATCCCTCTTGAACGTCCTGCCTGAAGTCCGTTACCTGCGAGCCGGGCAGACCGCCGACGCTTGCGGCGAGCGGAAGCGGCCCTGATTGAGGAGCCGGAGTAGCGGCGGGCGTCGGAACGCTGGCCTTGGCGTTATTGATGCTCGGCCCGCTGATCTGACGCGCGACGTAGGTATGGCCGTCGAAGTCGTTATGGTCATCTGTGTAGCCGACGACTGCTGCGCCGGTCGGATCGAACGAAACCTGAAAGTAGTCGATCAGATTACGATTGGCCGTTCCGGTCAAGCCGCCTTCGGAGATGTTGCTGCCGTGAATAAAATGGTCGCTGATCTGCGCCTGACGGAAGGTCGGCGAATCGTCTGTCGCGTTGAAGGTTTGCGCGTAAAAGACGTTCCAGTTGGCGGCGTCATCATTCGTCGGGTTTGTGGTTCCGTACCAGACGATGCCAACGGAGCCGGGCGTCGAGCCTGTTTCAAGGTGCGGGAAAACGCTTGTTCTGGTTTCCGCGCCGTCACTAACGCGCACGGGCTTGCTCCATGTCGCGCCTTTGTCTTTCGAGTACGCGAGGAAAATGTCGTGATCGTTCGAGTAAGCGACGTAGGCCGTGCCGTTGGGCGTGCCGTCGTCGGCGACCTTGACGACGAAGAAAATATGATTGACGCCGTTCGGATCGCTCGCCGCCTGTGTGCAAGTGTACGTGGTAGGCGCGACTGTCGGTAAGAGAGGCGTGCCGACGCAGACTTGCCCCGTGCTGCCGCTGATGTAAACAGTGCCTGTCTTTTGATGCACGTCGAGCTGGCCGACCTGTCCGATTTGTCCGGCGGTGGAAGCCGCGCCGTAACTGAAGCCGCCGTCATCCGAACGCTGAATTTGTGTGACGGCTGGCGCGAGCGTCCTGTACAAGAGATAGACGCTGTTCGGGCCGAGAGCTTCGAGCCACTGACGGTCATCTGCCGGTATGCCGCCCGTCGCGTTACCCGCAGGATTCCTCATGTAGGTTAATCCCTTGTCGGTGGATTTCTGCGAAGAAATGTTGGCGGCAATAAGACTTGTCGAAGCAAGCGAAGGCGGATTGTTGTTCATGCCTGTCGTCGGATCGGGTCTGCCGACGGCAAGGTCTACGTCGCCGCCGCCGTCGCCGCCCAGATCGGCCTGGCTGGTGGGACTGAAAGCGTCCGGCTGCCCGCGATAGCTGTAGTTGCGCATGAACGGATCGTAGGTGGAACTGTTGGGCTGCAGATCAACGTACCAGAGGTCGATGCCCGCCGGAAAACCGCGAATGCCAGAGACATAAAAGTTGCCTAGATTATCCGTGCGGCTGCTCGGCTCTCCGTCGCGCGCGGCAACGGGCGCTTTCACCGTCACGTTTGAAATGAAGCTCAGGCCGCCTTTAACGTAGCTGGCGACACGACCACCGCTGGCAGCCGTAGGCTTATTGACCACGCTCGCAGTTCCCTTGTACTGATCGCCCGGCGTAACAGCAAAATAAACGGCATGTACGAAATAGTCGCCGGGGCCGCTTGCGCTCGGATCGATGGCAGTTTGTTCGCTTGTTTGCGGAGCGCCTTCGGCGGATGTTCCGACGACCGGGCCTTTGATGGAATCCTTGTGAACATAGAGATCATAATCATTGGCCGCAACTGTCCAATCAATCCTGACAGAGATGAGCTTGCCCGTGTAATCGCCGGGCGCAACCGTCAGTTTGTAAGTGTCGCAATTGACACCCTCAACGCAACTGGTTTCGCCGTCGGCAGAGGAGCCGCCCACCGCCGTGCCCGTCCAGTTCTGTGTCGGGCCAGCGGGACTAATCGTGCCGGACATAGGATTTGACGCGCGCGTATGGAAGGAGCGCGAGAGAGGGATAGCGCAGACCATAATCGCAATGGCGAGCGAAATAGATAATGCCTGACGAACCTTAGCGTCCGGGCGGCGGTTTATGCGAGTAAAACTCTTCATTTGTAGTGATCCTTTACTTGTCACGAGGCCGATGTTTAATTCGGCAAGTTATTTGTCAGAACCATTCACAGGCACATGGGGCAAGCGATGAACAGCAGTAACCGGCTCAAAACGAATGGGTAGCCGCTCCCGTGAATTCATCGAACAAAAGCCAAGAACACATTATGTGCTCTTGCTTTACAATTCGCGCTTGATTGTCTGGGCAGTTTTATAGTCCGGGTCGGGATGCAAGAAACAAAATATATTGCTGTCTGGCAACGAACTATTATTTTCGTCGAGTTGGAACAATGGAATTTACTACTACCGCAACTCGTTTGTCAAAGCGCTGTTCACGACTTTCTAATTCTCACGCGCAAGCAGTGTCTCGTTATCTTTTAAGCGGTGGCTCGTTGTTTTATTAATCTTTACCGGATAAGCCGGAATAAAGAGTACGAAGCTAAATACTGCGGGTGGCCGCCACGCGCGATGACCACGTAGCCGGGCTGATCGCCGTTTGCCGCAACCTTCCATGTATAAGTATAGTTTCTGCCGTCGGTCGCCCGTTGTGCGTTCTTAAGATTGGCTACGTCGCCGTAGCGCACGCGCGCGCCCTGCCGCGCCGATACGATGATGTGCCGTACCTTATGCTCACGGTCAAAGGCGACGACTAAGAAAGCGATACGGCGGTCGCGCAACAGCCATACTTCCTGCTCGCCTTCCCCTTCGCGCTCCCTCTCTTCTTTTTGCTGGTTCCCGATCTTCTGCAAACGAGTTCGCGCTTCATCCTCGCTCATGTCAAGGCGAATACCCATCACGTCCCGTCGCGGTTGCTTGCCTGCCGCCTGAACGCTCGCGCACACCAGCACAAGCAAAAGGCCGATTGTCGTTGGCTTTTTTATCATCGGAAAGAATCTCTTTTCTTTGTTCTCAAAGGACTGGTAAGGATGCGTTCCTCGTCGCGTCGCACTGAAAGCAGATATGTTGCCTTTACCTTACAAATCACGGCGCGCATAAAGCACCAGAATAACGCCGGGACGAAGCGCGTAAGCGCCGACGCGCTGATATGCGTCACCGAGCGCAGCACGCATTTCCGCTTCCTGCGTTTCGTTGCCGACGACAATCGGCTCGCCGCTTCCTTCCGCTGCCACCGGATGCGGCATTGCGACGTGATAGCCGACGCGTTTGTAATCGCGCAAGTACCAAGGCACAGGCCAGTAGTCCGGCGACACGAAGGCGATGGCAGTGTTCTCGTTTGTTCCGGCGCGGCGCGCGAGCCTCTCGATCTCATCGACTAATGAAATCGTCTCGCGGCGTGTGTGCGCGTAAACATACGGGTACGTGTCATCATCGTAGTGGCGAAAGTTAAGCGAGAGCGCTTGATATAATCCGAAGGCGACGCAGATTCCGGCGACGGCGAGCACAACATTGCGCGCGTCCATACTTTTGCCGGAGCGATAAATCTCTCCGACGCCGTAGCCGCCGATGATCGCCAGCGGCACAATAAAATTAAGCGCGAGCCAAGGAGTTTTGTACGGCACGAGCGAATACGCGGCAAGAATGCCCGTTGCCCACAACGCCGCGAACAACGCGAAACTATTGGCACGCGCCGCACGCCGCACCGCGACGCACACGCCTACGATTCCGAGTGAAAACAGCGGCGCTTCTTCCTGCTTCAACCAAGTAAGATACGTGTACCATTCATGAACGTGGTCTTTCGTTCCCGTGCGCGTCCAAATCTTGAAGGTCGCAATCGAATCCGCCACGCCCTTCGAGTATGTAAAAAACGACGAATAAAAAAGCACGTTGAGAAAAACGAAAAGCGCCAGCGCCGCCAGCGCCGCGAGCGCCACGCGCGACGCGCCGCCGAAACGCGCCAGAGGCTCATCCTCTTGCCCGGATGCTCCGAAATTCGTCGCAATTCGCGCTGCCGCCGCAGCATTGCCTTTCCTTCCGCGCTCGACGTATTCGCCGGACGACGCGGCAAAAAGGCGCATGTAAATTTGCGTTGATGCGAGCGCGATCAGCAGCACGCCCGCCGAGATGATCGCCGTTTCCTTTGTCGCAAAAAGCAGCGCGGCGGAAGCAGCGGCGAGCAGCAGATAAAAGACGCGCGCCGTTTCGTAATAGCGAAGCGCGGCGACGACGATTCCGAGCGTGAAAAAAACGAACAGCGATTCGTGTATGAAGTAGCGCGACATGTAAACCGCGCCCGGCGAAACGGCGACGAGCGCGGCAGCCGTGAGCGCGCCCACAGCGCAGATATACTTACGCAAACATAAAATCAATCCGATGGTCGCAAGCCCGAACGCGGCAGGCACAAAGCGAATCGCAAATGTATTGAGGCCGAAAATGAATTGCGAAAGAAGCGCGAAGTAATAAAGCGTCGGGCCGTGATAGTTTGCCGGATCGTAGTGATAAACGCCGCTTCTGGCTAAGGTCGTGAGAAAAAATCCGTTGACGCCCTCATCGTGATGCAGCGGCACTAGGCCTGGATCATAAAGCCGCAAAACAATTGCGCACGCGAGGATCAAGAGACTCGCCGCGCGCCATGTGCCTTCGTTGATTTCCGCCGCAAACGAATCGCCGCGCGACGCGGCATACGTGCTTTTGTTCTTGCGCGGCGGCGCTACCTGTGCAGCCGTTGAATTGCTGCTTGCCGCTTCCGAAGTTTTGCCTTCGACGGTTTGCGTCGCACGCCGCGCGCCCTTCTTCTTTTTCCCCACGATGCCCTTTCAACTCCTTGCGCGCATTATCGAATATCTACGAAGAACACTTATTTGCCGGTGTCAAGGTTCGAGCTGCTGCGGCGCTGCCGGTGCAAGCAGTGACCAGCGCGCCAACATTGCGGCGATCAGCGCGAATATCGCAAGCGTCAGCACAGACCATAGTTTTCCATAGCCCTCGATAAAATAATACACGGCATTGGTCGCATCTATGCTCGTCTTATTTATTAAGTTCACGTAGTAAGTGTACACATGATAAAGATTCATCGTGTGCAGCAAAGTAAGCGCACCATAGACGACAAACGGCGTGCTCGAAATGTACGGAGCGAAAGCGCGCCCGGCCTGCTCACGCGCGTTCTTTGCCGCGTACAGAAACGCGAAGACGAGCAGAAAAGGCAGCACCGGATACAAATAACGCTCGTGCATTCTGGTCAGCACCATCACAGGCAAAAACGTGAAATAGGCCGCAAAGAAAAAAAGCGTATACGCGTCGTCGCGTGTCCGGCGCAATTGCCGGAACAACAAAACTGCGCCCGCCAAAACGCCCGCGACATAAAGCAGCGTGCCGACGGAACGTAAAGGTAAACCGGCGAAAGTCTGCGTTACATCGCTTTGCCAGAAGCCGAAGACACCCCACAAATTGTACATAAACATGGACGTGTACGGATACGTTTCGACTGATTTACTCAAGAGCGCAATCAGTTTCGGGAAACCCGCGACGCCGAAAAACGGGAATAGAATTACGAACGCAAGCACGATGCCTGCGAGCGCCGCGCGCACAAGCCGCACGAAAGGAAAACGCACGAGCGCCGCCGCGCCCAACAGCGGCGCGAGACTAATCGACTGCGGCTTAACGAGAAAGGCCACAACGTAAGCCGCCGTCGCCCATTCAATGCGATCATCGAGAAGCAGCACGAGCGACAGAAACATCAAAAACGTAAACGACGCGTCAACCTGTCCCCAAATCGCCGAATTAAAAATAATCGCCGGATTAAACGCATAGCACGCCGCCGCAAGAGTCGCCGCTGCGCCCGCATCAAAACGCTTCGCCATCCTTTCAGCCGCCGCGCGCTTTTTCTTTTTACTCTTGCGCGTCTCCGTCGCTGTGGCTGTGGCTGTTTCAAACTCTTGCCGCAACCGGCGCTCGATTGTAAAAAAGATGAGAGTTGTAGTTCCGAGATCGAAAAGAATCGGCGGCAAGCGGTACAGAAAATAGTATGTCTCGACGGACGACGTTTCAAAGAATGCGTGCTTGATTGCCGCCGTCAGCCACATTACATAGACATAACCGGGCGCGTAGTCCGCGAAAATCTTGTCCGTATAAAAACCGGCAGGCCCCGCGCCGCGCACATGCTCGCCCCAAGCGATCCAATCGTTCATGTCAATCGGGAACGGCGGCCACGTCGCGCCCGCCCACACGCGCACGGCGAAAGCCGCAATGAGCACGATCAATAATGAGTTATATTTTTTACTCATCTTCCGGCAAAGAAGCTTTCACGGCTTAACGTAGTCAGTCCATAGAAATAAATAAGTCGCGTAAGCGTTAATCGCTATCGACGCGATGATAAAAACCGTCTCGATTATCGAAACCTTCTTCGGGCTGTTTTCTAGCAGAATCAGAAAAAACCACGGCAGCAAAATCGTCGCATAGCGATACGAGAACTGCCACCCGCCCGGATTTCCATGACACCACAAGAGCAGCGTCAAGACGGCAATCGACATCCACGCGACCATTTTTATGCGCGGCTCCCGCGCGCCGCGTCGAAACAGAAAAAAGAGATACGGGCTGCTCAGCAGAATCGAGCCGCCGAAACCCGTCGGCACAAGATATGGATACTGCGCGATGCGTTTCCAAGGCTCGATCAGCATCGCTTTGAAGTTCAAAGGTATCGCGTAAACGGAAAAGATGCCGTGCCTGTACCACGGCTCATCGAGCACGCCGGGAATTCTCGCGTAACCGAAATCGAATATTGAGCCGAACCGCGCGTAGTTGTAAGCGAGCGTCAGCACGCCGAGCACCAAAGGACAAATCAGAAACTTCGCAATCGCAGGCCAACGCTTTACCAATCCCTCGCGTAAATCGACAAAGCTTGCTGCTGCTGCTGCTGCTGTCGCGCCGGATTCCGCGCACATCATATAAACGAAGACGGGAGCGAGCAGCAAAATCTCCGTGCGGTTGCCGAAGCCGAGCGCGAAGAATAAACCCGCCAGCAAAGGCTTGCGATTAACCAGCGTAAAATAAAGCGCGCCCGTTTGTCCCAACACGGCGAAGCCGAGCGCTAATTGCCACGCGCCCGCGAACATCAGATTGCACCACATCCACGTTCCGAAAACGACGAAGCAAACAAGCGAGACGCGCCGCCGCGCCGTCAAGTCATACCGCAAGGCCAGCAATCCGAGCAGCAAAGCAATCCCGCCCGCCGCGAGCGCGCCAATCGCATTCGCCGGAAATCCCGCGATGACGCCAAGCTCTTTCAGTAAGGCTGCAGGCAGCATCGTCCACACTGCGCCGAGCGGAAACACAGAGTAATACTCCGCGCCGAACGGCACCATTTCGTTTAACCACGACGGCGGTTTTTCAAATAGCCCGACATGCCCGTGCAGCAAAGCAACGGCGATGCGAAACGTGTAATCGTAAAAAGCGTTCGGCTTCGGATTAGAAAAAAAGTAAACGACGCACGTCAAAAGCGGCAGCGCGATAAGCAGAATTTTCCTCTGCGTCGTCCACGCAGCAGACTTCTGCTCCGGCGCTTCCTTAATGCTTTCTCTTGTGTCCGATTTTTTTTCCACGAAGCTATTACTTTTGAAAGACGACGCAGCCGCGCAGAATCAATCTGCGCCTTTACAGTAAGCGAACTAATGCGCGTAGGCGGTTTCGCCGATGTGGTCTGGTACTTTGTAGACGAAGAGCGCGCCGTAGCGATTTTCCGTATCGGTAAATACTGTCTTAAAATACATTTGACAGACTGCTTCGTTCTGCGTCGCTTTGAACTCGCCCTGCCGCACGCCGTTATCGAATGCGACGTAAGCGATGTTGTTGTCATGCAGCAGGCGCAGCAATTCCTGCGGATTTTTTTCAGTCAACAATTGTTTATAAATCACGTCGCGCTCCTGCGTCGGATAGCCCATAGACCAACCGTTGTACGGCCAGCCGTAAAAGATGCGCCGCCCCGCGAGCAAGATCGGATGTATCACAAAGCGATCCGACAAAAAAACTTCACGCGGTTTTGTCTCGGCCCCGAGCCAAGCGATAAGGCGGTCTTCCTTAAACGGAACTTCCGCCCAGTTATCGTTATGCACTCTGAACAACTCGATCACGCCGCCCGGAATAATCGTCAACAACAACGCTGCTGCCGCGACAAGTCCGGCATGTTTGAACCCGATTAATTTCAATTTACAGATGCGCCATAGTGTATATGCAGCGAATAGATTCGCCACGACGAGCCAGATGTTCAGCAACTTGCTGTTGTTAATCATATCCGGGCTTAGCTGCGTGCCGAACGCGAGCGCGACGGTGCTCGATAAAGCGAGAAACAGCCAGACGTAAACCTTCGGCAGATAGCGCAGCGCGACAATCACAAGCAGTAGTTTAAGTCCAAACGTGAACAGAAAATATTTCAGCACGTTCCACAACGTCGGATCGTCTACCACATAGCCCCAGTGCAGCAGCGACGGCGACGACGCGCCGGAAATCTTTGCACCGCCCGATTTCAACAAAAGAATTTGCGGCAGGCTCATCAATGCCGCGACGATCAGCAAATAAAACAGATTGCGCCGATCCGGTATCACAAACAGCAAGCACGCCAGCACGACGACAGCAGCGGCAAAGGCAGGACTGTTCCACAAAGGCAATGCGCCGATCAGGACGCCGCTAAAAACAAAACTCTTTGCGTCAGAATCGGAACTCTCCGACAGCAAAGTTTTTATCAACCCGCGCAATCTGAAGGCCAACGTCGTTGATGTCGGAGCGCCCGCACGATGCTTTGAAGTGCCCTTGAGATTTTTAGTTTTTCCCGCCCGCTCATTCGCCGCCTCTTTTATTTGTGCTTCTCCTGTGCATAGCATTCCTTGATAGCGCTGGCTCAAGTAAATCAACACCAAAAGAAAAACGCCGATGCCGACCAGCAGATGCCGCTGCACATAAAAAACGCCGAGCGACCAGATGCCCCACGCCTCGCCTCTATACGTGTAAATGGAAGGCAGCCAGTGATCCAGATGAACGATGGAACCGATGGCTTCGGCAATGGAGTTTTGCGCGCGCAGAAAGGGAATGTAAGACAGCGATCCGTGAAAGAAAAGCAGCGCCGCCGCGATGCGCCCGACGGCGCGGGAATCAAACAGCGTTTCGCCGAGCGTCGCAATTAATAACAGCACGGCGACCATTGATGCGACGCTTAAGACGTTAAGACTCCATGCCAAATTTAACCCTAAGAATTCCAGATTCCCGGCCTGAAACCAGAAGAGAAAGTGATAGCGAATCGGCGCGCCGATAAAATGCGGATACTCTGTCGGGAAATTATGTCCGGCGGCAAAGCTCTGAACAATCGACAAGTTCGGCCCGAAGTCCGCCCACGGCACGGAAGCGATCCGCAGTTTGTCTCCGTTCATCCCGATTGATCCGAACATCAGCCAGCACGCGAAGACCACACATGCGCCGACAAAAGCGTACTCCCATTGCAATGAACCAGTTGGACGACGGCTTATGACATTAGGAGAGGCGGGCGCTTGCGAATGCAGTTTGAAGATTGTGAAACCGGCGAAGATAAAGAACAGCAAATTGCCCCAGATGAGCGGTTTATTCGTCCACGCGAAAAGAAGCGCGCACAAATAAGTAATCCACGTACTGAAGACGAGACCGACGAGAAAAGAAGCACTGAAGCGATGCGGCAGCGAAACGAAACGATAAAAGCGGCGGCACAGGCAATCGCCGAAGACCGCCATCAATGCCAGATAAACGAGCGCCAGCACAGAATCGCCCTCTCCTCTTCACAGTAAAATCTATCGCCGGATTAGCTACGATGAAATGCTGCGTCACACTCGCGGGTATTACTGCTTTGAATCTCCGGCGTTGTGCCGTGCGAATTTTTCCGCCTCGCCGTTCGATTGCTCTGCGAACCCGCGCCGCTCCTGTACAAAATAGAGCGGGCGCTTTTTCACTTCGCCGTAAATGCGCCCGACGTATTCGCCCATAATGCCGAGCGACACCAACTGCACGCCGCTCATAAACAGCACCGCGACAAAAATCGACGCCCAGCCGCGCACCCAATCGTCCGTAAAAAACCGCAGCAGCACAGCGTAAATGATTCCGGCAAACGCGAGCGCAATCGCCGCGAAGCCCGTCCAGATTGCGACGCGCAAGGGCGCGAACGAGAATGACACGACACCGTCCATCGCAAACGCGATCATCTTAAAAAGCGGGTATTTGCTCGCTCCGGCATGACGCGGCTGGCGTTTGTACATGACAGCGACTTGCCGGAAACCGACCCAACTCACCATCCCGCGCAAAAACCGATCACGCTCCGGCATACGCAGCATCGCTTCGACAACGCGCCGGTTCATCAAACGGAAATCGCCCACGTCCAGAGGTATCTGCACTTTCGATAATCGATTAATCAAACGATAAAAAAGTTTCGCCGTCCACAGCTTAAACGCCGTCTCGCCTTCTCTATCAGTCCGCACGCCGTAAACCACATCGTAGCCGTCCTGCCAGCGCGCCGCCATCTCCAAAATAATTTCCGGCGGGTCTTGCAAGTCCGCGTCGATAACAACAACGGCGTCGCCCGCCGCGTGTTCCAATCCCGCAGTGACAGCGATTTGATGGCCGAAGTTACGCGACAACGCGACGACGCGCGCGCGCTCATCATGCGCCTGCAACTCATGCAACAACCGGAGCGTTTCGTCGCGGCTTCCGTCGTCAACGTAAATGAGTTCGTAATCGAATCCAGACAATTGCCCAAGCGTCGCAGAGAGGCGCTCGTGCGTCTCACGAATGACAGCCTCTTCGTTGTAGCAAGGCACGA